>WNGK01009118.1_pt1 | contig 10231 bp, 13 predicted proteins | sample 5400601 | NCBI WGS metagenome assembly WNGK01 (sample SAMN13153376, study PRJNA577476) | soil metagenome | isolation source: 60 cm soil or saprolite under Garry oak tree replicate 1 | place: USA:California | collected 2016-06-15 | reverse complement strand
GCATCCCGAGCTGGTCACCATGCCGCATCCGCGGCCTAACCGTCGTTCCAAGCTGGATCCATGGAAGCGAGCAGGTCAAGCAGTGGATGCAGGAAGATCATTGCTACAACTGTGAGGCCATGTTGCCTCGTCTGCTGGCAATGGGCTACAGCGGGAGCTTGAGCGTGCTCAAAGCCTTTGTCCACCCCTTGCGTCCTCCAGCAGCAGGACACTATCCGGTGGTGCGCTATGAAACCAAGCCGGGGGAACAGGTGCAGTTTGATTGGGGCGAGTTCAAGTATGAGCAGGATGGCGTGCCGCGCAAGCTCTATGGGTTTACGGCCATCCTGTGCTACTCGCGTATGCGCTTTGTCACCTTCGTCAAGCGTTGTGATTGCCCAACCATGATCCGCTGTTTAATGGAGGCCTTTGAATACTTTGGGGGACTGCCCAAGGCCGCACTGACCGACCGCATGAAGAGCGTGTTGCTGGAAATGGAAGAGAAGACGCCCCGCTGGAACGCGCGCTTTGCGGACTTCATGGCTTCCATTGGGGTAGCGCCGCGGGTCTGTCGGGCTTACACGCCTCAAACGAAAGGCAAAATCGAGCGCGGAGTCGGGCTTCATCAAGCAGAGCTTCTGGGCAGGGGTCTGCTTCAGCGATCTCGATGACCTCAACCGCCAGGCACACATCTGGTGTGAACGCATCAATACCCGCGTGCATCGCACCACCCACGAACGTCGAAGACGAGCGCCGCGAACAGGAGCCGCTCGCGCCCTTGCCTGCCGCCTTTGCCTGGGAACGCTTCGCCACCGAAGAGCGCAAAGTCAGCTTCGATGGCTATCTGTCCTACGATGGGGTCTTGTATGGGTTGCCGTCTTCGCCCCCCATGGCCGGAACGATCGTCCAGGTGCGTGAGCGGCACGGGATCCTTTCCGTCTGGTCGCAGGGACGCCTGCTGGCTGAGCTGGCCAAACGTGCGCAATCGCAGGTGACGGTCACCCATCCCGACCAATTTCGGACCGTGGCCCCTGCCGCCTCGCTGCGGGAACGGACCGTGCCCCTGGGACACCAGCGACCCGCGCCCACTATCCTCACGCGAGCACTCGCCGAGTACGACCAGTTATGTGGCGTTGCTGCGGCAGGGGAGGTGCGCGCATGCAACAGCCATTGAAACAGTTGGGCTTAACCCAATTGGAGCAAGCCCTGCCGACGCTCTTTGAGACGGCACGGCAGGAGCAATGGACCTATGAGCAGTTCCTCAAGCGTGCCATTGCCAGCGAGCTGGAAGGGCGGGATCGTCGTGCCGCACAACGACGCATGACCGCTGCCCATTTGCCCGTCGTCAAAACGTTGGAGGCCTTTGATTTTTCCTTCCAGCCCAGCCTCTCCCAACGGCTGCTGTGGGAACTGGCTGATCTCTCCTTTGTGCAGAGCGCCACGAATCTCATTTTTCTCGGGCCCCCGGGCACGGGGAAAACCCATCTCAGCATTGCCCTTGCGGTAAAGGCCTTGGCAGCGGGGTACTCGGCATTGTTTACCACGCTCACGCATCTAGCTGAGGCGCCGGAGACGGCTGCCTATCCGAGCCTGGTGCGTCAGCGGTTGCGTCGCTACACCACTCCCAGTGTGCTGGTGATCGATGAGGTGGGCTACACCAAACTGTCGCCGGGACAGGCGCACCATTTCTTTGAGCTGGTCACCGCTCGCTATGAGCACGGCTCCATTCTGCTGACCTCCAACACGGTGTTCTCTGACTGGGGGAGTCTGCTCGGAGAATCAAATACAGCAAGATACCCCACTCTTTGAAGAGTTGTCCGGTGAAGTAACCGTTACTGATCCGACTCATCCCCTGTATGGCCACACCCTCCCGCTTCTGACTGTGCGGGTCAATCGTAGCAGAACCCATGTGACTGTGCTTCTGCCAACAGGAAGACGCCGCTCGGTTCCACGGTCGGCGACCGATCTGGAACGCCCGAGAGAGGAAGACACGTATGATCCTCCCTTGCCTGTCATCTCGGTACGGACTATCCTTCCTCTAGCACGCTTTGTGCAGGAACTCAAGCAGGCAAAGGAGGAAAGGCATGCGGAGAGATCAGCTGAGAGCATCCAAGCAACAGCGGCAGATTCCACCAGTTCCGACAACGATTTGGCACCAGCTACCCGAAAGCCACCAGCAGCAACTCGCCCACCTGGTCGCCCAGCTCATTCAGCGCATCAGACAAGCCGCCCCAGACAAGGAGCAGAACGATGAACGCTGAGATCTTGCATGTCACTCCAACGACAGCCCATCGTGCGAAAATGGCCTACGTCTACATTCGACAATCCTCACTCATGCAGGTGGCGCGCCATGCAGAGAGCACGGATCTCCAGTACTCCTTGGTAGAGCGAGCGGTTGCGCTAGGATGGCCGCGCGAGCGCATTGAGATCATTGATGAGGATGTGGGCAAATCAGGAGCACAAGCCGAGGCGCGTGGTGGCTTCCAACGGCTCCTCGCCGAGATCAGCCTGGCTCGTGTTGGCCTGGTGCTCAGCTTTGATGCCTCGCGCCTGGCTCGCAACAATCGCGATTGGTATCAACTGCTCGAGGTCTGCTCCATCTTTGGCACGCTCATCACAGACGGCGAACGACTCTATGATCCACGCTTGTACCACGGCCGATTACTGTTGGGGTTATCAGGAATGATGAGCGAAGCGGAGCTTCATCATATCAAACAACGCATGCATGCCGGGGCACGACACAAAGCCGAGCGAGGAGAGCTGCGCCTGGGACTGCCTGTGGGGCTAGCACGTGGGCTTTCTGGGGAAGTCATGTTGCATCCTGATGAAGAAGTCCAGGCACGCATTCACCTGGTGTTTGAGAAGTTTCGTGACCTTCGCTCAGCGCGAGGCGTCATGTGCTATCTGCGCGAGGCTCACTTGCCGCTGCCGGTGCGTCCTCTGCGCGGTCCTTTTCCTCACGAGGTGATCTGGCAAGAAGCCAGAGCCAGTAGCGTTCGTGATATTCTCCAGAATCCAGCCTATGCAGGAGCCTACGTGTACGGGCGCAAGATGCTTGATCCAACCAAACGCACGCCAGCACACCCGACTGGTGGACAGGTCCGGCAGCCCATTGACAAGTGGGCGATTGGTCTGCACAATGTGTATCCAGCCTACATTGCGTGGGAAGAATTTCTGGCCAATCAGGCACAGTTACGCTCGAATCAGTTGAACTACCGGGAGGAGCTGCACGGCGTGCCACGCAAAGGACAAGCGTTACTCCAAGGGATCGTGCGCTGTGGCTATTGTGGCGCATTCCTGCATCTGCGCTACTCCGGTCCGCACGGAGAGTTTCCTGTCTATGTCTGCAACAACGACAAGCGCCAGTTTGGAGGCAAGTCTTGTCAGGAAGTGCGAGCCATCGCTTTGGATACACAGGTGGAACAACGCTTCCTGCAGGCATTGCGTCCTGATCAGTTGACGCTGGCCCTGGCAGCCCTTGCCCACTTGGAGCAAGAAGAGCGAGGAGAATGCAAGCAGTGGGATCTGCGCCTGCCTCTCGCTTCCTGGCGTGTAGAGACGGAGCTTGCCTCCGTCTCGGGCCTTATACCTGCCCCTGGTCACCACGTTGGCCTCCATCTCGGGCGGGATTGCTTATTTTTGCCCTTGCACAACGTAGTTGGCCAGGGCTACCAACACTGAGAGATTGGGTACCTCGGCCGATTTTACCGAGGACCAGGTGATCTGCTGGCCGTTTTTCTCGATGCAAACATTGCCCTGTTTCGTGGTCACACGACCAATCTGGTCCCAGGGTACAAGCTCTTTGCCATTATTCAGGCCCTGCATGTTCACATTGACCTTGCCAAAGGAGAGCGTCTGGCCCGCGTTATAGGCGGCCTTCGCAGCGGGCAGGTGAAGTTTGGTGACCTCGCGCATCATCCGCAGGCCCATGTCCCTGCTGTTTTGCAAGGGGCTACCCTGCACAAAGACCTGGCCGTCGTTACGCTGTACAGTATAGGTGAGGGTCCCACCGGAGCGGCTCTGTTTTACTTTTTCCCAGATGGCCTGGACCTGGTCCCAGCGCACAGCATCGCCCTTTCGTCCCCTGGCACGTATAAAACCGTTGGTGAAGACGTAGACGCGCAGGTTGCAGCTGCGGAGCGCGCTGATAGCCCAGATGATGGCTATAATCGGCACAATGGCCAGATAGTAGACGATAAATCCTATGTTATAGATGATTACTACTACCGCGATATCTACAACGAGAATTACCAGGGCCAGACCAATGATGAAAAGTGGATTGCTGTATTTAGGCTTGTAGACCGCGGCCAGTTCACCCAGTCCATTCATTGCCGCCTGCTGGTAAATTTCGCCAGGCGCTTGCTGGCCTGGCATTGGCTGGATAGCTTGTGCCATGATGAATCCTTTCCTGATGATTGATAAACAAAAGTCACAACATACCGGAGACGTTTACTTCTGGCCCTTCAGAACGTAATCCACCAGGGCCATAAAGACGAAAATGTTGGGTACGTTTGCTACCCTAATGGAAGACCAGGTCAGCCATTTGCCCTCTTTCCTCACTGTGACAAAACCCCGGTTTAAACGCAGTTCTTTAATCTGGCTCCATGGCAGCAACTCTCGCCCATTACTGGCTCCTTGCAGACTGATGCTGAGCGGGCCAAAGGTGATTGTGCTACCAGCGTTATAGGCGCTGATAACCTGCGGCAACAGGCAATCGGTCAGCGCGCGGCTAATAGTATTGCCCAGTGTCTCAACATCGGCGAGGTGGTCGTTAAGCACTACCTGTACGCCATCTTTGCGGCGTATGGTGTACCTATGCGTGGTGCCTGTGTAGACACCATAGGTGCTGTGCCTGGTCACTGCATGCCACATGGCCTCAATCTGGTCCCAGCGGAAAGCCTCGACTTTGCTGCCCCGCACGGAGACAAAGCCATCTGTGCAGGTGTAGACGTGCCATGAGCGATAGATCACCGGTAGGAAGGCAAAATAGAACGCTCCTCCCAGGAACAGCAGTCCAACGAGAAGAAAAACGACCATTCCGGAAAGATTGTCGGAGGAACTGAACGCGGCCAGGATAAATATGCCGCCCAGAATCACGCCCAGGACAATCCAGACGATCATGGCTGCTTTTTTCACGCGTACCCTGTACGCGGTCTGCGCTGTACCCAGTTGATACGCCCCGGCCAGTTGCTCTGCTTCCGGTGGCAACTGCTGATGCTGTAATAGACGCATTGGTTGTGCCATAAACATTTGCTCCTTCAAATGGAAAATTGCCGGTTCTGTTGCAAAAACGCACGGGGGAACACGATGGGCATGAAACCCACGTCTTGCTCAGCTTAGGCGGCCACTCCAAAGATGCTGGCGATGAAGGCGATCTGCCCCAGGATGCCCCCTTTTTCCACGCCATGCATTTGCCCTTTCCTCACCATGTTCATGACCTCGTAGCCTTGTAACGTGTTCCAGGCGGTCTCAAAGGAAAAGATGAACAGCATCAACAACACCAGCAGGGAAAAGGCAAGTGAAAGACGTCGAGATTTAGGTCTCTTGAACATTATGTCCTCCTCGCGAAATAAGAAACACCTGAGGAACCAAACTGGTCTACGCGCCACACTGGGTCCCATCACCCCTTCAGGAGTAATCGTCTCTCCCGTAGGGGTCCCGACATTTTTCCCTCTCAAAATCCCCGCTCAGCTTGGTTAGCTGACTGCTCAAAGGTCTCCCCGCTCTGCAAAGAAGCCCTTCTTGGTCACTTTTTGAGCGAAAATGGCCGAGAATAGCGCTTCCTCTGCTGCCAAGCAACAGAGTTGCCTGCTTCGTTCAGCCCTGTCCGAGCGCGCGCTGGCACCTGAGTGGGGATTTTGGGAGGGAAAAATGTCGGGACCCCGTATCCTGCGTCTTCAAGTAGAACTCAAGAATAGAGCGGTAGCTATCTGATGCTTCCATGTGCCCCCAATCATCTCTCCTGACAAAGCCGGGGTCCCAACGAGAAGGTCTGGAGTCCAAGAAGAAGGTCAGTCCGCTCCCCATCTTGACCTAGACGTGCGTCTGTTCTTCGCTCCCTTCAGGGATGGCAAGACCGAGCTGTCGAGAGAATTCCTGTGACTTGCGCATATCCTGAACGATCAGGCCGATCATGTAGAGTTCGAGCAATATGATCCCATTCCTTTCACTTCACATGAATGCATGAAAGCTCGATGCATCTCTGTTGTCAACGTCATGCTTCTATGATACGGTGGAGGGAAGGAGGCAGTCTTGCAGATTCGTGCGATTTTGTTAAAAATCTGCGCACATTGAGCGATCCTGCCGGAAGGCTCGTGGGGTAAGGCCCGCTTCACAGGTGGTGACCCTGCGCTTACTTCCCGAAAGGTGTGGCCCTCTAACATGGCGGCGATGAATTGCTCTCTGGCAAACTGGCGTTGGTTGCTCTCCATATGAACCACCTCGCGCTCTTTCTTCATAGCATGACCCTTTCTCTTGATGAGTATGGAGGTCTCGGCTCAGGTGGTGGGAAATCTCTCACGCACCTGCCGGATCTCATAGAGATGCCAGAAGGCATGGCGGCTGACCGGTTGAAAGAGAAGTACTCCTTTGGTTTGCTGTCCCCACCATTGTGCAAGTTCTGCAAGCTGCGGCGTGACGGCTCCCTCATCAAAGAGTCGTTGAATGTTCCTGGGTTCTGGCCGCTCTTTGAGGACCGCTGGATGAAGAGTGCGTGCGAGGTCTTGCGTCGTCTTCCCAACGGCGCTCCAGTATGCACGCAGGGCTCTTAGGTGAATGGTCCTGCTCAGTTCGAGTACCTCCTCATCGCTCATCCCCGTTCCAACATCGCGACGGTCGAAGCCCAATTGCTCGAACCATGCATCAAAGACTTGCGCCTTCTCCATGACTAACAGATTGAAGGTGACATCTTCAATACGGCCATATGCAACAGTAACCAGGCAACCGAGTTCGTGCCTTGCCCCGGCTTCAGCCTCCATTGCTCATCTGAGAGACCCGCCAGAGCGCTTTGGGCGAGTCCATTGGGGGAGTGAAGTTGAGCATGCTGATCAAGAAAGAGCTCTAATGCCGTTGCCAACTGCTCTGGCTCCTCAGAAGCGAGGTAGTGTGACAGCTGTTTCTGTCGTTCGTACCATTGGATCTCTTCGGGATGTGTGAGTTGTTGCTCATCCATGTGTCGTTTCCCATCCTATGAATGTACCATTTTCTCTGCAACTGTAAAACCGCCCAACCAACACGATCAATCAGCGAAGGTTCCGATACCTCGATCTCTCACTGGATCCTCGTCTTCAGAGCAAGGAGCTTTTGCTTCTGCCTCGTTTCCTCGCTGCCTACCCCAGCAGTTTAGCAGAGTGTGGTGTCTATGTCTAGATGCGTTCACCATGTCTGGCGGATGAACGAGGGGAGGCTTTCACTCACCCCATGCGTTGTTATATGTCCCGGACCTGTGGATAGAGGTGATAGACCTGGATGTAGTTGCCATCGGGATCTCTGGCAGGAAACATGCGGCCCGCGCCCATATCCCCCACCTCACCCAGGATTTCGACAGGCTTGGACTGCCACTCCCGATAGACTGCGTCGGCGTCCTCGAAGGCAAAGCCAAGCATGATCCCGCCATGGACAAGCGGGACGCCGAAGGTGGTTCTGGTGGCGTCTTGCAGGGCAATGTTGGTCTCGCTCGCGCGTGAATGCAGGAAGAGGAAGTCTCCTGCTGGAGAGGAAAAGTCCTGGATGACCTCAAAACCCAGCAGGTCGGTATAGAACGCTTTCGCACGCGGCATGTCCTGTACCAGGATCGTCACAAGGGCTAAACGAGTAGACATGGTTCTCTTTCTCCTTTTGCTGTCTCTTTTTGTTCTGTGAGCGTGAGTAGGTGCGCACAAGCGCGCACATGGCCTGGATCAAGCGGCAGAGCACTCGTCCCGAAGGCGAGCAAAGGGGACACGTGTGCCACTGATCACTAGATACGGCCCTCTCGCAGCGTCTCTACCGCTTTGGCGATGCGTCGAAGCCGTGTCTCGGTTGTCCTGGCTCCCTCGATCGAGAGTACGACCCGCTGCCTGTTGCTGGAAGATAGCCCGTCGAAGAAGCGCCTGGCATCCGCATCGCGGTCAAGCGCTTCCAGGAAGTCGGGCGGCACGTTCACTTCGCGAGGCTGCGTGTCGAGTTCGACCTCCACCTCCACCTCGTCACCTGCGCTGACATGGGCGAGCATGCGGTTTTCCGCGCTGATCGGGAGCATGAATACCCCGCCCATAGGGGCCACCGTGCTGCGATAGGTGTGGCTATTGATCGTGACGCGGACTGGCGGTCGCTTGCTCGACCCGAGGTGAGCCACGACCTCTGCCGGAACCGCGATACCGGTGGCGGTCTTGCCGCTCAGCTCGATGATGGCACGAAATTTCATTACTCTCTCCTGTCTTCGGACGACTTCTCTCTTTGGCATGTGGCGGCTAGTGTTCCCTGGCCGCATTAGCTTTGGGTGGAGGAACGCTCCTTCAAGAGCTTCCTTGCTAGTGCCCAGATCCATGCCCAGGCGACCACGACCCCGATCCAGAAGCCAATGACGCTCCAGGACTGGCCCGATCCCGTGGCGACTCCGGCAAAGGCTGCGAAGAAGATCACACCCGTTGCGAGAGAGTACGCTGCCCATCCCCGTTGTCTTTGGGAAGCAAACCGACGGGCGAGCACGAAACATGCTGCGATCAGCGCCAGGAACCCGATCCCGGCGGTGACGATGTGCAAAAGGCCATGCCCGCTAATGGTATGGGCATCTGCCGGGGTCCCAGGAGGAAAACCAAAGGCCGGATCAGCCGTGAAGAAGCCAGCGCCGATCAGTCCTACACCGTAGACGCCCAGAAGGATCGTCCCCCAGGTCCGACCCAGACCAGCAGAGAGTGCTCGCCGCATGCCTATCGCGAATGCTCCAACCAGCAAGCCAGTCAGCACCAGGTTAGTGACCTGAATCCATCCCAGGTCTCCAATGGCTAGGAGGCTGAGATCATCGTGCAGCATGTCGAACCCGGGGCGGGTGAGCGCCTGGATCAAGCCGACGACGATGTAGAAAGGACCTGCGATCAGGCCACAGATCAGCAGTACTCGTGTCAGCTTCGTGATCGCATGCGTCATCTGTCTCTCTCCCGTCTGATCGAATGCGAGGGGTATGCTATCTTGTGAAGTGGCTTTGTGCATAGGTGCTCCTTTTCATTCCTTGTTCGTCAGTTCGTTGCTCTCAAGCGAGAGCAGCGTCAGGTTCAAACGACCGATTTTGATGAGCACTCCATGTAGCGCGGCCTGGTCCGGCAAAGGTCCAGAGAAGGGTGGTCCCAGGATCCTGGTGCTCGATGCGTAATCCCTCAAACCGGTATTGCCAGGAAAAGAAGCTCACTCCACTCCCTTAATAGTATACGGGAAACTGGCGTGGACACAAGAGCCACTTTGGGCTATACTATCCATGCCACTTTGTATAAGCGCAACAGGAGGAAGACATGCACGAGCGTTTCACACAGAAGCACTCCACCATCATACTCGATCCGACCCTCTCGGTCCCTCTTTACAAGCAGCTCTACGAGGGGGTGAGGAGCGCAATACTACGCGGACAGCTTCAGGCGGGCGCACGTTTGCCCTCGACACGCGCCTTTGCGCTTGAGCTGGGTATTTCGCGGGCGACCGTTCAACTCACCTTTGAGCAACTGATTGCCGAGGGCTACCTGCAAGGGCGTGCCGGTTCGGGCACCTATGTCGCCGCCACCTTTCCTCCAGAAGGCGTCGAGCAACTGGTGCAGGATGCTTATCCTGGCCAATCCAGCAGTACCGGACGTACCATTTCAGCGCGCGCTAACTCGTGGCTGTCGACTCCCTATTTTTCTCCGCCCCTGATGCTCCCAGAACACCGATTGCAACGCGCATTTCGCGTGGGACTTCCGGCCATTGATGCCTTTCCCCGCAAACTCTGGCAGCACCTGCTGGTACGGAGTTGGCGTCAGATGCCGCCTGAGTTGCTCGCCTACCACCAACCAGCTGGCTATCCGCCTTTACGCGAAGCCATCGCGAGCTATCTGGCGACCGCGCGTGGCGTGCGCTGCACTGCTGAGCAGGTCATTCTCGTCGCTGGATCACAACAAGGCCTTGACCTGGCGGCACGCGTGTTGCTCGACCCAGGCGAGGAGGTCTGGATGGAAGACCCAGGCTACCCAGGGGCGCGGGGCGCGTTGCTTGGAGCTGGAGCGTGTCTGGTTCCCGTACCAATTGATAC
>WNGK01009116.1_pt1 | contig 10232 bp, 7 predicted proteins | sample 5400601 | NCBI WGS metagenome assembly WNGK01 (sample SAMN13153376, study PRJNA577476) | soil metagenome | isolation source: 60 cm soil or saprolite under Garry oak tree replicate 1 | place: USA:California | collected 2016-06-15 | reverse complement strand
CAATAACGAGAGGCTTGCCAGTCGCGGCGACAGCTTGCACCAGATCTTCCTCCGGCTTAGGCATATCCAGGCTGGTACGGTCTCCGCCGGAGAAACCGGGTTCATCAATTGGCATCTCCTCGCCTTCAAGGTGGCTGGTGATCCCGACCACAGCGACCACTACGTCGGCATTTTTCGCGGCGGCAACAGCTGCCGGATCAGGCGTATTGTTCACCGGCGCCCATATAAGCTGCGCTTCGACCTTGCTCTCTCCCGTGTGGCCGTAGGTGACGTCGATCTTCACTGGGTGTCCTTTGTCGAGATGGACTCGGCCGACGCCCGATCCGGCGCTATACATCTGCATGATCGTTTTGTCCGCGATCGTGACGCGTGAGAAGCCGTCGGCTTTCATGCCGACGAGATAGTCGCCAGTTTCAGCAGCTGTGAGGAGACCCGTCCACTGTACAGATAAACTGTGACTTCCTTTGACCTCTTGGGGCAGGTTGCTCTCGGTCAAGTCCACAGTGGGCTCAACACGCGAGGTTAGCGGCGCAGGCTTTGCATCAAGGCTGAGACCAGAACTGTACTGGGCTTTGAGACCCGGTTTTCCGTCAGGCGCGGTGAGCACAGACGTGGGCACCGGACTCCCCTGATTGGACAGGAACTGAGTTCCAGCGACATAGGTGATCTTCGCCTCCGGGAACTCAGCCTTCATCCCTTCCAACACGCTTACCGTGTGCGTGGGAGTGCCGGTGTAGTTTCCAAGCAGAGCTGTGGTCTGATCGGCCAATGGCCCGATCACAGCGATGCGCCTGACCGATTTGAGAGGCAATGTGCCGTCATTTTTCAGCAGCACTATGGATTCGTTTGCCATGCGGCGGGCGAGTGCGCGGTGCGCGGCGCTATCAAGCTGAGCTTCATCTATCTTGTTGTAGGGCACTATCTCTGGCGCATCGAACATGCCCAGACGCATGCGAGCCGTGAACAGGCGAATAACCGCCGTGTCGATCGCACTCTCAGGCAGATATCCCTGCTGGACGGCCTCTATGTAGGGCTTGTAGTCATGGTCGTCCTTTACCTTCGTGAAGAAGTCGATACATTCGTTGTCCATGCCGCGCTGCAGTGAAATGGCCGAAGCCTGCGGCTGAGTTGGACGATAACGGTGGCCCTCAAAGATATCGTGCACAGCGCCGCAGTCAGAGACGACGTAGCCCTGGAACTGCCACGCGCCGCGAAGCGTGTGCTGTAGCAGAAACTGGTTAGCGCAGGCAGGCTCGCCGTTGATGCCGTTGTACGCGCACATCACCGACCCGGCGTGGCCCTCCACAACCGCCGCGCGAAATGCCGGCGTATATGTGTCTTCCTCGTCATGCTTGCTGACGTCGACGTCAGTGAAGTGGCGCGTTGGCTCAGGCCCGCTGTGTACGGCAAAGTGTTTGGGCGTAGAGATCACGCGATAATAATGCGGATCATCGCCTTGCATGCCGGTGACGAAAGCAACGGCTATACGACCACTGAGGAACGGATCTTCCCCATAGGTCTCCTGGCCGCGACCCCAGCGCGGGTCCCGGAAGATATTGACGTTAGGGGCCCAGAAGTCAAGACCTTCAAAGATGTTTGAGTGCCCGGCGCGGACATCCTGGGCGTGTTTGATCCGGCCCTCAATTCCAATAGCAGTGGCCATTTCGTGAATGCGCGGAGTATCGCATGTCGCCGCGAGACCGATAGGCTCGGGGAATTCTGTGGTTCCGTTCGCGATGACGCCATGCAGAGCTTCGCTCCACCAGTCGTAGGCTGGAACCCCGAGACGCGGAATCGCCCGGGCCTGATTAACCAGCTGCGAAGCTTTTTCCTCAAGCGTCATGCGCTGGACGAGATCCGCAGCGCGCTCTTCAGACGTGAGCTTAGGATTCATGTAAGGCAAATTGGAATTGTCCTGAGCCGCGCCGGCACAAGCGACTAGAGTTATGCAAGCAGTCAGGAATGCGTGAATGAGCGTTCTCGAATAGTTCATCTCGTCTCCACGTTTATTGAAAAAGCCTGGGGGCAAAATCCTTGAGATCGCGACGCCACGTCTGCCATTCGTGGTCTGTGCCGGGCGACTCATAGAAAACGTGCTGAATGTTCGCCTCCTGAAGCGACGTGTGCAGTCTTAATAGTCCGGTCCGCAACCTCTCCGGTTCTTGCGTCCCCACTCCAATCCAGAGCAGGTGAACTCTCTTTGCGAACGCGGCCGGATCAACAAAAACCCCGTTGTAATCGGTCTTCGGATCCAGCTTTCGATTCCCAAGCACCAGCATCCCACCTGCTCCACTGAATCCGCCGATAAAGGAAAAGAGGTCAAGATGATTTAACGTAATCTGAAACGTCTGCATTCCTCCCATCGAAAGACCCGCCATTGCGCGGTGATCTCGGTCCGATAATGTTCGGAAGGTTGAATCTATGTAGGGAATTAGAACTTGCGTGACATCATCCTCGAATGCTGCTGCCATGTCTTGCATGGCCTTCATCATTTCAGGAGAACCAAACGGCTTTCCGGTCAGATTAGGAGGAGGCTGCCCAGCGCGACGCGCGTAACCATACGCCATGACTATAATCATCGGCTTGCAACTGTTGGTCGCGAGCAGATTGTCGAGGATGAAGTTTGCGTGTCCTTGGTGAATCCAACCGGTTTCATCTTCGCCAGCGCCATGCTGGAGATACAGCACTGGATAGTGCCTCTTGACTGCGTGTCGTAGTCGGGAGGCAGATAGACCAATGCGTGACGCCACGTCCCCGTCACCTTCGAGTTGTACCAAACCTCGCGCACCTGCCCGTGCGGCACATCTTGGATTGAGTAATAGGTAGAGCCCGGTTCAGGGACCTCAACCATGCTTGTGTACTTACCGCCGCCGAAAAATGCACGACTGTTGGTATCGCTGACCTCGGCACCATCGATGATCAAGGTGTAATAGTGCACGCCGGGAACAAGCGGTGGTGTCGTAACCGTCCAGAATCCGTCGGGCTGCTTTTCCATGTCGAGCTTGGGCCCACTCCAAAAATTCAAGCGGACCTTCGTGGCGTCAGGAGCCTTAACGCGAATTTGTACTCTCCCGGGGCTATCAACTCTGGGATAGTCGGCTCCCCAGACGTTCGTCTCAGCAGGATGAAAATCGCTTGCCTCTTGTGCACAGGAGACCGCGGCTAATAGCAACAGTACAATTACCAGTCGTTTCATCTCTCCTCCCGGAGAAGTAGCCCTCGCACGCAATTCTCAAAGCAAATCCTTATAAGGGGTGCGACGCTCGTCGAATAACGCCGCACTATGATGGCCCCGCACCGTTCCAGTGTTATTTTTCGAAATTGGGGGCTCCTGTGGTCTCGTGAAGGACTTCTAAGTCGCTTGAATCAAGCAAGCCATTCGCTGCCGCGGGAACTCTACATTGAGAGTTCCATCTGCAGCGGTGATCTTGATGCCGAGATCTGTTGGGTAAAGGAGTTTAGGATTCGTAATTGCCAGCGGAATTCTCGTGGTCGCGGGCCCATCGATTCTCCAGACGGCGAGCAATGTCTGTTCCGACGATCTCATGCCCAAAGCCACCGGCGCATGGAAATCGGTTACGTCCGATGTTCCGAGCGGATAAAACGGCACCGCCGCGGGAATGTGCTTACGAAGAACTTCCTTATAAATTCGAATGCCCTCGGCCACCTGGGCCGCAGCTTCTGCGGAAAGCGAATCGAGGCGTCCGCTCTGGTGAATACGACACATCATGGCAGCAACCATATTGAAGCTTGCTTGATCAGCATCGGACTTTGCCAACGGGTAAGACCAGATAGCAAGCTGCTCCGGTAGAACCGCCGCTGATGCGCCAACCAGGATCATCGGTATCTTGAGATAATTTTCCTGGTCAGTCATCGACTGAATTTGCAAACGGCTCAGCATGGCGTAATCCATGCGGCCGCCGCCGCTGCCGCAGTTTTCGATCACAAGATTCGGGTAGCGGTTGAGGATGCCATCTAACCAGGCGAGATGAGCACGGTTGTGCTCGAGCAAGCCCTGGCCGAAGCTGTCCGCGTTGAGTTCGGTGCCTTGCAGCGAATCGACGTTGTAATCCATCTTGATGTAACCGACGCCGTACTCTTTCAGAAGACGGGCGATTACCTCATCGAGGTACGCACGCACCTCAGGATTGCGGAAGTCGAGCAGAAGCCGTGAATTCTTCAGCACTCTCTTGCCATGACGCACGAGAAACCAATTGTCTGATTTCTGTGCAAGCACTGATTTAGGCCCGGCAACTTCTGGCTCCAGCCACAGACCGGGAACCATTCCTGCCTGCCTGATCTGAGCGAGCAGAGACTTCAGCCCGTGCGGAAAACGTGTCGTGGAGGCTTGCCATGTCCCAAGTGTCTGACTCCAGTCTTCGTGCAGGTCGGCATACCATCCGGCGTCGATCACGTAGTATTCGCAACCGGCTTTTGCCGCCGCGGCGATCATTGGCAACTCGTTCGCTTCGGTTGGGTCACCCCACAGACAGTTCATGTAATCGTTGAAAATCACTGGGCATCGCGCATTGTCCTTGTGCGCCCTCTGGCAGGCTGTGCGCCGGTATCGCGTCAACGCTTCAACTGCCTCGCCGAACCCGCCGCGCACGCATCCCACAGCTACTGGAACCGTCTGATAGGTTTCTCCAGGCTTAAGATTTTTCCACGCAGCCGAGTGCAGATCGTCGGGCCCGCCGAGATAGGCATAAAGGTCGTCGGCATTATTGTCGCGGGCCGAAACATTGGAGATCTCCCAATACCAGGACCCGTTATGTTCGATTTGCCAGAACCAGATCAGCCCAACCTTTGTGTTCTCGGCCATTGCCATCGGCAAGTATCGCTCAGTGGACCAACTGCCGATGCTTCCCGCTTGCGCTTCCGACCAGCTTGTACGCTCGTTTTCGACGAAGCCCATTTCTGACGGACGCATCGTATGCCACTGCCCTTCGGCCATCCAGCTATTGACGGCGAGGTGGATGCGGAGTTCATGGTCATAGTTTTGTGGGTCAGCGAGTCCGTGAAGCATTGCGGAACTCAGAAACTCAATTCCCACGGGCGAGTTTCCCTCGTTAGTAACTTGCGAGAACCGGCGCACAACCGGGAGCCCGTCAAAGCATTCATAGACGGATTCCACGCGAAGGCGGAGATTTGTGTCTGTGTGTGTGCACACCAAGCGCTTGCCTCCGCGAGCGGATTCTTCGCGTTTTCCGGCAAACAGCAAACGCATGCCTGGCTGCCCAATGCCGGATTTCATTCCCTGATCGGGAGAATTCTCGCCGCTGCATTGAAGGGCCACTTCAACACCCGAGGATTTGCCGACGTCCACGACGTCCGTCGGGAGAAGCTGTCTCTGACGCAATTTTCCCGCGATCACTTCGAATGAGAGAGTTAGGTCATTAGTCTTCCATTGAAATGGCCCCAAGGTATCTGAAGCATAGGCGAGACTGGTGATAGGCGGAAGTACAGCGCTCAATGCTGCTAAAGCAGTGGATTCCAAGAATCTTCGTCGGTGCATAGATAGTCGTTGCGAGAAGTACTTATCGTTAACTGTAACGATGTGAAATAGCAGGAGGGACTGGCTTTGTCAAGCGCACAATAGCGGCGCTCAGTCTTCGAGGAATTCGTTGGTCTTCTAGGCGTGCGTTTTTGCTGCGGCAACCGTACGCTTAGCTCCGCGCCGCTGTGTCGATCTACGCACGATTAATTCTGGATGCAGCACAACGCTTTCAACTTTCGGTGGCACTTTGGAGTTCAATATCGAAAGAGCGATGCGCGCAGCTTCCTCGCCGATTCGGCGACTGTGCTGATTGATGCTTGAAAGTGGAACGCTTAGTGCATCGTCGTAGTGCAGATTTCCGCAGCCAATAACTGCGACGTCTTCGGGGATCCGCAATCCCTGATCTAAGGCGTAATTCATCGCACCCATGGCCAACGGATCATTAAAACAGAACAATCCGTCAGGTCTGGGCTTTAGGTTGAGGAGTTCGCGCATTGCTTCCGCACCTCGTTGCCGCGTTTCCACGTCTCCCTTAGGTTCGGCGATGATGTAGTCATCACTGACTCTCAAGCCTGCCTGGGTAAGAGCCCGTTTATATCCTTCCACTCGACGAATACTAGGGCTGGTTTCCGGGCCTCGAATATGCGCGATTCTCTTGCAGCCGACATCGATCAAGTGTTTTGTAGCAAGCATTCCAACGGCTTCGTCGTCTACTCCGACGAAATTTGCGGTCAAGCCGGGTAAACTGCGGTCAATCAACACGTAGGGTGTTTTCTGTTTCTCAATACGGAAGAAGAGATCAACGGTAGAACGGCAGGATGCAATGATCAGTATATCGAGGCGGCGTGCCAGCAACTGATTGATCTCTTGTTCTTCAAGGACCGGATCCTCTTCAGAGGAGGAGACGATCAGATAATAGCCACTTCCTCTCAACACGTCAGAAAGCGACTTGGCAATTTCTGCGAAGAAAGGATGGAGCAGGTCAGGAACCACCAAACCGACCAGATACGTGCGTCCGGTGACTAGGCTCCGTGCCGCCAGATTGGGCTGATAATCAAGCTCTTTAACACGGGCTAGAACTCGTTCGCGAGTCTCGTCACCTACATCAGGATGATTGCGCAGGACCTTGGAAATGGTGATGACCGATACCCCAAGATCTCTGGCGATGTCCTTCATTCGTGTGCTCATAGAGTTGACTCAGTATATATAAGGCTTAGTTCGAAAGGTGCATAATTCTTGACATCGCTAACTTTACCGATTATTGTGCTTCGATGCGCGCAGTCACGAGGAACCCAAAAATGAAGCTTCAAAGCGTGTCCGGGCTGTTGCTTAACGGGTGTGTTGATCCTAGGCTTGTGCCTCAAAGGACCCTGTATACGGGTGCCCAAATGCCGGCCATCGGACTGGGAACGTTTGGATCAGACCATGTGTCGGCGGTGGAAATCGCCGCGGCCGTGGAAGGTGCAACTGCCATCGGATATCGCCATTTTGACTGTGCATCCGTGTACAGCAACGAGCACCAGATTGGGTATGCACTCCAGCAGGTGTTCGGCGGCGGAGTTAAACGCGAAGAACTGTGGATTACGTCAAAGCTGTGGAATGACAAGCACGCTGAGAACGACGTGATCCCATCCTGCCAGCAGTCCCTCTCAGACCTCAGACTGGACTACCTGGATTTGTATCTGGTTCATTGGCCATTTCCCAACTTCCACCCCCCCGGTTGTGACGTGACTTCGCGAAGCAAAGATGCAAAACCCTACATCCATGCTGATTTCATGAAGACCTGGCGAAAGATGGAGGAACTGCTCGATCGAGGTTTGGTTCGGCATATTGGTACCTCGAATATGACGATTCCGAAACTAAAACTTCTCTTGCGCGATGCTCGTATAAAACCGGCAGTGAACCAGATGGAACTGCACCCTCATTTTCAGCAGCCGGAGTTATTCGAATTCGTGCGATCTAACGGCATGATTCCGGCGGGCTATTCGCCGATTGGCTCGCCAGCACGGCCCGAGCGCGACCGGACAGCCGAAGATACCGCACCAACACAGGATCCGGTGATTTTTAAAATTGCTAGTCGCCTCGGTGTGCATCCAGCAGTGGTTTGCGTGAAATGGGCAGCCCAGCGCGGACAGGTTCCCATTCCATTTTCGACTAAGCGAAATCAGTATCTCAGCAACCTTGAAGCGGTTGTCAGCGAGCCTCTGACAGAAAATGAAATGCGTGAAATCAGCGCCATTGATCGAAATTGTCGGCTTATTAAGGGCCAGGTTTTTTTGTGGAAAGAAGGTCAGTCCTGGCAGGACCTCTGGGATTTGAACGGGGAAATCACACCTGCATGAGCTGGGTCTCGACAACAGCGACAAAGATCGAGGCTATGGAAGTTAAGCAGCAGACTATGCGCGCCGCGTTTCTACCGGGTAACGATAGAGTAGAGCTCCGCAGCCTGCCCGTTCCTCGCCCTGGTCACGGAGAAGTTTTGCTGAGAGTGAAAGCTTCGACTATTTGCGGTTCGGATATTCGCTGTATCTACCACGAGCACCTGGGGAAGGGGCCCGAACGCTATCAAGGAGTAATTGCCGGCCACGAGCCAAGCGGTCAAATCGTGGAGGTCGGGCCTGGCTGCCGTCGCTTTGGTGTGGGAAATCGGGTGATTGTGTACCACATCTCAGGCTGCGGCGTCTGCAATGATTGCCGGCGCGGCTACATGATTTCGTGCACGAGTGAAAAATATCGTCGTGCCTACGGTTGGCAGCGGGACGGCGGAATGGCCGATTACATGATTGCGGAGGACAAGGATCTGATCGCACTGCCTGACGAGCTTTCATATGCGGATGGTGCCCAAGTGGCTTGTGGGTTCGGCACAGTTTACGAAGCGATCGAAAAAATTGGAGTCAGCGGGAACGATACCGTGCTCATCACCGGGTTGGGCCCAGTAGGGCTGGCGGCTGCGGCTTTATGCCGCAAGCTAGGCTCGCAGAAAATTATCGGTATTGATGTCCTCCCCGACCGCTTAGAGTTAGCGCGATCCCTCAACCTCTGCGATGTCGTTCTTCGGTCTGGTACCGACAATGTCGCGGAGGTAAGAAGCTTGACAGGTAGCAACGGGGCGGAGCGCGCGTTCGACTGTTCCGGTAATGCTGCGGCGCGGGCCACAGCAATTCGAGCTACGCGCAAATGGGGCAAAGTTGCATTTGTAGGCGAAGGAGGAACAGTCGAATTCAATCCATCGCCGGACATAATTCACGATCAAAAGACGATCTACGGTTCGTGGGTGACCACGACGTGGCTGATGGAGGAATTGGTCGAGCGCTTGGTACGGTGGAACCTTCATCCGGCTGACATCATTACGCACCGGTTTGGCTTAGAGGGTGCCGCAGACGCCTACGCCCTTATGGCTTCCGGCAAGTGCGGCAAGGTTGCAGTCTGCTCTGACGAGGAATTGGCACCCAAATGACGTCAAACTGGGAAGAGATTCTTAGGGACCGGCTGCAACTGTTTGGGCATCGCAACTGGCTAGTTATCGCCGATTCAGCATATCCTGCACAGACCCGGCAAGGGGTGGAGACCATTGTCGCCGATGAAGAACAAGCCACTGTCCTTTCGCGGGCGCTTGCGATTCTTGGCCGATGCCGGCACATCAAGCCGACAATTTATACGGACAAGGAACTGCAGTTTGTCTCGGAGCAGGACGCCACTGGTATCACGGCGTACCGGCAACAGCTTGAGAGTCTACTCGATGGGCATCAAATACACTCCCTTCCGCACGAAGAGATCATCTCCAAGCTTGATCAGGTCGGCGAAATGTTTCGAGTGCTCTTGATCAAAACAAACATGCGGATCCCATATACGTCGGTTTTTTTTGAGCTGGGATGCGGATACTGGGATGCCGAACCAGAGAATCGGCTCCGGGCTGCAATGCGATCCAAAAATCGATCCAAAAATCAGCGGCCTAATGCGACAAAACGCAAGAAGCGTTAGTTGTCTCGGAACCCATATGAAGGCGCTTGTACTTCAGAAACCAGGGCAGGCATCCATTGAGACGGTTCCGGATCCGGTGCTTGTGGATGAAAACGTATTACTCAAGGTTCGAATGGTCGGCTTCTGCGGAAGCGATTTGAATTCGTTCCGTGGACTTAATCCGCTTGTCTCGTTTCCCCGGATTCTGGGGCATGAAGTGTGTGCCACCGTGGTTGAGGGCAAGAACGGGTTCGCAGCGGGAACAGATGTCGCACTCTCGCCTTACACAAGCTGCGGCCAGTGTGCATCGTGCCGCCGAGGACGCCCGAATGCATGCCAGCTCAACCAGACTCTTGGCGTTCAAAGAGACGGCGCTCTCACCGAATTTATCGTAATGCCTGCGGAAAAGCTGTATGCAGCAAAACTCACGGCCAAGGAATTGTGTCTGGTGGAACCGCTGACCGTCGGCTTTCATGCCGTAGCACGGGGACGAGTGACTGCGGACGACACCGTTGCAGTTTTCGGATGTGGCGGGGTGGGGCTCGGAGCCGTAGCTGCATCGAGCTCTCGCGGCGGAACGACGATCTGTATTGATGTGGATGACGAGAAGCTGGAACTTGCGCAGCTGGCAGGTGGCGCTTACTCAATAAACACCTCGCGTGAGCCGTTGCATGAGCGTTTGCAGGAAGTAACTAAAGGACGAGGCCCAGATGTAGTGATCGAAGCTATCGGTACACGGGTGATCTTTCAAGCTGCGGTCGAAGAAGTCGCCTTT
>WNGK01009115.1_pt1 | contig 10232 bp, 8 predicted proteins | sample 5400601 | NCBI WGS metagenome assembly WNGK01 (sample SAMN13153376, study PRJNA577476) | soil metagenome | isolation source: 60 cm soil or saprolite under Garry oak tree replicate 1 | place: USA:California | collected 2016-06-15 | reverse complement strand
GTGTTTACCTCTTGCCCCATGATGGTGGCCGAGGAACTCCAGTGCGACTGGAGCAAGGTGCGCGCTGAATACGCCTCGCCCCAGCGCAACGTGACCGAGCGTGCGCCGGAGTGGACCTTGCAGGTTCCAGGCGGGGGAAACCCGCTCGCCCGCGACGGTGGCGGCGAACCAGCCATGGGTGGGGGCAACAGGGGTGTGTACCGCCGCATGGCCACCAATTCCAGCGGATCCGTCCGGGAAAGCCGCTACTATCTGCAAATGGCGGGCGCGGAAGCGCGGGAACGGCTCCTCCTCGCCGCGGCCGCGATGTGGAAGGTGCCGACTTCGGAGCTGGTGGCGAAGAACAGCGTTATCACCCACACCCCGACCGGACGACGCACCACCTACGGCGCAGTCGCTGCCAGGGCGGCGCAGATCCCGCTGCCCGATCCGTCGAAGATCAAGATCAAGGGGCCGGACGAGTTCACACTGATCGGGACTGAACAGAAAAACCTGGATGTCCCGCTGAAGGTCACCGGCAAGGCCATCTACGGCATCGATGTCGAGCTGCCCGGCATGCTGTACGCCGCGGCCAAGGCCTGTCCCGTGTTCGGAGGGACAGTCAAGAGCTACGACTTCAACGCCATCAAAGATCGCCCAGGCGTGCACTCGGCCGTCGCGTTCGGAGGCAAGGGCTACGTGAGCGGCGGGGTCGCGGTCGTTGCCGACACCTGGTGGCGGGCCAAGACCGCCCTCGACCTCATGCCCATCGAATGGGACGTGGGAGCCAGCGGCAATCGCAACAGCGCCGAAATGTGGAAGGCCGACTTCGAGTCTCTGAAGCAGCCTGGCACGACTGTTCTGGAGGAAGGCGGGAGCTACGCCGCCGCCAAGAGCAAGGCAGCCAAGGTGGTCGAGGCGACCTACACGGTGCCCTACCTCGCGCACGCCCGCATGGAGCCGGGCAACGCCACGGCACTGGTGACGCCCGGCCGCGTCGACCTCTGGACGGGAGATCAGTCACCCGACTTGGCACTGTTGCGGGCAGCCCAGGAGGCGGGCGTCACCCCGGACAAGGTCTTCGTCCATACCACCTTCATCGGTGGCGGATTTGGCGGTGGTGGGGCGTCCGATCAGGTGCGCCAGGCTGTCGCCGTGGCCAAGACGCTGAACGGACGGCCGGTGAAGCTCGTCTGGACCCGCGAAGAGGAGATGCGGCTCGGCGAAAAATACCGCCCGATGGGCATCGGCTGGTTCGAGGCGGCGCTCGACGCCGACGGATGGCCGATCGCCATCGCGATGCGCACCACGGGTGATCGATATGACAACAGCGAAACGCCCGCCGGCACTTACAAGAACCCGGTGGCCGAACAGGCGGTGCGCGGCCTGCACGAACTCCCGTACTTTTGTCCCATTCTCCATTACGACGTCCGGACCCTGAACAGCCACGTTCCGGTGGGGTTCCGACGGGCCACGGGCAGCTCGGTGAATGTCTTCTACCTCGAGAGCTTCATCGATGAACTCGCCCACGCCGCGGGCAAGGACCCGTACGAGTACCGGCGCGAGCTGATCGCGCGCAACAGCAAATTCCGCGACCGCGACGACTGGCTCAAGGCGCTCGACATGGTGGCCAAGATGTCGGGGTGGGGGACGCCCCTGCCCGAGGGCTGGGCCCGGGGCATCGGTATCGACGACCGTCGGCGCCCGTCACGGGCCACCGTCGCCTTGTGCGCCGAAGTGGTCACCGTATCGGTCAGCCGGCGCGGACAGCTCCGGCTGGAGCGGGTTGATTGCGTGTTCGACGAAGGCTTCTCGTTCGTAAACCCGCTCTCCGTCCGCAAGCAGATCGAAGGGCAGATCGCCTGGGCATTGGGCGACACGATGTGGCAGGAAATCACCGTCAAGGACGGGCGCGTGGTCGAAGGCAACTTCGACCGGTACAAGGTTGCCCGCATGGCGGACTACCCGCCGCAGGTCAACATCCAGTTCCTCAAGACCAACAACAAATGGATCTCCGGCGTGGGCGAAGAAGCGATCCCGCAGATAGCGCCTGCCATTGCCCAGGCGGTTTTCAAGATCACAGGCAAGCGGATCCGGTCGCTTCCGCTCGGCAACCAGGATCTGAGTTGGGTCTAGGCTCGTCTGCCGGCGCAATCCGGGCAACTGGACGCAAGGAGGATGGTCATGCGGTACGGAAGCTCGATTGGCGCGATCGCATTGGCGGCAGCGCTGTGGATGATACCGGCTGGCGCCCAGGCGTTTGATGACACCAAGTATCCCGACTTGAAGGGCCAATGGCATCGCGTCGGCAGCCCGCGATGGGAATTCGGGGAGCGAAAAGCTCCCCTTACACCCGAGTATCAGGCAATCTACGAAGCCAATCTGGCGGACCAGGCCAAGGGCGGACCGGGCGACATGGCATCCTGGGCCTGCATCCCGCAAGGCATGCCGATGATGATGAGCTTGTATGATCCAATGGAAATCGTGGTGACTCCCGACATCACCTACATCTTGATCAGTCACGTCAACGATTCTTATCGAAGGATTTTCACCGACGGGCGCAACTGGCCCGCAGATGGCGAGTTTGAGCCGACCTATGCGGGCTACTCCATCGGCAAATGGATCGATGAGGATGGCGATGGTCGCTACGACGTGCTCGAAGTCGAGACGCGCCACCTCAAGGGCATTCGCGTTTACGATGGCAGCGGCCTTCCGCTGCACCGGGACAATCAATCCATCATCAAAGAGCGGATTTATCTCGACAAGACCGATCGGAACGTCCTTTTCAACGAAATCACGGTGATCGACCATGCGTTGACGCGGCCCTGGTCGGTGACCAAAAAGGCTACTCGCGATCCAAAGCCCCGGCCGGTTTGGCGCACGGCGGCTTGTGCGGAGAACAACTCCATGGTCCGCATCGGCAAGGAAGCCTATTACCTGAGCCAGGACGGCTACTTGATGCCCATCAAGAAGGACCAGCCAGCACCGGACTCGAGATATTTCAATCAAACCCGCAAGTGATACCAGGCTTCATAGCCATTGACCCATCCGTCGTCATTGCCGCTTGACCCGGCAATCGCAAGATCACTGCAAATTCACCGGCGTCCCCATGAAATCGCGCTTGCCGAGCTCGATGCCGCAGTGGCGCAGGATGTCGTAGGCGGTCGTGCAGTGGAAATAGAAGTTCGGCAGGATGTGGTTCAACAGGAGTCCCTGCCCGGCGAATTTGCGCTCGTTGTTGCCGAGCTTGATCGTGATCTCCTTGTCCTCGCTGCCGTCGATCTGGGCGGGCTTGAAAGCCTTCAAGTAGTCGATCGTCTTGGCGATGCGCGCCTTGAGCTCGGGGATGCTCGTTTCGGTATTGGGCATGTTGAGCGGCTCGGCGCCGGCGAGCGCGCTGCAGGCCCGCATGGCTTGGTTGGTCGCCTGCTGCACCTGGCGAGCGAGCGAATACATGTCGGGGTAGAGGCGCATGCTCAAGAGGAAGGCGGGATCGATCTGTTTTGCCTCGGCATGCGCCGCAGCCTTGTCGAGACAGGCCGAGAGGCTCGTCAGGAACTGCACGAAGATCGGCACCGATACCTTGTACATGGAAACGGTCATGGACTGGATCCTTGGGCTGGGATGAATGGCTGAGGCCGAAAGTTTATCGTGCTTGGTCCGCGGCTCAAGACACTTGCCCGTCTTTTTCGACTTGGCTGTGCCGAGCGATTGACTCCCGAAATCTTTCCTTGGAGTGATGCGCCTGAACAGGCGCGGAGAGGGACAACCGCATGAAGGCAATCGTGATTCATCGGTTTGGCCCGCCGGACGTGCTCGAATACGAGGAGGTGCCGGACCCGCCGCCGCGCGCGGGCGAAATCCGGATCAGGGTGCATGCGGCGACGGTCAATCGGGTGCTCGACGTGAGCCTGCGCGCGGGCAAGGAGGGCCACCGCAAGCCGGTGCTCCCGCTCATTCCGGGCGTGGACTGCGCCGGCATCGTCGACGCGGTCGGCCCCGGGATCACGCGCTGGACGGCCGGACAGCGGGTCGCCGCCGCAGGGGTCATGCCGCTTAAGACCTGCGCCGAGGACGGGGCGGGCTATGACGGCCCCGAAGGGATGATGGGCATCAAGCGGCCGGGCGGCTTCGCGGAGCTCGTCTGCGTGCCCGCCTGCGCCGCCGTCGCCGTGCCGGATGGGCTCGATTTCCATGCTGCGGCCGTGATCATGCGGCATGCGCCGATGGCCTGGAATCTGCTCATCAACAACGCCGGGCTCAAGCAAGGCGAGACCGTGCTGATCATGGGCGCGGGCGGCAATCTCGGCACCACCGGCATCCAACTCGCGAAGAACGTCATCGGCGCCAAGGTGATTGCGGCCGCGGGCTCGGGTGACCGCGTCAGGCTCGGGCTCGATCTCGGCGCCGATCACGGCATCAACTACAACACCCATGACATCCTTGACGAGGTGATGAAGTTGACCGGCGGCAAGGGCGTCGACGTGCTCTATGACAACATCGCGAATTCGAAGGTGCTGCCGGCGGCCTTCCGCGCGCTCGGCATGCACGGCCGCCTGGTCACGGCGGGCGCGCATGGCGGGCCGAACGTGACCATCGACTTCGCCCACCTCTATCACAAGAAGATCACGATCATGGGCCGGACCGGCCACAGGGACGCCGACATTCCGAAATGCTTCGCCGCCGCGGTCGAAGGAAAGATCAGGGCCCAGATCGAGAAGCTCCTGCCGCTGTCACGCGCGGCCGAGGCCCACCGGCTGGTGGAGTCGTGCGAGGTCGCGGGCAAAATCGTACTCGACCCGACCTTGGACCAGCCGGCGCGCAGCTGATGAAGCAATGCGTAGGATGGGTTGAGCAGAGCGAAACCCATCATCTCTCGGCAAAACGAATGCGATGGGTTTCGCTCCGCTCAACCCATCCTACGTGCTGATGGCGCCGTACTGGGGAAGCTCGTTGGTCTGGTAGCCCTGGATCACCCGTTCCGAACCGAAGCCCCAATAATTCCGCAGCGTCTCGGGGCCATGCATCTTCGGATAGAGGGGAAATTCCTGGTGCCAGGGGCGTGGGTCGAAATAACCCAGCTCCTCGTCCTTCATCTGGTCCATCTCGGTGAAGATCTCGACCCGCACCAGGTCCGAGTTGCGGTGATAGGTCGCGACGTTATGGCCGATGATGTGGCGGCCGGGGCCCCAGACCAGGTGGACCTTGTTGTGGGCGAGGTGATCGACCGCCTTGTGAATCTCCGACCAGTCGATGACCTCGAAGGCGATGTGGTGGAGCTGCGGCTTATCGTCGATGATAAAGTTGAGCGAGTGGTGGTCGGTGTTGCAGCGCAGGAACACGAAGAAATCGCCGCGCCAGTCGGAGACCCGGAAGCCGAGCACGTCGCAGTAGAATTTCACGACTTTCTGCACGTCGAGCACGCGATAGGCGACATGGCCGAGCTTGAGGATGTTGAAGATGCTCGGCGTCTCGTCGCGCTTGGCGAATTTGTACTCCGCATAGAGGTCGAGCGGCGTGCCCTTGGGATCCTCGAAACTGACCGCGTCGGCGACCCCGGGAGAGACATCCTTGCGGCGCTGGCACTTGAAGCCGTCCTTCTCGAGCGCTTTGGCGACATCGCCGAGGTCGCTGCCGGGCGCGACCTGGAACGAGACCCGCTTTAAATGCCCGGGCTCGCCGCGCACCAGCTCGATCGCCTCCAGCCCCTGCTTGCTGCCGAGAAAGACCCGGTCCTTGGTGCGGTCGATAATGCTCAGGCCCAAGAGGCGGCTGTAGTAGTCGATCTGCGCCTCGATGTCCGGCGTCGACAGCGTCGCATGGCCAAGCCGTTTGACTTTGATCATTGTGAGCCTCCCTGGTGGGCCCTGACCTTGACCTCGAACTCGCCGATCGGATCGCATTTGCCGCGCAGCACGTCGCCGGGCTTCACCGGGCTCACGCCCTGCGGCGTGCCGGTGTAGAACACGTCGCCGGGATAGAGCGTGTAGAACGAGGAGGCGAACTCGATCAGCCGCCCAATGTCGTAGATCAGGTCCTTGGTCTCGGCGGTCTGCTTGAGCTCGTTGTTGACGTGCAGCGTCACTTTCACGTCGTCGGGATTGGCGATCTCGTCCGCGGTCACCATCCAGGGCCCGAGCACCGAGTAGCCGTCGATCGACTTGCGGAAGCTGCGGTCCTCGCCGCCGCGGCAGGTCATGTCGAGCCCGAGCGTGTAGCCGGCGATGTAGTCCAAAGCCTTGGCGCGCGGGATGTCGCTGCCTTGCTTGCCGATGATGACGACAAGCTCGATCTCATGCTCGTTGGTGCGGTCGAGAAACCGGAGCGGAATGCCCTCGGCCGGGCTGACGATCGACGAATTGGACTTGAGGAAGATGCCGGCCTTGCCGATGTCGGGAGGCTGCCGCTGGGTCGCCTCGCGCGGGAGGTCGGTTCGGGCCCGCATTTCCTCGATGTGCTTCCTGTAGTTCGTCGGTGCCGCCATGGCCTTCGAAGGGCGCGCGACCGGGGAAAGGAGCTTCAGCTGCGCGAGCGGCTTTCCCGCCGCCTTGGCGGCCATGTCCTCGATCCGCTTGCGCCAGGCCGGCAGCGCGGCGATCACGGCGTCGCCCTTCATGTCGTAGCGGGCGCCTTTCCTGATCTCGGTCTGCGCCTCGGTCACGTCATGCACCTTGTCGCCGATCACCACCCCGAGCCGGTCCTCGTCAAATCGACAGAGCTTCATCGAGTTCTCCCTTCTTGCACGGCCGAGACGATAGAGAAATCCGCCGGCGAAATACAAGGGATTTCCGAAGCGAGTGCGCGTAGGATGGGTTGAGCGGAGCGAAACCCATCCTCTCTCGCGAAACCAATGCGATGGGTTTCGCTCCGCTCAACCCATCCTACGTGAGGCAAGGAGGATGCGATGACACGACCGCCCCGGCGTGAATTCTTCCGCAGGCTTGCTCTGCTCGGCGGATTTGCCGCCATCGGCGCCGCCGCCCCGGCCGCCGCTCAGACTCCGAGCAAGCGCTTCATCAAGCGCGAAGCGTCGGAACGCTCGGGCTATTCGCAGGCGGTCGTGACCCAAGGCGGCAGGACGATATGGTTGGCCGGACATACCGGGGCGGTCGATCCCTCGGGCAAATCGCTCGCCGGAGATTTCGACGCCCAGGTCCGCGAGGTGTTCGCCTTCCTGGGCCGGACCTTGGCTGAATCCGGCGGCAAGCTTTCCGACCTAGTCACCATGACCGTGTTCCTGACCGATCCGCGCAACCACCGGCGCTTCACCGACATGCGGCGAGAAATCCTCGGTGAAAATTTTCCGGCGAGCGCCGCGATCTACATCTCGCATCTGGCGAACCCGAATGCGCTGCTCGAAATCCAGGCCGTGGCCGTCGTCTAAAACTTCACCTTGTCCGCCCCCTTGAGCACGAGCATCTGGCGCACCTCCTGCGCCGTGGCGGCCTCGTAGCCAAGTTCCTCGATGATGCGGCGGATCTTCGCCACCTGCTCGGCATTGCTGGTGGCGAGCTTGCCCGGGCCGATATAGAGGCTGTCCTCGAGGCCGACGCGCACATTGCCGCCCATCATCGCGGCGACCGTGCAGAAATTGAACTGATGGCGGCCGCCGGCGAGCACCGACCACAGATATTGATCGCCGAACAGCCGGTCGGCGGTGCGCTTCATGAACAACAGGTTGTCGAGGTCGGGGCCGATGCCGCCGAGGATGCCGTAGATCAGCTGCAGAAAGACCGGCGGCTTGAACAGCCCGCGGTCGATGCAGTGGGCGAGATTGTAGAGGTGGCCGGTGTCGTAGCACTCGTGCTCGAACTTGACCCCATGGCCCTCGCCCAGGAGCCTGTAGATGCGCTCGATGTCCCGAAAGGTGTTGCGGAAGATATTAGCGTCGGAACTGACGAGGTAATTCTCTTCCCAGTCGTGTTTCCAGGTCTTGTAGCGCCGCGCCATCGGGTAGAGCGCGAAGTTCATCGACCCCATGTTGAGCGAGCACATTTCCGGCGACACCGCGAGCGCGGCCGCGATCCGATCCTCGACCGTCATGATGACGCTGCCGCCGGTCGTGATGTTGATGATCGCGTCGCAGCTCTGCTTGATGCGCGGCAGGAACTGCATGAACACGGCAGGGTCCGGCGAAGGCCGCCCGTCCTTCGGGTCGCGCGCGTGCAGATGCAGGATCGAGGCCCCCGCCTGGGCGGCGTCGATCGCCTGGGTGGCGATCTCATCGGGCGTGACCGGCAGCGCATCCGACATCGTCGGGGTGTGGATCGAGCCGGTGACCGCGCAGGTGATGATGACCTTGTTGGCGAGTTGGGGCATGGGGCGTTTTCTCCTGCTGTCCGAATGCGGCGAAGTTATACCAAGTCCGTAGCCCGGATGGAGCGAAGCGCAATGCGGGACGGCCTCTCGGCGCGGCGCGAATCCCGGATTGCGCTTCGCTCCATCCGGGCTACGGGTTGCCCTCCCGCGGGTCATCAATCACCACCCGCCGCTCAAGCGGGAAGACCTCCCAGCCGAAGCGCTCGACGATCAGGCCCCAGAGTCCCTTCGGCGCTTGCAGCATCACGACGATCGCCACGATCCCCAGCATGAGCAGATAGATCGTGCCGAGATCGGCGAGCGTCTGGCGCAGCAGGAAGAAGACGACCGTGCCGATGATCGGGCCCTCGATGCGCCCTATCCCGCCGATCACGGTGATGAAGATCACGAACGCGGTCCAATCATTGACGCTGAAGGCGGCATCCGGCGAAATCCGCAGCTTCTGCAGAAAGATGAGGGCGCCGACCATGGCGGTGCCGAATGCGGTGATGACGTAGACGACGAGCTTGGTCCGCGTGACATCGACGCCGTTGCTCTCTGCCGCCAGCTCATTGTCGCGGATGGCTTTGAGCGCCAGTCCGTAGCGGGAGCGCAGGAGCAGGACGATCAGGATGAGAATCGCCACCGTGAGCGCAAGCGCGACCCAATAGATCAGGAATTCGCGCATTTGGCGGGTGTCGGCAATCGAGGTCACGATGCCGGCGGGCAGGCTCAAGCCGGAGCCGCTGCCGAGCACCGATACCTGCGACGCGAGCAGACGAAAGACCTCGGCGACGATCCAGGTCCCGATCGCGAAGTAGTGGCCGCGCAGGCGGAAGATCAGCGCCGCCACCGGAAGCGCGACACCGACGGAGAGGACGCCGGCGAGCGGGATCGCCCACAAGGGAGGAATCCCGCCCAGGATCGCAAGGGCGAACAGCAGATAGGCGCCGAGGCCGACATAGGTCTGCTGGCCGACCGAGACCAGCCCGGCATAGCCCGCGAGCAGGTTCCACATGCTCGCCAGCGCGACATAGGCATAGATCTCCGCCAACAGCCGCAGGTCATCGCGGCCGCCCCAGGCTGGCGCGGCCGCAAGCAGCATCACCGCCAGGGCCATCGCCACCATGCCGACGCGGCTCGCGCGGTTGGCGAATTCGACCCGAACCGCGGCGCTCATCCGCGCACCTTGGGAAACAGGCCTTGCGGCCGGACCGCGAGCACGAACAGGAAGGCGAGGTGGCCGGCGAGAACCTGCCAGCCAGGGTCGAGCTGGGCGCCGATCGCCTGGGCGACGCCGAGCAGGATGCCGCCGGCGAGCGTCCCCCACAGGCTGCCAAGCCCGCCGATGATCACCGCCTCGAAGCCGAAGATCAGGCGCGCGGGCCCGATCGCGGGATCGAAATTGGCGCGCACGGCGAGCAACACGCCGACGATGGCGCCGACCGCGAGCGACAGCGCCATCGCCAGGCCGAAGACATGGCGGTTGTCGAGACCCACGAGCTGGGCGACCGCCGGATCGTCCGAGGTGGCGCGGAAAGCGCGGCCGAGCGCGGTGCGATAGAACACGAGCTGGAGCGCGCCGATAACGAGAACGGCAAGCACGAATTGGATCAGTGGCAGAACGCCGATGAAGACGCCGTCGGCCAGGCGGAAGGTCGCGACCTCCAAGGCGCCGGCCTGGAGTCTCCGGCTGTCGGCGGTGAAGAGTTCGAGGAGCCCGTTCTGGATGATCACGGAAAGCCCGAAGGTCACAAGGAGAGGCGGCAGCAGATCGTCGCCGAGGGTGCGGTTGAGCACGAGGCGCTGCAGCGCATAGCCGAGGGCGGCCATCAGCGGCACGACGATCAGGAGCGAGGTCAGCGGGTCGACCCCGAGCGTCTCGGTCGTCACCAGCGCGAGATAGGCGGCCAGCACGATCAGGTCGCCATGGGCGATGTTGACGAGCCGCATGA
>WNGK01024504.1_pt1 | contig 10233 bp, 8 predicted proteins | sample 5400601 | NCBI WGS metagenome assembly WNGK01 (sample SAMN13153376, study PRJNA577476) | soil metagenome | isolation source: 60 cm soil or saprolite under Garry oak tree replicate 1 | place: USA:California | collected 2016-06-15 | reverse complement strand
CATCTTACCCAAGCATTTTTTCTGAAACTCGGCGTCGCCAACGGCTAGGACTTCATCGACAATAAGAATCTCGGGATCGAGGTGTGCAGCGACCGCGAAAGCTAGTCTAACATACATTCCGGAAGAGTAGCGCTTCACTGGCGTGTCGATGTAGGTCTCGATCCCAGCGAACGCGACAATCTCGTCGAACTTCGTTTTGATTTCGCTGCGGCTCATTCCGAGAATAGCGCCATTCAGGAAGGTGTTCTCGCGCCCAGTAAGCTCGGGATGAAAACCCGTTCCCACTTCGAGCAGGCTGGCAATGCGGCCTTTAATCCGCACCTCCCCGTTCGTCGGTAGTGTCACGCGCGAAAGAATTTTCAGAAGCGTGCTTTTGCCCGCGCCGTTCCTCCCGATAATCCCCAGAATTTCGCCCTGTTTCACTTCAAAGGAGATGCCGCGCAACGCCCACATTTCGTCATCGCCCAAAACGCCGCCCGGTCCTCCGTTCGGACCTCCCCCTTTCGACTTCCGACTTTCGACTTTCGTGCTCTGGTCCAGCTGGGAATACGGGTCCGGTTTGCCGCGAATTCGGTGCCACCAGCGCTCAAAATCGTGACGCAACGTCCCCGTGCCCAGCACCCCCAATCGGTACTTTTTCCAGACGTCATCAACCTCAATGACAGTGTTCACAGAATTACACAGTGTCCATGAAGGTGATCTCGACGTGGTTAAAAAGGACGATCCCAATGAATAGGACTACGACGGTAAAGAGCGCGCTGTAGCAGAGATATACTGGGTCGAAAGAGCCAGCGCCAAGATAGGCGTAACGGAACGTCTCGATGATCGGCGTCATTGGATTTGCGAGTATGAGCCAGCGGAAGCTGCCCCCACCGATTATAGAGAGTGGGTACACAACCGGTGTAGCATACATCATCAGCTGAACGCCAAACGCGACCAGTTGTTGCAAGTCGCGATAACGTGTAGTTAACGCCGAAACAATAATGCCTACGCCAAGGCTCAGACCTGCCATGAGAAGAAGTAGCAAAGGAGTAAGCGCGCTAGCCGCATTCGGATGAACTCCCGCTCCTTGCATCCAGTAAAAGACGAGTAACGCGAGGAAGAGGGCGAATTGGTTGGCAAACTTGATCATACTCGAGATTACGATCGACACGGGTACCGTGAGTCTCGGGAAGTAAACCTTTCCAAAGATTCCTGCGTTGCTGATAAACGTCATGGAAGTGCGGTTCACGCAGTCAGCGAAGTAAGACCAGCATGTTACGCCGGCCATGTAGAATAAGAGTGGCGGCAGACTGTCCGTAGGGAGTTTCGCCATCTTTCCGAAGATGATCGTAAAGATAAGGCTGGTGAGAAGCGGTTGGATGATATGCCAGAGCGGACCAAGAATCGTCTGCTTATATTGCGCCACAAAATCGCGCCACACGAAAATCATGGTGAGATCGCGATAACGCCACAAATCGCCGGGGTGCAGATCGAGCCATCCGGTCCTTGGCTGAATGATCAGATCCCACTCTTCAGCGACTGATCCGGGGGATTTGCTCATAGAAAATGCGAATTGCGGACGGCGAATTGCGGAATTTGGTCAACGGCGCGATCTTGCGGTTCCGGCGCCGTTAGACGCGGCAGAACCGCATCGTGAGGTATTTGACCCAACGCCTGTGCGGCGGGAAGGGAAAAAAACAAACCCAGGTCCGTTCTGCCGTATGGCCGAGCGAGAAACCGAACACGACGAAGAAGGTCGGAAACGTTATGGATGAACCGGGGCACACTTCCGAGTTACACGTTTAAGAAAAATGAGTGCATCGCATCCCGCAATGGCGAGAATTTGTCAATTATCTGCGGGAAAACTCAAGTGTCAAAAATTACCCGATGACTGATCGATAGGTGAATTGTCAGTTCGGATGCTCGTGTCGACTGAATATCTTGCGCGCAAATCTGTGCGCACATGCTAGGTGAGGGCGTTCAAGTGGTTTATCGCCTCTATCACCACAACCACTGCGTTCCATGCTTGGGTGCAATGAGTCGACCCAGGCTTCGTTCACGTTTTTCGATTACTGCTACGAATGGGTATAAGTGTATAGAGCCAATTGCAGCTTGGACATTAGACGCGGTGCACGCCACCCCAGAAGTGCCCTCGGGCATTTCGCACGGAGATTGAGAGTTCAGGCCGCTGGCAAGTCCCTGCACGTATGCTGCAAACGTATTAAAAAGTCCCTGTATATCCTCACAGAGATAAACTCCTCCCGGAGCAATATGTGGAAGCATTTCCTCCAGCGTAATGCGCTGTTGCTCAGGAAGGTGTCCTCCATCGTCGATCAAAATGTCGATGGTTGGCACTGCGTCCTTGACGCGAGACCAGAAGGAACGATCCGCCTGATCCCCTATGAACACTTCGATCCCCTCGTCTTTATAGGCCATACACGCCTCATGATAATCCACGCCGTACAAATGACAGTCCTCTCCAAAATACTCCCTCCACATCGGGAGACTTCCGCCGCTGTAGATGCCGACTTCCAGCACGTGCACCTCGCGGCCAACAAACCTGCTGAAGTGCCGGTGATAAATGTCGAAGTAATGCAACCACTTCCAGATGCCCGGTCCCTCCCTATGCGCGTTGAAATAGGACAAGATGGGATTAGGTGTATCTGGAAGTCCATCGCCAGGTTGGCGTTGAGGTGTAAACACCATCTCGCGACCAAATTGCGCTCCCACCATTACCGACGTCAACAAATTCGCGATTTCTCGCGGACTAACTTGCGCCTCCCGCATTGCGGACACCAATGAATTGAGCAAACTCGCGGTTTCTAGCGGACTTCTGAGTCCGCAGCGGAGGAGGTGAATGATGTTGCTTAATCGTGACATAACATTAACGCATCAAAGCTGACGAGCATGACTCCGTCATTTTCCCAGATGGCAGGCTGCGTACTTAAACGCGCATTGCAGGCTCAAGGATAACTGTACTCTCCGCGATAAAAGCGCCGCAGATTCTCGCGGTATATTTCGCTGTTATACATCTGACAGAGCAATTCGTACGGCTGTCTCCATGCAGTTGTGTATTCGATAGGATTGTCCAATTTATCGATGTCGCCAGGCAAGGAGCTCATCAGCTCTTCCCACGAACGGTAGACCACCTTAACACTTGCGAATTCCGAAGTAAAAAAACGTTCGTTAAACACAGTGAAAGCTATTCCACCACTGAAGACCGGTTCTATGAAGTAGCCGTCAAGACCTTCGCCGAAGGTTAAGGTCCACTTGGCACGTGAGATCAGACGTTTGTAAGCCGTGTATGTTAGATCTTGCACTACCTGCACGCGCAACTGCGGATGTCGCGCCCGGATCCTGCGAAGCACTTCTTCACGGAGCGGATGCGCGTCCTGTGAAACCACCAGGATATTTTCTTTTGCCTCATACCCAGTCCGGCGATATTGCTCCGGACTTACGTAAACCGACATCCGATGCAGAGGTACTGAAAAGCGATCTCGGGTCTGTTGTGTGCTATACGCTTCGTGTGCTGTGCTGCACGTGACCGTGCCGAAGCTGGCGAGGCGATCGACATTCTGACCCGCGATTATGTCGATGTTTTGCAACAGAATATTGATATGAAGCTTGTCGGCGAGACGCCCGCCGCGTTTTGATTCCAGCCAGTCGGCCGCACGATCTACGCTGAATTCCGGGACATGAATCATCAGAAACTTAAGCCGTGAACAACGGCGGATTACCGCATCTGGATCGAGCAGGTAATTGTTGTTCGGAAACCACCGGTACTTCAGGAGCGGGGGATCTCCGGGAATGGTGCAAATGACAACAGCGGCATGATGTATCGATGATAGTTTCGAAGATTCCTCGTACAACGAGGCGATCGAGAGGACACCACCGTTTTTCAAGTTGTAACCCGGCGAAAGAAACATGATCAGCCGGTCGCTAGCCGCCGGTAGCGTGTGAGTGATGCGAGCTCTTGCCCATTTAACATACAATCGGTGTGGAAGACTCTGCGACCAGGCTTCGCCGAGCCGACGCTGCATTTTGCGTGCTATACGTCGCAGTTCTGACCACATTGTTTAGCCACCCGCTTCATAGAGCATCCATTAAATCGACCATTACTTGCGCGTAGCAAGGACAGCGCGCACTGCACGCGCATTCGCAAAGGCTGTTTCCATGATTCTACAGATAGCCTGCGCTGTCTCTGCATTCACTGCTTGTCCAGTCGGAAGAAGCAAAATGCTGGCGGCAATTCGCTCGGTCTCGGGCAGTAACAAGGCAGCGTTCGGTTGTCGTGAGGTATACGGTTCCATCCGGTGGCAGCCGGGCCAAAAATATTTTCGGGCAAGGATGTTCTCGGAGTGCAGAACCTCGACTAGCTCATCTCGATTCAAGGGCGCCAGCGCCGGGTCGACTTCGACAACTATATAGTGATAATTATTCCGTTCGCTGCGATCGTATCGGATCACCGAGATACCCGGCAGGCCGTCCAATCCTTTGCAATAAGCTTCGTAATTGCGAAGGTTGGTTTCCAGGACGTTATCCATCGTCTCCAGAGAGGTCAATCCCATCGCCGCGCAGATCTCGGTCATTTTCCCGTTTATGCCCAAATAGATGACCCGATCGTAGCCAGCGAATCCGAAGTTACGCATCAGGCGCAGCTTCTCGGCCAGCGTATCATCGTTCGTAACTATGGCGCCTCCCTCAAAACTGTTGAGAAACTTCGTCGCATGAAAGCTCAGAACTTCGCAGGCTCCGAATCCACCGACCATTTTCCCTTGTCGCGAGCAGCCAAAAGCGTGCGCAGCATCGTACATTGTCTTCAGTTTCCGCGATCGGGCTATAGCTTCGATAGCGTCGACGTCGCAGGGGCGTCCCCAAACATGCACACCTATGATACCTGTAGTTCTCGGCGTGATGAGGCGCTCGATAGCCACTGGGTCCAGATTGTAGGTTTGCGGGTCGATATCCGCAAAGACCGGCGTAATCTCCTGCCATTGCAGCGCGTGAGCTGTTGCGACAAACGTGTACGACGGCAGGATCACTTCGTCCTTAAGTTCGAGAGCGCGGATTGCAATTTCCAAGGCGATCGTAGCATTGCACATCGCCACGCAATGCTTCACACCTACAAATTCGCTGATGCGTTGCTCGAACTCCTTTACCATTGGTCCGTCATTGGATAGCCAGCGCCGATCGAGCACATCATTGAGGCGGGCAATCAATGCCTGACGATCGCCAATGTTAGGTCTCCCGACGTGCAATAAATCGGAGAACGCAGGCTGTGCGCCTAGCAGAGCGAGCGAAGTTTTCACGTCAATCTATTCGGGAACCTTGCGCATCAGAATCCCACTCGTGGTCTAGTCGTGAGCTGAAGTTGACTCGATAGGTCTTGCGGGATGGCCGGCGACGACAACGCCTGACGGCACATTTCGGATGACCAGTGCTCCCGCTCCAACAATAGCGTCGTTACCGATTTGAACTTTTTCAATAATCGAAGCACCCAAACCCACCCAGGCGCAGCTGCCGATCGTGACATTACCTGCGATATGTGCTCCCGGAGATATGTGAGAGGCGTCGCCAATATTGCAATCGTGATCCACGCTCGCCGCAGTATTAATGATAACGTTTCTGCCAATAGTGCATCCTGGATTCAACACTGCTCCTGCGGCGATCACTGTGCCTGCACCAATTCTAACGTCAGTCGCCACGATTGCGCGGGGGTGAATCGCGACCGCTAATTCAAAACCGGCACTGGCGAATTCATCTGCCAGACGAAGCCGCGCTCGATTATCTCCAATTGCCACAATCGCATGTTTAACCCCTTGCTCTCGCAGCGACTCTAGCTGCTCTGCACCACCCAATATCTTGGCCGAATAGAAATTCTCGCCATGCCTGTCAACATCAACGCTGTCAAGAAAGCCTGCGACCTCGAATACATCTCCCAAACGAATGATGTCCGCGACCACTTTTGCGTGTCCTCCGGCAATCGTTTAACGATGGCGGGCTTGCAGTCAATTTACGGTCGCAAACAGCACGGTCTCGTCAATATGGATCGTGAAGTGTCGCAAAAAGAAACGATAGCCCAATTGCAAAGAAGCCAGGTAGTCAGGAATATCGAAAAAGTCTTCCAGACGATGGTAGACGCAAATTGCCAGCTTGGGTTTAAAGCGCCGCAAAGTATGTTCGGCGCCCTTCAAGGCCGCCAATTCCGCTCCCTCTATATCCATTTTGATGAAGTCTATCCTGGGGAGCTTCTTTGTCTTTACCAAGTCATCAACGGAAATAGAGGTCACGCTCGTGTCGCTTGCGCCCGGATTGTTGCCTCCCAGCCTCGTCGCAGGGCCATTTTCAGAATAGGACATAATATTGCCCGATTTATCCCAAAGGGCATTCTCAACAATTTCAATCCGCTGTTCTAAAGAAGGATTCAACTCGAAGTTTTTTTGCATGATCGCCAGATTTGTCGGAGTGAACTCGACACTGATTACATGACCACCTGGCCCAACCTTATTGGCAAAATGCAGTGCTGTATCTCCCCAGCCTGCTCCTCCATCAAGCACGTAATCTCCAGCCACAGGCTCGATCGCGTGAGGGGCGCAGTGGCAGCGATATTGTTGCACCCCAAACTGAAGAAATGTTGTCCATGGCAGGGAGTAAAGAGAAATGGGAACGCCCAATGTGGTTAAATCGAGGCGCCTGAGTTTCCAACCTGAGAAACCAGCCTCAATGCAATCTGATACGGAACAGACTGCTTCGTAACGAACAATGCCCTGCCGATTTTCTGGTGTATTGAAAGGAAGCTTTACCTTTCGATGTCCCAAAGCTCTAAAGGCCATTAGCTTGACGAGAAGCGACTGTGATTCCTTGTCCGCCAGTTGAGCGTAAAGGGGCTCGAGGCGTTCCAAGTAGGGAGCAATAAAGTCGAAAGCAGTTCGAAATATCGCCACGACTTCCGCGCCATTCTGATCGCCGGGCTGGTTGAGCCAGTTCCTGATCGAACGCTTTAACCAACCATCATTTGAAAAAAAAAGCTCCTTCGGTTCTGGCCCGAAATATAACTCATCATAGTTATCGGACCAATCGTTGAACAGGTTACTACATACCTCTGCTGTGAATGCTTTGAAAAAGGCATTACCTTTCATTGTGACATGAATCGTCGGCAAGATAAGTGCATTCCCAATCCAAGCAAAAGTCACAGCAACTTTTGCAAGAGCTATTTGTGGAAGGTCATTACTTCACTTTAGTAAGCGGAGTAGTAACCGAATGGGTGGCTGGATGATTCGTGCGAAGACTTCCTATTACGGTCAAAGCCCCAGCAGCTTGCAGACTTTCAATTGAGTACCGTCAACGACTCTTTAGCTTCTCGTTTTTTGCTATGCGCCAGCATGGATTTCACAGCTTCAAAAACGGTCTGATCGTCGAGCTTCTTCATACAAGCAATATCGTAGGGACAGCCGCTAAGCCAATTGATGACCGGCGTTCTGTTAAAACAAAATAAGCAGGGCACATCACTGAACAGGCCAAGTGCCGGCGAGTCCGGTGGCAGTATTAAACTGGGGTTCAGCGGCCCAAATAATCCGATAATGGGTGTGCCCACTGCTCCCGCCACATGCACCGGGCCTGAATCGATGGAAATCATCAAATCGCAACTGGCAATCAGCGCCACGATCTCAGCCCCCCTAAGCCGACTGGCCACCGATGTCACACCTGTCAGATTGTCGTATTCAGAAGATCCGTCGCCTTTGTTAGTCCCGAACTGTATGATTACAGCATCGTATTCTGAGTGAATGTTGTTTATCAGCTTCTGCCATTTGGAGGCTTCCCATTCTTTCACACGCCAATTGGGGCCTGGGTTGATGCCGATAAGCAAATTCTCCGCAGTGATTTTACAATCCAATCCGTACGCAATCCGAGTCTTTTCGATCAGACCGGGTGACGGATAAAGCTTCGGTTGGCGTGCGGTAACTGTAAATCCACATGACTCGGCAAGATCCTCTATGAGATGACGGGTCATCCCGCCTTTGTGCACCCGCTCACCGCTCGTTTGGGGATTGTAAATTGTGTCCACCAGGCCAAACAGTTTGAACTTCGCGGGCATGGTAAAAAACGGGTACGCCCATGATGTGTTCCCGTAGACCAAATCCACAGATCGAGAAAGTATAACGATATCGCGCCACGGCGCGGCTGTCATAAAAACAAGGAGCTTTCCAGGGTGGCGCCGACGAACCTCATCGCACATCGGCAAAGTGCAAACCACGTCGCCAATGCCTACCATCCGGCAAATGACAACAGCTCTCTTGCGATAGCGAGCGCATTGGAAAACCAGCCACGCAGCCCAAACCATGAAAGGTATCCACCAGTCACGGACCCGCAGCCTGAAACGAAAAAACCGCCGCCACCAAGGTCTCAGTGCGGAATGCACCGGAGCAGGTAGAATGGAAACCACAAATTCTCGTAAACCAGTCATCTTCGCGTGGCTTCGCGAGCTCCCTATAGTTTCCAATACGCCAGGCCCGTCTCTTCGATACGGACGATGTTTCGGCTCAGCGCCCGCCACTCTAAGATCAATTTTACTACTCCCGGATGCATTTCATCACAGTCGTGCCAGAAGAACGTTCCGCCTTGTGGACAAATGGCAAGGCATTTCTCCGAGTCGTTCCTGCAGTATTCGTAAGTGTGCGAGCCGTCGATGAAGAAGAAAGTCGGTTCTCCAATTTGCCCAAAATCCATCAAGGCCGTGTCGCCAAAATGCTGCACGATCCGGTTTTCAATTGGCTGCCCCTTGAACTCGCGCCCTACGATCCTCCGCGCGATCAGGTGAAAATCGTCCTTGGGCGGAAAACTGCCGGCGTCCTTCTCCGCGGAAAAATCGGGCGGCAGATCGATAGTGTGGATTATCGATCTCTCCAGGTTCTCCGCCATCGCCCGGACGGTATGTCCCATGTAAGTTCCAATCTCCAGCACCTCGCGTGGCTGCTCTACCACCAGGAGGGACAGTAGTGTAACGGCCTCGCGATATGGCAACATCCCGTCTTCATATTTCATCACGCGCAGCCTGATCTGGCATTTTCTATCACCTAGCAAATCCGTCAGATGCACAGTCGGAATCTGATGGAGTTGCTGAAACGTCAGCGCTTGGCGACGGTTGGCAGCCGACTGTGCAGCCAAGCACGCCGCCCGGCTGGCTCGGCCAAGAACGCGCGGGCCTTCCTCAAATCCCCGCAGTAGAGCGGCTAGATTGAGTCCTTGCAATGCTTCCAAATACCGCTTCATGATATGTGCAGCTTGGCGACAATTAGAAACCGTGGCCTCTCACTTTGCGGTCATTGCGATGGCAGGGATTTCATTAGCCGGTCAATCAGTTGATCGCAATTTTGCCACCGCACTGAGACGGTGAGCGGCCATCACTATCGTGAGCTTACCCGTAAGGCTGCGTATGAAAGGCACCCACCAATCGCGAGCGCGTAGTTTTAAACGGAAAATCCGACGCCACAACGGCTGCAGTATGGAATGCACCGGAGCAGGTAAGATTGACAAGACAATCTGTCGAAGACTAATCATAGCTAACTTGCGGAAGCGCTAATCTGTTCAGCGCGTGTATTGTTTAGTCGATGGCTTAACTCCGTGGCTGCTCACCTGTCCAAGGTAATCCATGCTGGGATTGTGACAACATATTGACATCCCGTTCACCGGCTTGCTTCTTCGTAGAGCTTTTTGATTTTCTCCGCCCCGGGGCTGGGATACCAGCAGTTGAAAAGCAATATGTCGCCGTGCCGGACGGCATTTAGCAGCGCGGATACGCTTGCGCCACCGCTTTAAAAACGTCCGGATAAAGCGAGCGACCTGCGGGCACGGTTAAATCCGCATAGTAGGTTGAATCCACGTAGAAAAGCGTACAACCCCATCGCTGCTTGGCGTAGGCGATTCTTTCCCGAAGAATCTGGAGCGCGTGCTCGTCGTCGACAAGTTGCTGCACCGGCTTTCCACCTATCATGGCTATCTGCTGCGGCCGAATGCAGACACCCACTTTTAGTCCGGCGGCGCGGAATTTTCCGAAGTATTCGTCAATCACGCTTTCCGCGCCGTTATTCTTAAACTCCATTTCCGGAGCAAGCGTCGGAACAAGGCGCGGATCGCCGTAATAGCACGCCCCGAGAAACTCCTCGCCTTCCGGATCCCAGGTGATCATTCCCTGGGCACCGGTATTTTTTAGAACCTGAATGCTGTTATCGGCCAGCTTAAGAACCGCGGCTC
>WNGK01009109.1_pt1 | contig 10236 bp, 5 predicted proteins | sample 5400601 | NCBI WGS metagenome assembly WNGK01 (sample SAMN13153376, study PRJNA577476) | soil metagenome | isolation source: 60 cm soil or saprolite under Garry oak tree replicate 1 | place: USA:California | collected 2016-06-15 | reverse complement strand
TCGGATTCTGAATACTTGATCAGGGAGTCGGGTTTGACCAGGGTGTTATTGGCTGGGGCTGGGCCTGAGATTATGGTGTCGTTGTGGAACTTGCCGAAGGTGTATTTCCCATTGCTGTCCGAGTCGTAAATGACGACCTCAACTGGGTTCCACACTCCGTTGTTATTAGAATCAACAAATTTGAATTTTGGATCGGTGGTTAGGGCCGTGTTCGCAGAAGTCGCTTGGCCGGCAATGGTGAACTCGTCCACTCTCAGTGGGGTCGATTGGGCAGGGACGGGAGTCCCTGCTATGACAATGTCTCCTGAGTCGAAGACTGCATTGCCGTTCGTGTCGTATTCAACGGGTTCGCCAGTGTCCCAACGGGCATTGGCGTTAGCATCAACATACCTTACCTTGGCGTCAGTCTTGAGAGTGGTGGTTGGGGCGGGTATTTGTCCAGCTATCACCGGCTCACCAATTATGGTTACGGCGGTGCCCGACGTCGGAATCGTCCCGGCAACGACAAACTCCCCTGGATCGAATAGATGGTTAAGGTTAGCATCGTAAACAACAGACTCACCAGAGTCCCAGACATTGTTGGCCTTCGAGTCAGCGTATTCCAATTTGGGATCGGTTGACAGGGGAACGCCGGGGGCTGGTAGGGTTCCGTTAGAGTAGATTACAGGGTCGGCGGCGCTATAAACTCCCGTGCTGTTAGTGTCGTAAATTACATCTTCTCCCAGCTCCCAAAGGTTGTTGCCGTCAGACTCTACATACTTGACCTTGGGGTCAGTTTTGAGTGGTGAACCTGATGCGGGAGAACCCGGGGCGATCACTGGTTCTCCGAGTCCTGTTGTGATTCCCGTGCCGATTGCAGGTGTAGTCCCAGCGATCGCTACATCTCCCGTGTCGTAGAGAGCGTTGAGGTTTGTGTCGTAGACCACGGATTCCGCAGGGTCATAGAGAGTGTTGCGGTTCTTGTCATAGAACTTGACCCTGGGGTCAACTTTCAAACCGGTGCCTGTAGGCGGTGTTGTCCCCGAGATTACTAGCTCGCCCGCGTCGAATAGACCGTTGTGGTTTGCATCGTATACAATTGTCTCCCCTGCATCCCAAACCCCGTTGGTGTTCGAGTCCACGAACCTGAGGCTGCCTTCATACATGCCGTTGACGTTGGAATCGTAGACTACTGCTTCGCCCTGGTCCCATCCCCCGTTTCCGTTCACACAGACTGTGTCTATTCCATTTACACAGTCTGTGAATCTGAGGCTAGGGTCGTTGCTCAGTGGACTACCCAAGTCGCCGTACGGGCTTGTCTCGAAAATCGGTGTATCACCGAGATCGTAGAATCCACTGGTAAAGCCTATGTCGTACACAACGGTTTCTCCAGGATCCCAGTGGCCATTGTGGTTGGAGTCAACGAATTTAATCTTGGAGTCGTATATTCCGTTTCCATTGCTGTCGTAGACAATCGAGTTGCCTGACACCCATGTACTTCCGGAGCCGACGAACTTGAGCTTGGAGTCGTTGAACAGAGCGGCGATGGCCTGTTCTCCGTTGTCGTACTGACCGTTGTTATTTGAATCGGCGACCAAGGTCTCACCGGGCTCCCAAACCCCGTCAAGGTTCGGGTCGACAAACTTGAGGCTCAGGTCGGTTTTGATAAGGGTCTGGTTGGCCGGAGGTGCTCCCGCTATCATGCAGTCCTGGGATGGCGCATTCCCGGCGCAGTAGCCGATTCCGGTGTGGCTGTTGTATGTCCCGTCGGAGTTGGCGTCGTATATGACGGGCTCACCCGGATCCCAGACATTGTTGCCGTTCATGTCGACGAACTTGATTCTCGGATCGTACAGTGCGTTTTGGTTGGTGTCATAGACCACGAATTCCCCGGATTCCCACGTCCCATCACCATTGGTGTCTATGAATTTGATTCGTGGGTCAGTCGTTAGAGGTTTTCCCTGTGCGGGGGTTGTGCCGTAGATTACAGGCTCAGCATTGTCGTACAGGTTGTTTCCGTTCGTATCGTAGGCAATCGTCTCGTTTAGATCCCAAAGGCCGTTGTGGTTAGTGTCTACGAAACTTATCTTGACGTCTCCGTTCTCTGTTCTGGTCCAGGCAACCCAGACCTTTCCAGTATTGTCCTGCGTTGCGGTAGGGTTTTGGTCCGTGGGATTCGTGGTGAGCTGCGATTCCAGGGTCCATAGCCCATTATTGTAACGAGCAGCGTAGATGCCAGGTGTTCCAACCCTCTGGCTACCATAGAACAAGACCAGAGTCCCATTCTTGAGGGCGACCACTGATGGTGTATAGTTTGACTGGCCGCTTGTGTAGGCTGATGAGCCGGGCCAGTAACCTCTCGCTATGTTTGATGTGTTAGTGAGAATGTAATTAATCCCAGGGTTTTGATCCCAGAAAAGGTACACCGTGCCCTTGCCGTCCTGTGCGGTGCTTGTTGAAAAGCGCAGGGTTGAATCGTTCGTAACAGGAGTGGGTGCTGACCAAGTCGATGCTGACACCGTTGTCAATGGACCAATGAGAATGCCGCTGAGAATTGCAAGTGACAACAGGATGATGGCTTTCAGCATCTGGACTACCAAAGGGGATTGGTGTTGTTTATGAGGGAAAGTATGGGTTTAAGGGTTTTCTGCTTTAGGCAGCAGGAAGCTTCCCTGTACAGCCCCAGATATCTAACGGAAAGATTCCCTTGACAATTATTGACAGAGGTGTTCGGCCTGCCGTCACCTACGATTTGGAAGCTGAGTGTCATAGGTGGATGCCTCCTTGGCAGCCCTTGCTATGACCTTGCGATTGGACAAATTAGCCTTCTATAACCCGGGGCTTTGCGGGTATAGCGTGGCGGCGGTTCTAGTTTAGAGCTGACAGTGGCCTAGTTAAAAAAGAAAGAAAATCTGGGGGGTTAGGCGTGGCGCTGTTTGCCTAGTTGATGATGATCTTGAAAGTCTGCGATGAGCCTTGTGCCGCGTATGTAGAGCCGTCGGGGAACGAGTAGACTGTTACGAGTGTTCCGGTTACGATGAAGATGTCGTTGGCACTGACTCCCACTGGGAATGTTATGGCGGCGTTCGACTGACCGTTCTGGCCTGGTGCTAGTGTCTGGACCGAGCCCATGGCGGACCCGGTGATTCCGTTCAAGCTGTGCCAGTTGAAGACTGCTCCTGCGTCGTGGGAAATGACTCCATTGTTGACAAGTCTGCAGAACAAACCGTCGGTGTAACCATGGTCTACTATGCTGAATCCTTGAATCGTAGCTCTGCAACCGAGACTTCTAACCCCTGCGGTATTCGGAGGGGCGAACATCGCTCCAGATACTGTGTGAGGTATGGGGTATGCACCGGGTCCTGGGAACTGGTAGCCTATGAGACTGCTGTCGATAGTGATTGCGGATGGTAGCTCTGAGGATGTGCCGAGTAATGGGTTGTTCACCTGGAAGTTCACGACTAGGACTGAACCGCTTGAGGCAGAGGCTGTTGCGCCACCGAAGAAGGTGACGGCTTCCCTGACTACTCCGATTGGGTTCAATATGTCCGACTTCGCAATGACTACTGGCTGAGTGTTGGGGTCGAATAGAGTGCCGGTAAGGCTTACGCTTGTAACCTGTAGGATGTCTGGGTTGAAGAGGACCTTGAAGTCATAAGCAGCTAGGTTAGGTGCGTCGGTAACCATGACTGTTGCTGTGAATGATTGTCCGAGGTCCGCACTGTAGGCTGCCGGGGAGAGTCCTAGATTGGCCATTGATGTCGCTCCGACGGGAGCGAGCGGTACTGAAAGCATGAATGTGGCAAGCATTATGGTGACTGTTGCTAGGTTTTTCTTATTCACTTTATGCGCTTCCGTGACTGAACTTCTACTGTACGAATATAAGAGTTGCTAACTTGAGAGCCTCGCGTATACCCGTGGAGATAGGTAGAAAGCCCTTTCAACCTGTAGGAAACCCCGTTGACTCTTCAAAGAGACCCTAACGTTTCGCCTTCTTCGGTCGTGGCCGAAGAGATGGTTTGATCCGTCTCTCAAAAACATACGTGCCAACAAGCAGTGCGAGACCGGCAGCTACAGAAGCCAGCATCAACTGGGGCCTCCAGGCTGCAGCTCCCGTGTCAAAGACCAGGCCGTCATCATTGACTTGCAGGGGAAGCGGTGCCTGAATTGCCACTTTCAACCGGTTTACTGCGTCGAAGGCAAAATAACTGGTCGATTCGGCCTCGGTGATTCGAATCACATATGTCAGGTTGAATCCCGTGCTTGACTCGAGTAGAACCTGTGACTTTGAAAAATCTCGCTGTATGGACCACTCTCCTAAGGGCTGGCCGAGGGAGGAGAAATTGAAAAGAGTGAGGCCGATGGTTCTTTCTGGAATATCGCTGGCCGGCGTGGCCCGCGCGTCGAGGTACCAATTTCTGACCTCTTGGACTCCCGCAGGCGAACCAGTTGATTGAGTCTGAGTCACTATGTAGGGTTGAAGGTAGTTGGGTAAGATCCGGTTGATGGATATTCCGCTGGCTCCGAAATCTCCGTTTATTGCGAAGTTTCTCCAAGACAGGTCTACTCTCTCGAGGCCGTTTGTTGTTCTAGATATGTTTCCCACGCTGAAACTTAGCTCGTAGTGCAGGAGAGTACCGTTGGAGTCTGCTTTGAAATTGGCGTTTGTCACACTGGCTGATGATAGTTTGGTTTTGACCGCGTCGCTCAGCTCGGTGCTTAGGATCGACGCGTTAGTCCCTTGAAGGCGACTGTGGAAGACTGGTATGTTTGTGAATATGGAAGTGTCATTGATGCTTGGCAGGGGGACGCCTTGGGCGAAGTCGCCAGCTATGTCGACGGAAACGTTTCCCTTGGCTATTATGATGGCATAGTCTGCTCTCACGGGGATTGTGAGGAGTGACGCTGCCACTAGTATTATGAGTAAAGTTGAAGGAGTGGAAGTCACCATCTTTTTCAGTGGGTCCGGCTTCAATTTCTGCACAGCGTCGCCCTAGCGACAAGATGCCTATTGTTATGGGTTTGCAGAGTCCCGGTTAGTTAGTCTTCTACTTTCTCTGCCTTAGCCTCGGGTTGAATATCGTGTCTAGCGAGAAGCCTATCATTACGAAGGAAAGGGATACGAGGGCTATTGAAAAGCCGGGCGGGAGTACCCACCACCAGGCATGGGCTGCCTCGAATTCTTCGACAAGGTTTAGCATCCTTCCCCATGAGAGGACTGTTGTGTCGCCGAGGCCTAGAAAGCTGAGGGCTGCTTCGCTGAGGATTGCTGCCGGAACGGAGAGGGCCAGGTTCACGTAGATTAGCCCAACTATGTTGGGTATGATGTGTTTGACTGTAATGTGGCCTGTTCCTGCGCCTGCGGCCTTGGCTGCTTCTATGAAGGGCCTTTCCTTTAGGGAGAGAACCTGGGCCCGAACGACTCTGGCGAATCCCATCCAGCCTAGGAACCCAATTACAACGATCAGGGCAGTGAGGGTTCCTCGGCCTTGCAGGACCGCTATCAGGATTATGAGTAGGGGAAGTGTAGGTATTACCAGCAGCATGTCGGTGAACCTCATGAGGACCTCGTCTACGATTTTTCCTAGATAGCCGGCCATCAGACCCACGGCCAGGCCCACGCTTATTCCGATGGCCGCCGATAGTAAGCCTACGATGAGTGATATTCGAGCACCGTAGACCAGCTGGCTGAATACGTCGTGCCCGGTGGCGTCAGTACCCAAGTATCCCCAGGAGGTGCCTAGGAGCTTCAGGTTCAGATTGTCCAAAACCACTTGTAGTGGCTGGCTGGAGGTGGCATTGCTGATGAAGGTGACAGAGACTCCGTACGTATACTGGCCCTGTGAGGCGAAGATGAGCGTGGCAGGATCTACCCCGACGGCGTTTACCAGAGTCGCCATTGCCGGGGTTACCGAGTCTATCCCTCCATTGTTGTTGGGCTGCCACCAGCGGGTTTGGTCAAAGCTGAGGGGGCAATTTGTCAGATTGACACACCCCGTCCAGGTCGCATTGTTAGTGACTATGAATTTTGTCTTGGGTTCCATCCTCTGGATGAATACCGAGGCCAGGACCGGGTTTCCCGAGGAGACAGTCGGGGTACGAAGTGCAAGGCTTCCTTCGAACCGGGCTGGGGCCCCAATATAGGGCCAAGTGAAAGTCTTCTGGAACGTGGCCGTATACCTTCCGGGTAGGAGGCTGCTTCTATCGAGCGTGATCTGGACGCTCCCCGATCCTGAGCCGAAGTATGTGTAGGTACTGTTGAAGTTCGCCCGAATGTGAGAGTCTGAGGCGTTTAACTGCCATCCCTGCAGAAGAGGGTCAGTTTTGAAAGGGGTCTGCTGGTCCAGAGCCAGGTTCTGGCTCAGCCTGTTGCCTTCGCTGAAGTACGAAAACCAGAGTGGGGGGGCCAGGGAGCCGGCAACGGGCGGGCCCGATAGAGGTTGCCACGGAGTTAGTAGAGGGGCGGCTAGTGCTACGAAAATGTAGATTGACAGGATTATGACACCGGCACCGGCCATTTTGGTCGAGAAGAGGACCTTGAAGAGTCCTCTCACAGGTCTAAGCCGTCTAGCGATTCCAGTCCTCCTAGTGGCCATGGGGAGCTAGGTCACTCGTATTTTATTCGTGGGTCTATCAGACCGTATATCAGGTCGCTTGCGAAGTTTGCTATTATCACACAGAGGGCTATGATGTAGAACATGGCTTGGAGAACAGGCCCGTCCCTAGCTCCTATGGCATCAAACAACCATTTGCCTAAGCCGTTGTAGTTGAAAACAGTCTCGGTGATGATAGCTCCGCTGAGAAGGAAGCCGAATTGAAGGGCTGCCGCTGTGACGAGGGGTAGGGACGCGTTCTTCAGTGCGTGTTTGTAGAGCACAGTACGCTCCGGCAGTCCCTTGGCCCGTGCTGTGGTTATGTAGTCCTCGCTCAAGGCCTCGATCATTGTCGCCCTGCTGAGAAGCAGGAACCCGCCGTAGAAGAATAATGTCAAGGTCAGGGCGGGAAGGAAAAGGTGCGAGAGTCTGCCCGCGAGATAACCCCAGATGTCTTTTGGAGCCAGCCTTGGATCTGCCCAGGTGGCGGGTGTTGCCCCTCCCGTAGGGAACCAGCCTAGGGTGAATGCGAAGATGAATATGAGCACGAGACCCATCCAGAACGTGGGTAAGGAATAGGTTGTGAGGGCACCCGTCACCATTGAGCTGTCGAAGGGGCTTCCCCTCTTTCGGGCTGCGATTACCCCGAGGAAGATTCCGACTACGATAGCGACTACTGAGGATATCCCTAGAAGGAGCAGTGTGTTGACGAGCCTTCCCGACCCCACAGCATCCTGGAGAACCGGGTTGCCTGTCTGGAAGGAAGTGCCGAATTGAAACGTTATCATCTGTATGAAGTATCTTTCGAACTTTGTCCAGATTGGGCAGGGAAAACCGGCTCCAGTCGCTGGGTCGGTTCCGCATCTCAGCCCGAAACGCTCTTCGTCCCGGGCTATGAGGACAGCCTTCTGGGCCTGGGTTAACTTCGGGTTTGCCACGATAAGTTCAATGGCGCCCTGCTGGCCGGGCATGACTTCAAAGATTATGAAGTTGAGAACTATTACGAAGATGACTAGAATTATCGTGTTAAGCGTTCGTTTCATGAGATAGCTTCTGAGGCCCACTGCGAACTCGACTCGGAAAAAGAAAAGAAGGGAGGGGGTTCTTTAGTCTTGGGGTTCTATGGATAGCAGGGTGCTGTCAGGGGGTCGACGTTGTAGGGCGCGCAGTTACCGATGAAGGGCGCCACGTTAGAAAGTGTTGTTCCTGGCTGTTGTGCTCCTCCGCTCCAGCTGAAGGGCGAGAGTAGAGAGTCGTCGAGGTGGCTTAGTACCACTACTGCTTCTGAGCTGATGGTGCCTGAGCCTCCATGTAGGAAGGGCTTCAGCCAATATCCACCGTCAGCGCAGCCGCTAGAGGTGTGACCGACGCATGCTTCTACGGCTGCCACGTCTGTAATGGTGACAGCGTCATTGTCGTACCTGTCGGCATAGCTGAACTCTTGGTACTGTCCCGACTCGGACGCGGCTCCCGAACCTGTGCCCCAGTTGGGGTTGTTGTAACGGAACCACTGGTCGAACGGACTGGCGCTGGATGCAGTGTTGTCGTAAGCGGTGAGGCGCATCGTATCACCTGATGCGAGGGCTTGGCCTCCGCTACTGGTGCAGCCTCCTCCGACCTTCCCGGTGTTCGAAACACATTCGAACGGTCCGGAGCCGATGAAGGTGCCTTGTGCTACAGGATCGTAGCCGGCGTCAAGCGTGGCGGCTGCTGGCCGTCCTACGCCTTGCCCGTAGAAGTTGTCGCCAGAGTCAAAGATGTGCTTTGGCATGAGTAGAGTGCCACCGACGTTGAGTGGGTGCTGTATGCTCTGTCCTTGCATCGTGATGCTCAGCGTTAGAGGGTTGAGAACGTTCACGTCGAGGACGAGGGCAACGTTGCCGCTCAGCACTGCCGCATAGTCCCTTTCGGTCAATATGCTGAACTTGACGTCAGATGCGTCAAGAACTACGCCGTCCTGCCAGTGTAGGTTCTGTTTCAGCTGCACATCGATGCGTTCGTTGCCGTTGCCGAGATTGGTCGTTGAGAACGAGTTGCAGATCCAGCATAGGACCTGTGTTGGAGATACGGGGTTCAGAGCGAAGAGCGTATCGTATACTTCGCCAAGTATGTTGAACTCCCATACCCATTGTGCAAAGTACGGGCTTAGGTTGGCAACGATGTCTCCTCCAGCTTGTCCCCAGCGTATCGTATCACTGGGACCCCCGGCGTTGAACTGGAACCGGGAATCGACTGGGGAATAGCTAGACTTGTGGGCTGAGTTGAAGACCCATGCGTTCTCGTAGGAGAGACCTATCTGGTTTACAAGGCCGGCCACTGAGCGAAGTGATGCTCCACGGACTGCGAGCGTGTATGCTGGTAGGTCAACCGTGTGGCTGCCTAGAACGTTCAATGCTGCATAGACGTTTGTGTAGAGTGTAGCCGTGTCCAATGTCTGGGCCGAGTTCAGTAGGGGTGTATCAGCTGCTGCGATGCAGACGAAGGTCACGTCTGGAGGTTGGACAACCAGAGGACCTCCGCATAGGTTAGAGGCGAATGAACTGTGGAACTGGGCGAACACGGACGGGTATGGACCTGCGTCCTGGTACCCGAAGGTGTACCATTCCCAGTCGTCAGTAGCGAAGCCTCCAGTGCAGCAGAAGAACACGAACGCGCCGAGCTTGCCGCCGCCTCCGGTCAGAACGGTGTTGACTGATGTGCCTCCGAAGAGCTGGGCCATGGTAGCGACCATGTTCAGACCCATCGTGAGACGTGGGTTGGTGCTACGAACCATTGCCCTCATCTTGTGAGCTGCAATGTTGGGTAGACCTGGGCTAGCCGGGTCGATACCACAGTGGTTGCCGAAAGCGTCCAAAGGAGCTGCAGAGTCTCTTACGAGACCGAGGGATGGAGCATCGACTGTTGCTTGTATGAGATGGTCTACTGCCGCGCAGAAGTCCGGAGAGCCAGGGGCTGCAAAGCCACCAGCGTCCGGTGCTAGGTTGAACGCGCTGATACATGTACCGTACACAGCTGCGTACTTGGACGCGAAGGTATCCCATGAGCATTGGTCCGCAAGCGAGCTAGCTACGACCTGGTGAAGGATCGGGTCTCCCTTGTTGGAAGGAATATCGTCCGCTAATGCGACTCCTCCGCCTTGGAGGGGTCCGTCACTAACGAAGCGTGGCCTGTCCAAAAGGTGGGCGAAAGCTTGGCGGATCTCTATACCGCACGGGCTGTTGCCGTGTGCGAACGAGCATCCCCAAGAATGCCAGACAGTCCCTGAGCCGTCACTGAGATCGTCCAGGTTGAAGTAGATGCCGTGGTAGATAGCTGCACCCTGGGTGGGCGTAATGAGCCAGTCAGGGTTAGACTGGAATGCGCCGTATAGTGATACGGGCACTCCGCTACCGCTCTGGCCTGTGTCCATGACATCTATTTGCCCGGTCTGGAAAGCGTTGAGCTCGGACTGGTCATCACCGTATTGTTGGAAGATTATGTTGCGGAGCGAATAGTCTGGACCTGTGGGTGCCCACTGGTTGCCAGCGTCGAAAACGCCATTTCCGTTAATGGCTTGAACCCGTGGGGTTGCAAGTGGTACTGCGATTAGTGTGGTTAGTATTGCGAGAGCTGCGAGAATTGGAATTTTCAGTTTCATTTTTTCTTCGAACGGCGGCTAGGCTTA
>WNGK01027746.1_pt1 | contig 10237 bp, 11 predicted proteins | sample 5400601 | NCBI WGS metagenome assembly WNGK01 (sample SAMN13153376, study PRJNA577476) | soil metagenome | isolation source: 60 cm soil or saprolite under Garry oak tree replicate 1 | place: USA:California | collected 2016-06-15 | reverse complement strand
GATATCCGCGCCGTCTTCAATCGACATCACGTACACCGCCTCCTTGTCACCATGATCGATGGCCGCCAGCATGCCATCGAGGGCATGTGGATCGTGGTTTTCCTGTTTTTCCAGGCGCACGGTAAGCGCGAATCCTGCGAACTTGGCAGGAAACAGCGCCTGCATCCTGTGAGTGAGATACAGCCGCTTGCCCAGCAACTGTTCGGCGGCATCTGACACCGAAGCTACCTCGACATGTCGATACGCCGAGAGCAGCGCCTCCGTATTGTTGTCGTAGGCCCTCTGGTTCTCTTCCGAAGCGGCGGAAACCGGAAGATGCGGCCTTATCGCCCACCCGAAGGCGGCGACTAGGACAAAGCTCCCCATCACGGTTACCAGCCTCCGGCTAATTCTGCGAAGTCTCTTCTCTCTTTGAACGCGCATGATCTCACCTTCGGAGCAGGAATCGGCCAAGGGGGGAGGGTGAAAAAGATACAGTCGATCCCCATCGGGCTCCTACAGTATCGTCCCGTCGGGAGCCAACTGCCACGCACGAATGTCCTAGACGACGCCGTTCGTCTCCTTATGGGTGGAAAGAACAATCGCGCGATGAACCCAGGAACAGGCACGACTGCTGCGCTAGCCGAAATTAATCACGAAAAGAAGGAATGATTTTCAATCGAGCCAGAGCCGATCTGGCGCCGTAGGTCTGCGCAAACGGGCAGGGTCCAGCGAAACTGGGTTTCCGCTTGTCAATTGGACATCCCATCCACCTTAAACAGTAAGTCGGCCAGCCGAAACAGACGAATCTCAATTTCCGTGGCTTTCGATACCGGTCCTTGATCGGGCGCTTTGAGATTCTGAACGAAAAGAGCCGATCGCGTTCGTCATGGGCCAATATGGCCAACGTGCCACGGCAGAACCGGCGTTAATGGCATTGTTGGCAACGTGTTTTCTGTAACTTACGGATGGCAAACGCCCGATGAAAGTTCGATCCCATCCAGCCGCCCCATGGCGATCTCCGAGGCCATGACCCGCGCAAGAATTTGCCGTTCCAGGCTGACAATACCATTTCATCCCGTGACGGCGAGTGACTCGGAGATTATGCGCTCACCGAGATTTGCCATGCAATCCGAGAGAGTCGGCGGACCTCAACTCGTTTTGTTGGGAGCTTTCCTTTGAGGGGTAGGTTGAGCGGTCCCAGATCTCAGAACCTAGACCTGAGTAACAAGTGCCTGATCTAATTTTAGAACTGCGCCAACTCGCTAGTGCGTCAGGGCGCTGCGACGAGCCGTGCTCTTTCCAGAAGAACAAGTGCGAGCTGATTATCTTTCGCAAGCCCAGCAAACGCAACGGCACCAAGGATTGCTAACGCCTCAGCCCAATTCAGAGCTATTCGGATTTGGTCATCGTCGAAATACGAGCCAATACCGTCCTTATTCAGACGCGGGCCGATTTGTTGATAACCGGTGTGCGTAAGGCTGTTTAATGGCTTCCATGAGTCACGTTTGACCATTGACAGAAAAGAGCTGTCGAGTAGGCCCGGCTTTTCGAGGGATGCAATCATAGGATCTATCTTCGGGAACTCGTCCTGGCCGGCTTTATCAACCTCGCTGTCAGTGGCGCATTGAGCGAGCCAGATGCCGCGTACATACGCCTCGAATTGAAGGCGGACGAGAGCCAGCGCAGAACCGTAAAGGCCTTCATCGAGAAGGACAACAATAGCCATTCCGTGCTCGATGGAAGCGTGAAGGCAGCCACCCGATAGATGCGAGCGTTTACATGGCTCCGCCAGCGTGAGCCCGTTAAGGTGCTGTTGAACCCAGATCATTGACTCTTTGCATCGCGAGAACCTATCGCATTTAGCCACGCCCACGTTGGTGCCTCCAGCAGAGCTTACATTGATGGGGACGAAATAGGAGCGATCTGTCCTTTGTGCATTCTGACGCGACGAATCGCCCATTATCAGAACGTCTGTAATTTCAGGTTCCTGATGTTGATATTAGACCCGGCCAGCTTGTATTCACCGATCCCAATCTTAACTGTCGCCAATGCGCTTATCCAGTTCTCGCCAAAGCCGGCCCGGTCGGCCACGTTGCAGATGATAAGCGCGCCGTTCACATCCTCGCGTGAACAACCCCACTTTAGCCCCACAATAAGAATTCCACTTCGTTCCTTTAAAGGACTTATGGCGCCAACCCGCTCCCGTTAAGTTGTCCTATGAGAGCAGTTGACCGTGCCTGTGGCACGGTCACTGGTGCCAAAAACTGATCTCAAGAGCCCCGGATCAGGTTGTATGCGAATCTAATATGGGATCGGATTCGGCAAGCTAAGGCCGACTTCCAACTGGTGCTTCTGGTGCCCGAATGAGAGCATGGCTCCGGTACTGGCGATCGCTGGCATGGTGGCAAGGGCCTGTGCGACGGCCCTTTGACCCCGTTGGAGAGATTTTTCAACCTATCGTCACCGGGCCGAACCGGATCCTGATTTCCTTTGAGGAGAACAGAGATGGCGGCAAGCAAAAGGTTGTGGGGGAACCGTAAGGAAAGGAAGGAATGGGCGCGGCGGTTACAGTCGGAAGATCCAGGCTTAGAGGTAGTTCATCCGCATGCAGCAGGGATTGATGTGGGCAACAGCGCTCACTATGCAGCAGTCCGGCCGGACCGAGATGTGGCACCAGTACGCAGATTTGAGTGCTTTACGGCGGACCTTTATCGCCTAGCAGACTGGTTGCGAAGCTGCGGGGTGAAGACTGTGGCCATGCAGTCTACCGGCGTATATTGGATTCCGCTCTACGAGATTCTTGAAGAGCGCGGGTTTGAAGTTTATTTGGTCAACGCGCGACATACCAAGAACCTTCCAGGACGCAAGAGCGACGTGCAGGAGAGTCAGTGGTTGCTAAAGTTGCATACTTACGGACTGCTGAGCAACTCGTTCCAACCTTCAGCAGAGATTCGGATGCTTCGCACCTACTGGCGTCAACGAGGAACACACGTAGCGGGAGCGTCGATCTGCATTCAACGGATGCAAAAGGCCCTGACTCAGATGAACGTGCAGTTAGCCAACGTGATCAGCGATATCAGTGGGCTGACCGGACAGGCGATCATACGGGCCATCATCGCCGGCGAGCGTGATCCACACAAGCTAGCCGCGCTCTGTCATCCGCGAATCCAAGCCAGCCAGGACCAGATCGCCTCAAGTCTGGAGGGCAACTGGCGTCCAGAACTATTGTTTATCTTGGAGCAAGAAGTCGAAATGTACGATACTTACCAAAGGCGCGTCGCCGAGTGCGATGAGCGCTTGCAGAAGCACCTCGCCAGTTTCGCCGATACTCTCTCGCAGCGAGCGACTACGGACAAGCCCAAGAGAAAGAAGGCAGCCAAAAATGCCCCACACTTCGATCTGAGCAGTGAACTGCAGCGTGTCACCGGCGTAGACCTAACGCGCATCGACGGCATTGATGTGATGGTAAGTCAGACGATTCTGAGTGAAGTGGGACTGGATATGAGCCGGTGGAAAACCGAGGCCCACTTCGCTTCCTGGTTGGGACTATGTCCCGACAACCGCATCAGCGGAGATAAGGTCTTGGGCAAAGGGACGCGCCGTGTGGTCAACCGTGCCGCTACCGCACTGCGACAAGCCGCCAATACCCTGATCCGCAGTCGCAGCTACCTCGGCGCCCAGTATCGCCGTTTGCGTACCAAGCTGGGCGCCCCAAAGGCTATCACCGCAATGGCCCACCGACTCGCCCGACTTGTCTATCGCATGCTGAAATACGGTCAAACATACGTTGACAAAGGGACTGAGTATTACGAGGAAAGACTTCGCCAACAACAGATCCAATTGCTCCGAAAAAGGGCTGCCAAACTCGGACTCCACGTCGTCATGGAGACTCAGGCTTGAAGAAGAGTTTTTGGAGAGGGGATATCAAGGGAAAAATCTCCCTGTGCTCCCCGATCAGGGGAGGCTGATGGCTTGCATCCAGCCCGATGTTGCTTGTTCCGGGGCTGTCTGCTGCCGTGGACATCTTGAGCGTTGACCAGGCTTTGTTCTCCTCGGTTTTATGTCGCGCGGGTTTGGCTCGACGCCCTCGGCTCGTGAAGCTACGCAAGCACGAATGTTGGCTCGAGATAGTCGGCCAACCATGATCCTATGTGAGACTCGAGGCCTACGGCTTTATTGGGTTATGCGAGGGGGCATAGGATTGAAACGGAGGCTTCGGTGCTGAATAGACAGCACACGGAGGTGCCTAACAACTTAATAGATACTCTCCCTCGACCCTGAGCGTCGCGAGAACCGAGTCAGCTACCATCACCTAGAAAACCGCGCAGTGGCCTTGATCCTCGGTATCCGTGTGAGCAACGCACCTGTCGTACCGCTTGGTTTCGTGGTGGACTGAGTTATGAGCGAAACGGGGTCAGTTCGGAGGCGGCGGAGTCGGGTCGAGGTGGAGAAACTGGTTGCCGAGTATGAAGCCAGCGGATTGACGCGGGATGGGTATTGTCAGCAGCGGGGCTTGTCGGTGGCGGCCTTGGATAAATACCGGCGGCGCGTGCAGAAATGGGCGCGATCTGGCGCCGCCGGCCCGATGCTTCCCGTGGAAGTGGTTTCGTCCACAGCACCAGGTTCAAATTGCGCTGCGGGGGGTGACGGTGTTCTGGTGGTCCAGTCGCGTAGCGGGCGTCGAATTGAAGTGGGCCGTGGATTCGATGCGGAGACGCTGGAGCGGCTGTTGACGGTGTTGGATCAGGCGTAGCGGCAGTGTTTGGCTTTGGACCTGCGACTCGGATTTATGTGGCAGCCGGCGCAACCGACATGCGGAAGAATTTCAACGGCCTCTACGGACTGGTGCGCGATCATCTGAGCTGCGATCCGGAAAGCGGCCATGTGTTCCTGTTCGCAAATGCGCGGCGCAACCGTCTCAAACTTTTGGTATATGACGGAAGCGGCCTATGGGTTTGTTCGAAGAAGTTAGACGGCGGTCATTTTCGCTGGCCGGAAAGCGATAGCACGGTTAACAAGATCGTGCTGAGTCATGAAGAGCTGACGCTTCTGCTGGGCGGTATCGATCTGAAGCAAACGAGTCGCCGGGCATGGCATCGCAGGGTACGCGAAGCGGAATCAGATAAGTTACGAATCACCGCATGAACACTGCACGAAATGATTGCGTATGCCCATTGAGCGTGCTATGAAATAGGCATCGTGAGTGAGAACGATCAATCGTCTGCGCAGTCCACTCCGAGCCCGGACACTTCTCGTCACGGCGATCTTCTCGAACAACTGAAAGCACATCTGCCGGACTCGCTGTACGCGGCGGTGAGCGGCAAGTTGAATGCGTATGCAAACGAACTGGAGTATTCAAAGCTAAAGAACCAGATTCTGGAAGAGAAGCTTCGCCTTCAGCGGATCGCCAAGTACGGTCCTGGCAGTGAGAAATTAAGTGGCTTGCAACAGGAACCAGGTGTGAGCAACACGGAAGTGACCGCCGAGAGCGAACGCGACGCGCTGCCACCCACTCCCGAAAAGAAGAAGAGACGCAAGCATCCTGGCCGTCAGACTCTACCCGCCGATCTTCCCCACGTGGAGCGGGTGATCGCCTGCACGCCGGAACAGTGCTCATGCGGAAGCTGCGGAGCCGAGACGAAGGTGATCGGCTACGAAGTTAGCGAAGTACTGGATGTGAAGCCGGCCGAATACTTCGTGCAAGTAACCAAGCGCGAGAAGCGCGCCTGCAAGACATGTGAAGAGCAAGGCGTAGCCATGGCACCGCTGCCGGTGCGGATCATCGCCAAAAGCCTGGTCTCGGACCGGATCATCATCGACACCATCGTCGGCAAATATGCCAACCACAATCCTCTTTATCGTCAGAGCGTCATCTTCCTGCGCGACGCCGGCATCGACATCAGCCGGGCTACGATGTGCGGGTGGGTGATGACGGTCGGTGAGATGCTGGCCCCAGTGGTAGGAGCGATGCGGCGCGAATTGCTCGCCGGAAGTTACATCCAGGCCGATGAGACGACGGTCGATGTGCAGATGCACGATCGCCGCGGCAAGAATCACCAAGCTTACTTATGGCAATACGGCACGCCGGGCGGAGCGACGATCTTCGATTTTCGCATGGGCCGCGGTCGTGAAGGTCCGGCAAGTTTCCTGGACAAGTTCGAGGGGATTTTACAAACCGACGGATTTATCTCTTACTTTAGTGGCGTGGGCGGCCCGAAGATGGTGCATGCGGCATGTTGGAGCCACTCAAGGCGACAGTTTATCGACGCGATCAAGCTCAATAAGCTGGATGCCGACTCGATCCGAATCGTAGAGCTGATGGATAAACTGTTTGCCATCGACGCCCGGGCTCGCGACGAGAAGATGGATCACGCAGCGCGTCATGCTCTGCGCCAGCAGGAGGCTCCACCCCTGCTCGACAAAATCCACGCTCAGATCCTGGCACTGAGTAAAAATGTGTTGCCGAAGAGCGCGGCAGGTGAAGCTTGCACCTACACGGTTAAGCTATGGAAGAAACTGACGTGCTTCCTCGACTATCCGGAACTGGAACTTAGCAACAATCTGGCGGAAAACTCCATGCGCGGTGTAGCGATGAGGCGTTCATTGTGCTCCTCCTTCTGAAGTGCCTATAAACATTGGGAGTTGGCCGTCCGCATTCAATCGACACGGACGATGTTTGCGGGCGATGGCGGCAGCAACTGCCTCACTTTGCAGATCGCTGGCTCGGATTTGGTATGGGGCATCGGGTACGACCTGATCCGCGTGCAGAATCCGCTCGTCGATCAGGCGCCGGATGAAGTAGCGAGTCACGCCAAGTAGTTTGGCAGCTTCAGCCATCGTCAGCCACTCGCCATTCTTTTCGGCGGAACGATAGGCGTGGATACCATGATCGCGGCGCATAGTGCTTACGCGCTGTGCGTTCCATGTCATGTCCTGCCCCGTGCGCATGCCCATACGGTTGAGTGATGCGGCTATGTCTTGGTCAGACCATCGACAGGCCATGCTTCGGATCACGGCAAGCGCCTCTTCGGAAGTACGTCGGCCATGCTCACCGGTTCTTGGCTTTCGTATCCGCAGTTGAGAGTGTTGCCCGCCTTGCCAATGAATCGTCAAAATGATTTCACATCCCTGCTCGTCCACATCGGCGACGATGTCGGTAATCAAGGCTCTTACAAGTTGCTGGCGTGCGCGCATGGTTACGCCGGGAGCATTCCATGCCGCTTCAAGATCTTCGGCAAGCCCGGTGAAGTCCGGTGCAGCAGTGCTTTCCTGGGCAGACGCACAGATTGCATCAAGTCGCGCCCGGCAAGCTTCGACCCGGCGCAGTGTGCTTTCCCAACTGTTTTCCAATTGCGCTGCAATCAAGCGGTTATCCGGATCGCAAGCGGCATAGCGGCGCTCAGCAAGCGTGGCTTCATAGCGCGCCTGCACGAGGTCCAGTTCTACAACGCGCCGCTGTTCGCTCAGAGTCTGCAAATGCATACGCTCCGCCTCCATGGCTGCTTCGATAGCCATCGGCTGCACTGCGCGCAGCAACTCCTTTGCGATGGCAACGTCCACACGGGAACCCCCGAACGTCATGCATCGGGCTGTGCCGGTCAGATCCATGCTATTGCAACGATAAACGGCCTGTCTTGGCGCATGCCCTCTGTAAGCTATCGATAAGCGGCGTCCACAACGAGCGCAAGCAAGAAAACCAGATAGCAATGCCGCCCCACCTCGTCCCGATTTAACATCCCCGGCTTTGCTATAAGTGTTTGCAGCGATCTGCTTCTGGTTACGCTCAAACTCTTCCCAGTCTATATAGCCCTTGTGGTGATCTTTGATGAATACTTCCCAGTCGTCGAATGGCTTGCCATGGCCATAGCTCCGGTGCGCTCGCCCCTCCCGAATCACAGTCCGCTTCTCGCTCTTGCCGTACACATACACTCCAGCATAGAAGGGATTCTTGAGAACTGAGATCACGTTTCGGTAACGTATTAGCGTCCAGTCGAACGACACCAGCGTCCGGCCATCGGAGGGTCGCGGGAAATGGATCTCCGCCGCTCGCAACGCGAGAAATACCTGTCGCGCACTACCGATTTCACGGAAGCGCGCAAAGATCAGCCGGATCACTTCCTGCAGGCGTTGATCAGGATCGAAATCCAGGCCGAGCTCACGATGCCAGACATAACCTATCGGCACGCTGATTCGTAACTCTCCGCGCCTGGCCTTGGCGCGAACCGCCTCGAACATCCGAGAACGCAGTACGCTTATTTCGAATTCGCTGATACTTCCCTTCATGCCCAGGAGCAACCGATCATTGGCGCGACAAGGATCGTATACCCCGTCCGGATCGATCACCCGCGCCTCGACCAGCCCGCAAAGTTCCAGTAAATGGTGCCAGTCGCGTCCATTTCTCGCGAGTCGGGACGCGTCCAGACATAGCACAGCACCAACTTCTCCGGCGCAAAGCCAGGCTACCAGCTTTTCAAAGCCCGGCCGTGCTACCGTTCCACAGGCGGAACGGCCAAGATCGTCGTCAATCACCTCGATCTCACGAAAGCCCAGACGTCTGGCTTCGCCGACCAGATCGTACTGACGCCGCTGACTCTCGAGATTCATTTGCACCTGAGCCTGAGTCGATTGCCGGACGTAGACTACGGCCTTGCGTTGAAGCACCACTGAAGGCAACAGTTCAGCGTTGATCATCGTTGGCCTCCTGATTTGCGCCGCCGGCGGCCAACATCAGAAGGTTGGTCAGGCAGCTCAGTGCTCGCGCCCTCTGCGATGGATTCATCCCGGAGAGCTGAACTGAGGTAAACGCCAGGCTGCTCTGACGCGGTGTCAAGGCCAGCACCTGAAGCGGCCGTCGAATGATCTCGTAAGTCGGACTCATTGCACTCCTCCTGAACGAAAGTGGAATCGTCAGAGGAGTCTTTTCGCAAGCCGCGCTCAACCAGCCGATGATGCAGTTCTCCCAAAGCGGCCACGGAGACTCGTGGCTCACCAAGCTTCATGCCCACGCATACTACTGGATCCAACATCCATGCGGGGACCATCGTGACCAGACCAGAGCCGTCGTCCACGTGGACAACACCTCCTGGCCCGCGTCGTTCGCTATCCCGATAGCGAACCTTACGCCCATAAAGCGGGTGCCAACGGTAGTGAATTTCTAATTCTTGACCGACATGGGCAGAATGTCTGGGGAATTGCCTTGGGTCGAAAAAACTGGATCCACATCGGAAGTGAACAGGCCGGGCCGCGTGTAGCCGCGATCCTCTCCGTGATTGAAAGCTGTCGCCGCCTCAAGGTCCCAGTGCGCAACTACCTCGCCGACATCTTGCCGGGGCTTGCCAACGCGCCTCTTCAGCGATTCGCCGACCTTACCCTCGCCGCATGGGCCGCAAAGCACCCACAGATAATTCGGCATGCGTTGGTCTGACGCTTACGCTGGAGCGCATGATTTCGGCATTGAAACCCGGCGGCTGGCTTGTGATTGAGGAATACGACAGCGCATCCATGCCACCCGATCCAATGGTCAGCCCCGGCGAGGTCTTTCTAAAGACACATGTTGCGATGCTGAGGCTCTTTGAAGAGAGCGGGGTAGATAGACGCTACGGACGACGGCTATTCTCCCGCTTACGCGCACACGGGTTGACTGACGTCGGCGCGGAGGCACGTGTCTTCATGTTCGAGGGCGGCTCTTCGGGAGCCTCTCTGCTCAAAGCGAATTTCGAACAACTTCGAGCTGCCATGATCGATCGCAACTATATCACGGCTAGAGAGTTCGACGAGGATCTCGCTCATTTGGACGATCCCGAGTTCATGACGCCCTCGGGGATCCTGTGGTCAGCGTGGGGACGTCGTCAATGATGGTTTAACACTGTAGGGCGGCGAATAAAGGCGGTGGAAAATGATGGAAGAACCCCCACAAAATGTTGATACTCGTACCCTCATCATCCTTGCTTGCTCCGCGACCGCTGGCGTATTGCTCGAATTTTACGATTTCACCATTTTCGGCTACGCCGCTGCGAGCGCCTTCCCACAGACATTCTTTCCAAACCTTGCATCCACGAAAGCTCTGGTCTTCTCGTTCCTGACGTATGGTGCTGGATATCCGGCTCGCCTTCTGGGCGCATTCATCTTCGGCCATTTTGGGGATCGGACCGGCCGCAAGTTCGCCTTCCTGATTAATATCGTCATTGTCGGGGCGAGTACTTGTCTCACCGGCCTCTTGCCGGGCTACGCAGTACTGGGCACCGCCGCACCTATT
>WNGK01009108.1_pt1 | contig 10237 bp, 11 predicted proteins | sample 5400601 | NCBI WGS metagenome assembly WNGK01 (sample SAMN13153376, study PRJNA577476) | soil metagenome | isolation source: 60 cm soil or saprolite under Garry oak tree replicate 1 | place: USA:California | collected 2016-06-15 | reverse complement strand
CTCTCGTTCCCGGGTCGGCGCCGCTTCTGGCAAGTCTTCACCGCGCATGCCGTGACCCATCCGGATCGCGAGCCGGCGCAGTCCGATTTCGACGCTTTCATCGCGCGCACGCGCGAAGGCGGCGCGGCGGCCGAGCATGGCTGCGTCACGCTGGTCGGCGCCGGCCCCGGCGATCCCGAGCTGCTGACACTGCGGGCGGTCCGCGCGCTGCAATCCGCCGATGTGATTCTCATCGACGACCTCGTCGCCCCCGGCGTCCTCGATTTCGCGCGCCGCGAGGCAAAGAAGATGCTGGTCGGCAAGACCGGCTACCAGCCCTCGTGCCGGCAGGACGAGATCAACGCGCTGATGATCTCGCTCGCCAAGAGCGGCAAGCGCGTGGTGCGGCTCAAGGGCGGCGACCCGATGATCTTCGGCCGCGCCGGCGAGGAGATCGCCGCCTGCCGCAAGGCCGGGATCGCGGTCGAGGTGGTGCCCGGGATCAGCGCCGCGCAGGGCGCCGCGAGCCGGCTTGGCCTCTCGCTGACGCACCGCAAGCTCGCCCGGCGCCTGCAATACGTCACCGCCCATGCCGCCAACGGCCGTTTGCCTTCCGATATCGACTGGACGAGCCTTGCCGATCCCTCGACCACGACCGTGGTCTACATGCCGAAGCGCACGCTCGCGGAATTGTGCGCGACCGCGATCGGGCGGGGCGTCGCGCCGGACATGCCTGCGATCGCTGTCGCTGCGGCGACCTGGCCGGAGCAGAAAATCATCGCCGGCACGATCGAGGACATTGCCGCACGCCTGAGCGGCGCGGCGATCGAGGGTCCGGTGGTGGTGATGATTGGGCGCGCACTCGCCGAGCATTGCGCCGAAATGGATCGCGCCGGCGAAAGCCCGCGAGAAGCGCAGAAGCAACGAGCCTCCTGAGCGCCCTGTCGCTTCGGACGTTCCGTCGAGCTACCCCGGGGACCAGGGGTGGGGAACGATTGCTTCCGTTCGGCGTTTGTTCAGCGGGAAAGCCAGGGAGAACGTCCATGTCAATGAACCAATCAGACTACGATCGCCTGCAAGGCGCGCTGGTGCAGTCGGTGCGGGACCATTGGGTGCTGTTTCTGGTCGAGGGCTTGATCCTTGTCGTCCTTGGCCTCGCGGCGATCGTGGTCCCGGCGATCGCGACCCTTGCCGTGGCCATCTTCGTGGGCTGGCTCTTTCTCATCGCCGGGATCGTCGGGCTCATCACGACTTTCATGATGCGGAATGCGCCGGGTTTCTGGTGGTCCTTGCTCTCGGCGCTGGTCAGCATCGCGGCTGGCGTCGTGCTCGTCGGCTGGCCGGTCAGCGGGGCGGTCTCGCTCACCTTGGTCTTGATCGTCTTCTTCATCCTGGAAGGCGTTGCCACGATCATGTATGCGATCGATCACCGGCGCCAATTGTCCGGGCGATGGGCCTTCATGCTGGCGAGCGGCGTCATCGATCTCCTGCTCGCCGCCATCATCCTCGCCGGCCTGCCGGAGACGGCCGCATGGGCAATCGGGCTCCTGGTCGGCATCAACCTGATCTTCGGCGGCTCGGCCATGCTGGCGATGGCGCTGCATGCGCGCGCGAGCCATCCGAGCCCGACCACGGCTCCCCGCGCGAGCGTGTGATCGCGCCCCGAGACGGCGACCCCCTCCGTTCGTTCGATACCATCCTGCGCCGATCGCTCCACTGCGGCTGCGGCAAAGTGAAACATCGCATTTCGGCCTCGCACCGCGATGCGCCGCGGTCTGGTGCACCAGTTTTTGCCGATCTATAAGAGCCGTTCGGCTTCCAGGGGAGGTACGGCAATGAGCGCGCAGGAGAGGCTGGCGCTGAGCGCGCAGGGAGCGAACGCGATCAGCGCCGCCGATGTCGTGGATATCGGCGAGCAGGCGCGGCTTGCGGCCAGGCGCCGCGAGCGGCTGATGAGCATCGGATCGCCGATCGGCCTCTTGTTGGCCTGGGAGCTGGCGGCGCAGTTCGGCCTGATCGACGTGCGGTTCTTCCCGGCGCCGAGCACGATCATCGTGGCGATGCTGCGGATGGCGGGATCGGGCGAACTCATCGACAACCTGCTGATCAGCCTGCAACGGATCACGCTCGGCTTCCTGCTCGGCGGGATTCCGGCGGTCATCCTCGGCATCGTGATGGGAATTTCGCGGCCGGTGCGGGCGCTGGTCGATCCCTTGATCGTCGCGACCTACCCGATCCCCAAGAGCTCGATCCTGCCATTCATCCTGCTGATCTTTGGGCTTGGCGAAATGTCGAAGGTGGTGATGGTGGCGATCGGCGTATTCTTTCCAGTGGCGATCAACTCGACCGCGGGCGTGCTGCAGATCAGCCCGATCTATCTCGACGTCGGCAGGAGCTTCAAGGCGAGCCGATGGGATACCTTCCGCACCATCGCGCTCCCGGGCGCGCTGCCGTTCATCATGACCGGCGTGAAGCTCGGCGCCGGCCTCGCTTTGATCCTGATCGCGGTGGCCGAGATGGTCGGCGCCAAGAGCGGCATCGGCTACATGATCTGGAGCGCGTGGGAGACTTTCGCGGTCGCCAAGATGTATGTCGGGCTGTTCGTCATCGCGCTGATCGGCTTCGCCATCAGCATCCTCTTGAATGAGGTCGAGCGCTGGGTCATCCGATGGAAACCGGAAGCGTGATGGCGCCGACCGACGTCGCCGGGCAGCGCAGGCGGCCGGTCAAAATCCGCATCAAGCATCTGATCAAGCGGTTCCGGTCGCTCGTTGCGATCGACGACGTGTCGCTCGACATCCAGGAAGGCACCTTCTTCGCCATCGTCGGCCCGTCGGGCTGCGGCAAGACCACGATGCTGCGCATCCTCGGCGGGCTTGAATCGGTGACCAGCGGCGAGGTCGAGATCGCCGACCCGGCGCCCGGACGGCCGCAATATTCCATGGTGTTTCAGGGCGACTCGATCTTTCCCTGGATGACGGTGTGGCAAAACGCCGCCTATGGCCTGCGCATGCGCAAGGCGCCGAAGGCGGAGATCGAGGCGAAGGTGTCGCTCTGGCTCGATCGCACCGGGCTGGCGCCGTTTTCCGACCTCTACCCCTACCAGCTCTCGGGCGGCATGCGCCAACGGGTGTCGATCGCGCGCGCCTTCGCCAACGACCCCGAAGTGCTGCTGATGGACGAGCCGTTCTCGGCGCTCGACGAGCAGAACCGCACGATCTTGCAGCAGGAGCTGCTGCGGATCTGGGAGGTCGACAAGAAGACGGTCGTGTTCATCACCCACAGCGTCGACGAGGCGGTCACGCTCGCCGACAAGATCATGGTGATGACGGCGAGCCCCGGCCGGGCCAAGACCATCATCGACGTGTCGCTGGAACGCCCGCGCAACGTGCTCGAGCTGCGCAACGACCCGCGCTACGGCCAGATCGTTTACGGCATCTGGGGCCACCTCAAGGACGAGGTCGAGCGGGCGAGGCTTTAATCCATTTCCCCTCGCTGCTGCGGCAGGCAAAAAGGGGAAGCGGAATGGAAGAGAAAATCAGGCCAGGCGGTCGAAATGCGCCCGTTAACGCAAAGCGGCCGTTCACAGCATCGGCATTCGTGCTAAGCTTCCCAAGCCGTGCCGGAAAGCACGGCTCGCGGCCCGGAAGCGGGCCAAATAATCGATGGGAGGGACTGAAATGAACATGACTATGCGTTTGTCGGTAGTGGCGTCTGCTGCGCTCATGTCGCTGGGCATGAGCGGGAGTGTACAGGCGCAGCAACAGGCGCCCAACACGACCTTTTTCGTCACCAGCGCCGGACCCGGCAAGGGCGCCGACCTCGGCGGGCTCGAAGGCGCGGATCGGCACTGCCAGCAATTGGCAGCGACGGTGGGCGCGGGCGGCAAGACCTGGCGCGCCTATCTGAGCACCAATGCGGCCGGCGGCTCGGTCAACGCGCGCGATCGCATCGGGAACGGCCCCTGGCAGAATTCCAAGGGCACGGTCATCGCGACCAGTGTCGACGATCTTCACAGCGCCAACAACAAGCTCGGCCGGGACAATTCGCTCACCGAGAGAGGCACGATCGTCGCCGGGGTCGGCTTCACGCCGAACCAGCACGACGCGCTGACGGGCTCGACCGCAGAGGGTCGCGCATGGCCGTCGAACCTCAATTTGACCTGCAACAACTGGTCGAGCAGCACGTTTGGCAGCGCCATGCTCGGCCATATCGACCGGTCACCCCAAATGCCGGAAAACCTGAGGTCCTGGAACGCGGCGCATATGTCCCGAAGCTGCAGCCAGCCCGATCTGATCGCCACCGGCGGCAACGGCTTGTTCTACTGTTTCGCGCAATAGCCTGGGGCTTCTGGAACGAGCCACCTGACGGGGAAAATCACCGCCATTCGCAGACCATTGCAGCCGTGGCCGCATTCGCCGCCACGGCTGCATGGGGCGTGCGAGCAGGGGCCTTGCCGTCGTCGTCACCGGCGCAACGGTCCAGGGCAAGGTATTAACTGAACAAGCTTTCGTGCTAAGTTTCACCCTCACGTCGCACCGGAGGTGCGACTGCAGGGCTCGAAGAGAGCCAATGTCGATGGGAGGACATCAATGAACACGACGACGCGTTTGTCAGTAGTGATGTCTGCCGCGCTCATGTCCTTGGGCGTGGCAGGGAGTGCACCGGCGCAGCAGGCGCCGCAATCGCCCAACATAACCTTCTTCGTCACCAGCGTCGGGTCCGGCAGGGGCGCCGACCTCGGCGGCATCGACGGCGCGGATCGCCACTGCCAGCAGCTGGCGACGGCGGCCGGGGCGGGCAGCAAGACTTGGCACGCCTATCTGAGCACCAGCGGCTTGACGCCGGTCAACGCCCGCGATCGCATCGGGCGCGGCCCCTGGCAGAACTTCAAGGGCGAGGTCATCGCGCAGAACGTCGACGATCTGCACAGCGACAACAACAAGCTCACCTCGCAGACGGCGCTGACCGAGCGCGGGACCATCGTCGCCGGGGTCGGCTACACGCCCAACTACCATGACGTCCTGACCGGCTCGCAGATGGACGGCCGGGCGTGGCCCCCGAACGTCAACTTGACCTGCAACAATTGGACCAGCAGCAACACCTTTGGCAGCGCCATGCTCGGCCATGTCGACCGCCGGGGCCTCACCGACAATATGTACGCGAGGTCTTGGAACGCCACGCATATGTCCCGGGCCTGCAGCCAGGATGACCTCCGCGCCACCGGCGGCGGCGGCCTGTTCTACTGTTTTGCCGCCCAATAGCTCGTCGGTCCGGACAGAACGGCGTCAGGGAGAAATCCCCCTGACGCTGACCATTGCAGCTGCGGCCGCCTTCGCCGTCCCGGCTGCCTGCCTAGGCCGAGGAGGTGCTTCTCGGGCCGTCGACCGCTTCGGCGAGACGGTCGAAGGCAAGGTCTTAACCGAGCGAGTTTTTGTGCTAGGTTCCGCATCAAGCTGCACCGGTTGGTGCGGCTGAGCGGCTCGAAGGGAGCCTCATGTCGATGGGAGGACTGAAATGAACACCACGATGCGTTTGTCCGTATTGGCGTCCGCTGCGCTGATGTCGCTCGGGTTGGGCGGGAGCGTGCAGGGGCAACAGGCGCCACCGCAGGCGCCCAACATGAGTTTCTTCGTCACCAGCGCCGGGTCGGGCAAGGGGGCGGATCTTGGCGGTCTCAACGGCGCCGACGCCCACTGCCAGAGCCTGGCGCAGTCGGTGGGGGCTGGCAACAAGGTTTGGCGCGCCTACCTCAGCACCAATGCGGCCGGCGGCTCCATCAATGCCCGTGATCGCATCGGGCGCGGCCCCTGGCAGAACTTCAAGGGCGTGGTCGTCGCGACCAGCGTCGATGACCTGCACAGCGACAACAACAAGCTCGGCAAGGACAACTCGCTCACCGAGCGAGGCAACATGCTAGCCGGATTTGGCATGACGCCCAACTGGCACGACGCCCTCACCGGCTCGCAGGCGGACGGCAAGGCGTGGGCCGGAAACTTCAACCTGACCTGCAACAATTGGACGAGCAGCACCTTCGGCAGCGCCATGCTCGGCCACATCGACCGGACGCCCACAGCGACCCCATTCCAGCGGTCCTGGAATGCGGCGCATATGTCCCGGAGCTGCAGTCAGCCCGACCTGATCGCCACCGGCGGCAACGGCCTGTACTACTGCTTCGCAGCGTCGCAATAGCTCGGTTTGTCTGGACCAAAGCGGACAGCGACTCAAATGGTCGCTGTCCGCGGACCATTGCGGCGGCGGGCACCATCAGCTCGCAAGGTCGATCGAGCGCATCCTGCGGGATGTCAATCCGATCAAGTGCTGCGGCCGCGTCGTCACGGCGGGGTACCGCAGGCAAGGTGTTAACTGAACCGACTTTCGTGCTAGGTTTGATGATCACGCTGCACTGAAACGTGCGGCTCACCGGCTCGAATGGAGCCAGATGTCCACGGGAGGACTGCAATGAACACGACGATGCGTTTGTCCGTACTTGCGTCAGCAGCGCTCACGGCCCTGAGCTTGGGCGGGAGTGCGCTGGCGCAACAGGCCAACATGAGCTTCTTCATCACCAGCGCCGGGCCCGGCAAGGGCGCCGATCTCGGCGGCCTCGATGGCGCGGATCGGCACTGCCAGACGCTGGCGCAGGCGGCGGGAGCGGGCGGCAAGACCTGGAAGGCCTACCTCAGCAGCAACACCAATGCCGCCAATCCTGGCGCCACCGTCAACGCCCGCGACCGCATCGGGAACGGCCCCTGGCAGAATGCCAAGGGCGTGGTCATCGCGACCAGCGTCGACGATCTGCACAGCGACAACAACAAGATCAGCAAGGAGACGGGCCTGTCCGAGAAGGGCGAGCCCGTCAAGGGCGTGGGCGAGCAGCCCAACCAGCATGACATGATGACCGGCTCGCAAATGGACGGCCGGGCGTTTCCCGGAAATCTCAACTTGACCTGCGGCAATTGGTCGAGCAGCACCTTCGGGAGCGCCATGCTCGGCCACTTCGATCGGCGCGGCAACGCCGACACCCCCTTCCAGCGGTCCTGGGTCACGTCCCATATGTCGCGGAGCTGCAGCCAGCCCGATCTGGTCGCGACCGGCGGCGCCGGCTTGTTCTACTGTTTCGCGCAGTAGCTCGGCTGGTCGCAAAAGAACCGGATGATAACCGGGATCGCCGCTGTCCCGCCCGCGTGGCGGGACAGCGGATGAATAGACATGACCCTCAGCGAAGAGATTCGCCGCGTCGTCACGACGGTTGATCAAACCGGCAAGGCCGTCGTGCTGTTCGACGGCGACAACCCGCACAAGATCGTGCGAGCGAACCGGAGCACGGTCTCGCGCCTGCTGTGGGTGACCGATCGGACGCCTGCCGATATGTCCGGCGCAAAGGACCGGGCGGCGGCCGATGTCGGGATCGCGCCCCCGCAAGGCGGCAGCATTTTTCGCATCGTGGATATTCCGCCGACACCGCCCGAGATCGAAAAGCTCGACTTGACCTACCTGCAAAGCCAACTCGGCGACCATGCCCCGAAGCAGGGCCGCCTGCCGCGCCACCCGCTGATGCATCGCACCCGCACGGTCGACTATGCCATCGTCATGCAGGGCGAGATCGACATGCTGCTCGATGACAGCGAGGTGCATCTCCAGGCTGGCGATGTGCTGATCCAGCAGGGGACCAATCATGCCTGGGTCAACCGCGGCACCGAGCCGTGCCGAATCGCCTTCGTCCTGATCGATGCTAACGAGCCCTGAAAATACTTACCAAGTACTTGATACCTAACGAAATAGTGTCCGTCGCGCGCGGCTTGCAACCGCGGGCTGGACACCTTACTTTGGCATTGATCTCTTCAAATATTCGGGAAACGAAGATCATGAGCTTCTCAGCCCTGCCGAAGACGTTTCGGGTCCCCGCCTACCTTTTCGCCTACGTTCTCTTGGGCTTATTCGCACCGCTGACATCCTCGCCGGCGCTGGCGCAGGCCGACATCGCCACCTATCAAGGGCCTGACCGCACCCAAAGGCTTGTCGCGGGAGCGAAGAAGGAAGGCACGTTGACCATCTACACCTCCGCAACCGTCGACGACATGACGGCCCTGACGGTGGCCTTCGAGAAGAAGTACGGCATCAAAGCCAATGTCTGGCGCGCAAGCTCGGAAAACATCATTCAGCGCGCGGCGACCGAGGCCCGCGGCGGCCGTTTCGACGTCGACGTGTTCGAGACCGATGGCGTGGCGATGGAGGCGGTGTATCGCGAGAAGCTCCTGCAGGAGGTCAAATCGCCCTACCTCGCCGATCTCATTCCCGCGGCCGTTCCACCGCACAAGCAATGGATCGGCGACCGGGTGCAGATCTTCACCGCCGCCTACAACTCCAAACTGGTCAAGAAGGCCGAGCTGCCCAAGCGCTACGAGGACCTGACCGAGGCGAAGTGGAAGGGCAAGCTCGGCGTCGAGGCAGCCGACAACGACTGGTTCTCGGCGGTCGTGACCGAGATGGGCGAGGAGAAGGGATTAAAGCTGTTCCGAGAGATCGTGGCGAAGAACGGCCTCTCGGTGCGCAAGGGCCACACGCTCCTCGCCAATCTGGTCGTCTCGGGCGAAGTGCCGCTCGCGCTCACCACCTATTTCTACCGGGTGCTGCAGCTCAAGAACGATGGCGCGCCGATCGATTGGTTCATGCTGCCGCCCGTGGTCGCCCGCTCGCAGGGGACCGGAATGGCGAAAAAGTCCCCGCATCCGCATGCCGCAGTCCTGTTCACGGATTTCCTGCTGTCGGATGCGCAGTCGATCCTTGCCGGTCGCGACTTCATTCCGACCAACGTGAAGGTCAAGCCGCTGCCCGAAGGGCTGAACCTGAAATTCGTCGATCCCGCGAAGCTGCTCGATGAGAACGAGAAGTGGGACAGGCTTTACAAGGACATCATCACCAACCAGGGGCGCTGAGGCGCGCGCTCGCAGAGGAGAATTCCATGGGTGAAAAGCAGCACGATCCGGACAAGGAACGGATTTTCGTCCGCGAATTGTCGGGGGCCTATAGCCTCAAGGATGAGCTCGGCCGGCTGCGCGCGATGCCGCGGGTGATCAAGGGCAAGGAGCTCAAGCTCGACGGCGGCCCGCAGCACTTCAGCCGCCATTACGTCGAGCCCGAGGACGGGCGCACCCAGACCCTGCATATCCACCTCGAGGAATATGCCCCCGGCGGCACTACCCAGAAGCATGGACACGTGAACGAGGCCGCCTTCTACATCCTCGATGGCGCGGGCTACGAGATCCACGACGGGGTGCGCTACGACTGGAAGGCCGGCGACGTCGCGATCGTGCACAACAACTGCGTCCACCAGCACTTCAACGCCAGCCAGAGCGAGCCCGCCCGGGCCTTGGTGATCAAGACCAAGCCGATGTACCTGTTCATGAACATGCTGTTCCAGCACACGGTCCAGAAGCGGCCGAAGACCCCCTCGCCCACCCAGGGCAATTTCGTGCCGCGGCAGGAGGAAGAGGACTACAACTATCCGACCGACGACAAGGTCGGGGCGTGAGCGCGGGACTCGCAATGGGAGAGGGCAACGATGGCGTGGGATGAATCGAAGGCCTGGCTGAGCGGTGCGACCAGCGGGCAACTCTACAAGACCTTGCTGGACGAGGCGACCGAGATGCCGGCGCGCAACGCCACGCGCAGGAAGATCGTGCGCCCGGAAGACATGCCCTGGGAAATGTCGCGGCAGGGGCTGCTCAAGCACCTTCTGAACGCGCAGATGAACGCGCGCATGGAGACGGTCGACGCCTATATGCAGATCATCCCGCCCTTAAGCCGCTCGGGCAAGCATCGGCATCTTGCGGAGGAGTGCCTCTACGTGGTCGAGGGCCGCGGCTACGACCTGCACCAGGACTGCGATGTCGAGATCACCGACACCTATCACTGGAAGCCGCAGGCCGAGATCCAGCGCTTCGAATGGGAGGCAGGCGACGTCATCTACATCCCGCCCTGCACCATCCACCAGCACTTCAATGCCGATACCGCAAGGCCAGCGCGGCTCATCTCCTGCATCAACCGCATCTACAAGAACTCCGGCCTCAACGACCTCGAACAGATCGAGGATGCGCCGGAATACGACCCCAAGGTCGTGCTCACGGCCGAACTGGTGAAGCAGTACATCGCGGCGGCGGCGAAGAAGGTGGCGTGAGCTGTAGCCGGATGAAGCGAAGCGCAATCCGGGGTGGGCTCGCCGCGGCGGGGACCCGGATTTCGCTTCATCCGGGCC
>WNGK01011781.1_pt1 | contig 10238 bp, 13 predicted proteins | sample 5400601 | NCBI WGS metagenome assembly WNGK01 (sample SAMN13153376, study PRJNA577476) | soil metagenome | isolation source: 60 cm soil or saprolite under Garry oak tree replicate 1 | place: USA:California | collected 2016-06-15 | reverse complement strand
ACTGGTTCCTGAAAGCCAGGGAGAGCCTCTGTTTGCCCGTCACCCGGCGGCCTCTGGACGCTTTGCCGGCCGGCTCCTGTGCCGCGTCCTGTACCACGGCGCCGCATTGCACTACGTCGACCGCACGAACGGTGTCAAGGACTTCGACGTGTGGTCCTTGTACGCCGCACGCACCGACGGACCCTTTCCAGCCAGATGGCGAGGCACATACGACTTCGGCCCCCTCGAAGTTCGGCCGCCTTCCCGGCGAGCCGCACCACTACCAGGGCCGCCGAGTGGACCTCATGGGCCGGTCACTCCCCCGTCCCGCCTGCGGGCGATCTGGCGGCGGCTCTGCGCAGTTACCTGTCCGCCGCGCGGACAGCGTCGGCCAGGGCGCTGGCGGCCAAGGCCGCGGTTTTCATCGTCCCCTCCGACCGCGCCGGAGAGATCATCTGACCGGACCAGCGCTGACGACACCCTGCACCAGACCGACACCGAGCCGCGGTGACTCTCCGTGAGGGCATTTGCCGAGCGGCACGCGCGCGTACGGCTCGATCTGTACTCCCGGCTAAGACAACATGAAGCCTTCAACGTGGCACCGAACTGGTCATTCTGGACGGGTGCGCCGACTGGTCACACTAGATCGGCCCTTCTGACTTGCTGGCCATGCGGGCCGGATCATCCGGTGCTCGCACTTGCCAGCTGGTGATCGAGGTGCAGCATCCGCTGGCCGACCTCGCGCGGGCTCAGCCGTGCGATCGCGGCCGGGCTGTCGTCATCAGGCCGGACCTGGAACGCCGCGCAGGTCGCGAGCAGGTCCGGCCGTCATGACTCGTCGGGAAGGCCGCCGCGTCGTCGGCGACGTCGCTCTTGCTGTGCCGTTGGCGGACCTGCCTGCTCGGGCGCGACGCCTAGATCGCTGCAGCCCCGCGCGCACGCGGGTGGCTGGCGAGCGCCGATCGGTAGCTGCCAGTGCTCTTTGGCCCGACCCCCTCCACTTGAGCGTCGCCTCGCTGCCATGCCAGAAGCTACCGATAGCCCGCGGCCAGTCGTCCCGAAGCTGGCGGTTCCCAGCACTCCGTCCAGATGGTCGAATTCCGCGGCGGCCGCCGTCAGTGGTGGCAACGAGCAGCGACAACAGACGCCTCTATGTAGCCGAGCATCGCCTACCACAAGCCCGCTCCCTTGCTGCGAGACCCGGCAGAGCGCAACTTGCGGTTGCCCTAAACACTCATCATGAGGTTAAATGGCAAATGTATTGACGGTGAATATAAGACTAACCAAGGACGCTCATTGGCCAGAGACGGTAACGAATGGTCCTCGGCGGAGGCGACCAGGTACGCGCAGTTTGCTGAGACGTCCTTCAGTTGGCGATGCATCGAGCTACCGTCGCTGCGCGCCCTCATAGAACCACATATTAGCGACACAACAGCCGCCCTAGACTTGGGCTGCGGCTCTGGTCGAGTAATTCACCTCCTTCGGCAACTTGGCATATCGGAAGACGCAATCTTCGGGATCGATATTAATCCGACCCTCATAGACCTTGCACAGCAGAAATATCCGCGCGCAAGACTGGCGTGCCGAGACATTACAGAGACACCGTATGACGCGTTGCCGAAGATCGATCTCGCGACAGCGCACTTCGTCCTTCAGTCCCTCCACATCGCGGACCTGCTGCAATGCCTCGATGAACTGCACAGACTGCTGCGACCGGGCGGCTACCTGGCCGTTGGTCTGCCTCATCCGTCACGAGTCGCCCTGCAGGCCGGAGCGTCCTACTTCGCTCGGGCTAGCCATCGGATACCGGCGCCGTGGGGAGGCTTGACCATGGCATCAAGCCTGACTGTCTCGGAATACCTCAACTGCTTCATCCAGGCTGGTTTCGTACTTCGGCGAATTGATGAGCCTGAGATCTGCACCTGCTGCCGAGACGAAGCCGACGCTCATGCGTATCTGGGGGGGCCAACAAGGCTAATGATCCTCGCGCGCGCTAACGCAACTTCCCCGTTGGGGGACTAATTGGCAGGACGACCTATGAAATTGTATCGTGAACTATTTGCTGCTATACTACGCTAATGCTCAATCCGATCCTTCTTGCTGCCATCACCGGCCTGGCAAGCGGCGCCGCCAGCGGGTGGCTGACAAGCAGCTGGCATATTCGCTCGACGCATTCCGCCAAATCTGAGTCAGGCTCACAGGCCGCAGCTGGTCGGGGGAACGTTCTCGCTGGCACGGGGGGCCAGGCGGCGTCAACTAAGCGCGGCTCCATCTCTCTCACCACCGTCGCTCGCGAACGCCCCGCGCAGCTGTCAGCAACCATTGAGCGCAGCAGCGATCCCGGGCTGCCGAGACAGGTGCTCGTCTTGCGGAACATCGGCGAGCGGCCGGTCGACAGCCTTATCGTCGGACCGACTCCAGACGGCGGCGGCTTCCTCGCCCAGCCGAATTGGGCAAGCTTCCCTGCACACCTGGCCGGGGCTCAACGGGCATCTGTTCTTTGCTCGACCAGTGGCACTGGATTTGTAACATTTACCGCCACGTACACCGATGACAATTCACCGAAGGGGCCCATTCTTCTTCAAGCTACACATGAGTGACCTTCACTCCATGTAGTCAAAGTCCGTTATGCGTTTCCAGACGTCGCGCGAGAAGAATAGCTGCACTAGCAGATCGCGGTACTTCCTGCCCCTCTCGGTGAGTCTCACACGGTCACTGTCAATAGTGACCAGCTCAAGGCGCTCCAGGTAAGCGAACTGCTCGGTGAATACTTCGACCATGTCCGCGCCGAATTCGGAGCGGAACCGAGAACGGTCAATATCCAATAGGCCGAGAATCACCTGACGCCGCATGCGTTCATCTGAGTCAAGATAGAGTCCTGAAGTCGCCACCCACTGCCCGTGCGCCGATTGCGCATAATACGTGTCTAGCGCGGTTCGACGACGCCGAATGCTGTAGCCATTGCGGTAATCACAATCGCGCAGATATCCACGGGCTCCGGCGCCTATGCCCAGCACATCCTGGCCAGCCCAATGATTCTTCTTTTGGCGGTAGCCACCTTTTTCTGGGATCACGTACCTGACGTGCGTCTCCTGCAGATAGCCCGCTTCGCAAAGCATTTGACGGGCGATTTCGTATTTCAAGTATTGATCGGACCCACTAAGCTCTATCGCCCGATGCGCGAATCCCGTGTTGGGCCTAAGAGTCAGAGGGTAGGCGCAGATAGTCGGCGCACCAAACGAGAGGACTTCGTTGATGATCGCGCGCCACTGATCGACCGACTGTTGCGGCAAACCGTAGATGAGGTCAATGCAGACATTCTCGAATCCGCAGGTCATCGCATCGTAGATCACTTGGCTTACCGCGGCATAGCCATGCCGCCGACCTATCTGGCGCAGGCCAGTGTCGGACGTCGTTTGCAGGCCAAGGTTGATGCGGTTAATACCGATGCCGACGAACTGCGTCAACCTTTCGAGGTTAACTGTATCGGGCGCCACCTCGATAGCCACCTCGGCCACCTCACGCCTGTCGGTCTGGAAGACACTCTCGATATATGCGAGGCAACGGTCAAGTTCGGCAGCAGGAAGGATCGATGGCGTGCCGCCCCCTAGATAAATGGTGTCGATTCGCCGACCGTGGGCGAGTGCACTGTATCGACGCATCTCCTCGCCGAGGAGGTCCATGTACTGCGCGAAGGGTTCGTCTGGGCGAGCGACGACAGAGTACAGGTTGCAGAAGGCGCAGATCTGCCTGCAGAAAGGAAAGTGCAGATACAGATTTAGCGGCTGCGCAGCCGTGCTGCGCAAAGATGCAGTGACGAGAGTCTCAAGCCAGTCGCGACTCATCGGGTAGTACGCCTGTCGTGGCGGATACATGTAGATATAGTCGCCCTGAACCTGCTCGCAAATTAGCTTCTCGAGATCGACCTTCTCCGGGCTTTCGGCTAGTAGTTTCACTAGATATCTCCCTCGAAAAATGGCAGAGTGCTCCTGCTCCATTGCATGTCGCGGACGACCTCTCGGACGCAGTCGAGATCATCTGGCAAATGCAAGCTGATGGCACTTCGCTCATCTAGCAAGCTCGGGAAGAATGCCGTCGGCTTGCGTCCATAGCGGGCGTGATCAGCCATGATCGTTCGACTGAATGACTCAAATGCATTAGCGACTGGTGTGAAGAGACGGCCTTCCTTGTGGAAAATCGCGACTTCAGCCAGCGTGAACAGAAGCGGGTTGCGCCGCGTTCTAGCCGGCAGGTGCCTTAGTGCTTCAGGCTGAACCTGTCGCAGCTCGGCGTCCGACACGCTCCGCACGGATCCTTCGCGTAGTACCGCCAGGAAAGTCATATCGACGTAATGCATATATGAATTCTTCATGTTTGTGCAAGACAGCAACGGGCCTAGTTCCAGCCGCGGCCCTTTATTCGATCCGAACCTTCTGGTGAGGATGGCCGCTAGCTGCTCATCGATGCTATGTCCCCGCTCGAAATCGCCACCGATCGTGCCGAGGGTGTGCTTGCCCGGCTCTCGTAGTCGCTCCATCAGGAAGAAGTTGCAGTTAGCATCGACAAGAAGGACACCAAATCCGACGTTGGGGTTCCTCGTCTGGTTCTCGTCGATCGTCCTGATAACGCCATTCAGCTCCGCCCGAACCTGGTGGACCCACTCTGCGGAACGATCCTGATCCATCGGACCAGGCGGGAAGTCGGAAGGCAGAATGAAGACTCGATCCGCTGGCCACGCATGGAACTCTGGATGACCCGTGTTGGGAAGCAAGAGAACTATTGTGGCTGCGTTGGACCATTCCTGGATGTGATCGCCACGCAGATACTGTGCGACAAATTCCGTGAGGCGGCCGTTATTGAGGGCGTTATGGCCAGCGACTACTATTATTGCCACATAGCGCTGAGCGATTTCCTCAAAGGTCATCTCATGGCCAGATTCACTGAGTATCGATCTCTGTGTTAGCGCAGCGGGAAAATTGCGGAGCTCGAAGCTGCAGTTTTCGACCTCGAATGTGTCAGGCGACAAGGCATGGTCACGCAGGACCAGGCCCTGAGCGAGTGGCATGTCGCGGCTGTCGACAATGACAAGCGCCTGCATTCGGACCTCGTTTTCTCGGAGGCTACAGGAGGCCGTCCCGTCTGCTTCGTTGCCACGCCAGGCTCCTGAGCCGTTTGTTCGCGACTTGGGTCTTCTACGGTGGGGAGCAACCGGCAGAGGACATGGGTCACGATCGGGCCTAGGCTATCGGCCCGAGCGCATGCAACGACCGTTACATGCGAGAAACTCCGAACATCGTTGCGGCGCTCCGGCGCGGTGCCATGCTGGTACAGCCGAAGGACGGTTTGTCAGCTCCAGTCATGGCGGCGCCGGACGGCATGCGTCGCCGTGGTGCGGGATCATGGTGACGACGTTTGATCCTCGCGCCGGTTGCGCGGGCCTGGCGTAGTACTAGTAGATTGCAGTTCGGCTCCGGACTGGCCTACTTGGGCGTTGCGGGCCAGTTGGCCTACGCCACTAGCGGATGTCGACCGCCCTTGACGTTGAACCGCACAGCCCGGGAGCGCGATCGGTTATGCCCGACTCTCTGCTAGCTCAGGCTGTCGTCCACCACGTCGCCCGCATCGCCTACGAGCTGATCATCGAAGGCGAGTCCTACTGGTGAGGCCACGAGCCAACGATCAGCCCCGCCAGGCCAACGGCGCGCCCGTTGACGACTAGCAGTGACACCACCATGATCACTCATATGACACCAGGCGGGCCATTCCTCGTGGCAGCACCCTGGCTTCATCACGACGGCAAGCGGCACAGTGTTCCGTAGGTGTAGGTCCCTCGGAATATTCGCGCAGCACTAGGAGCGCTCTATGCACCACATTACGATTAGCGGCGACATTGGTAGCGGGAAGAGTCTCGTAGCACGCGAGCTAGCTAATGCGCTAAGTTACGAGCTAGCAAGCATCGGACAGTTGCAACGGGCCATGGCCGCAGAATACGGGCTGACGACACTCGAGGCTAATCGCTTGGCTGAGCAAGTCCCGGAACTGGACGACCTGATCGACGACACGATCACGGATTTGGGTCGGCGTGCTGACCCGATGATCTTTGACTCGCGGATTGCATGGCACCTTATACCGTCGGCCTATAAGGTTCACCTCATAGTGGACCCTGCGGTCGGCGCGGCCCGCATCTACCGCGATCGCGCATCACGGACCGAGAGTTACAGGTCGGCCGCCGAAGCCGAGTATGCGGCGGAGGAGCGACACAGCAGCGAGAGAAGGCGCTTCATTGGCAGGAACGGAGTCGACATCTCGCAGCTGCGGAACTACGATCTCGTGGTTGACACGACATTTGCATCGCCTTGCGCCATCGTGGCAGAGATATTCGCTGCGCTTACGAACCGCAGCCATGTTCCGGCGACAATACGCATTAGTCCGCGACGGATCAAACCCGCTCCGAAGCCGCTCAAGGGAGCCTCGTACGCTGGTGATGCTGCCTATCCCGTCGTTGGCTACTTGCGTCCGGACATCTTCTTGCTCCACATAGCCACCACACCCCCACCCATGTCGTCGGCCGACCGTCTCATGCCAGCTGTTCTCGGCGCCGAAGGGGACGAATTGCGTGACGCCCACTGGCGTCCCGCCTTCGTTAGAATTGACGACGGTTGGGCGCGAGGCGGCGATGAAGAAACTGCCAGTCCCCGCGGCACGGGCGCACTTCGGGCCTGAGCAGCGGATTGGCGCGAGGGTCCTGAGGCATGAGGGTCCGCAGGCCAACCACGCCCTGTGGCGGATCGTCATCACCCGGAAATCGTCAGCCTCGAAATCGCCGGGAACTTCACCTCCATCGGCATCGACCCCGACCAGGTCTTCGAGATCCGGCTCGCGACGCTGACAGCGCGAGCACGCCACCAGTCCTGGCAGCACCGACGAATCCGCAAGCCGCCGCTGCTTAGCGAGCGATCCATCGCAGCGCTGAATCCGGAAACGTTCAGAACCGGGAGATATGGCCGCTCCTGACGACCGGCGAATCAACCGGTCACACGGACGCCGATTCGGCGATCGGTTGCGACGGTACCCGTTCCCGCGTCCCGGGCCCAGGCGCGCACGGCAGCGCGGTCGGCACGCGCTGGCCGGCCTGCGGGCCGCCGGCTGCTCTGACTGATCCTGCGACCGGGCCAAGAGTGACCCGGAAAGCCTGTCGTCCGGCCCGAGGCATGACTAACGAGAGCCTAGACTCGAATATGTGTTCTATGATGCCCGTATGGCTGACCTAGCATCAGACCGGATCATCCTCGCCCGGGTCGCCGCCGTGATCCGGCGGCACACCGCACGCGGGCAGCTCACCGACCAGGCACGCCGCCAGGCCGTCGCCGAGCTTCGCGAGCTGGCCGGCAGCCGTCCCGACCTGCTCGCCGAAGAGGCCGGCGTCGCCCTGGGACTCGCCGACGGCGGCCGGGACCTCTTCCCCGGCCAGTATGAGATGGCCGCGGAACTGTGCATCCTGGCCGGCGCCGACACCGGCCAGATCGAGCGGTGGCGTCCCGTCGGCCAGGCCCGTGCCCTCTCCGCCAGCCAGATACCACGCACCTACTGATCGACGGCCCGCAGACGTGGCAGACTGACCGCCATGCCGGGCTGGCAGTACGCGCAGTTAACCGTCACCGTCGACGAGCATCAGGTGACCGGCGACACAAGGACAGTGCGCTGGCACGGACCCGGCCACGATGCACAGGACAGCTGCGCCGGGGATCAGAGCATCGTGGAACTGCTGAACGGCCTCGGCGCCGACGGCTGGGAACTCACCGCGATACAAGACCACCGCGGCGGAGGCTCGCGCAGCTTCGCCTACCGGGATCCGCTCTGTGCCCTGGCGACGTACACCTTCAAGCGGCCCGCCGGCGAAGACGCCAATGCCGCCCCGCGACGGTTAGCACGCGCAGCCTCGAAAGCGGGATCGGGACGCGCTCAGCGCGATATCAGGCCGATTCATACGGCCGTGAACGCCGGCGGCAGCACGGACCGCGCTGGACGAGGTGGCTGCCACCTGGTGACAGCGGTACGCCGCGATGGTGCGGCTGAGGGCGGTCGCCTGGACCGCGTAGTTCGAATCGGGCTTGGCACTCCGCAGCCGTTTCCGGCCAGCGGGCGGAGAGACCGACAGACCAATCCTCTGCCGCGGCCGGCCGATGGTCGTGCCGGTGACAGCTCTTCGAGGCGAAATGGGCTAAGGTCCGATGCCGGTGTCGGCACTGTATTCGTCCGAGGAGAGCTCGACGGCAAGCTCCTCTGGACCAGTATGCGGCCCTTTCCGGCAAAGCAGCTACACGCCCTTGGACGAACAGCGCCGTGCCGTCACGGAGCCTGGCCGTGGCGGCCGGCCAGCTAGTGTGCAGCCTCGTACTGGCTCATGACCTCGGCGCTGATCCGGCCCCGCTCCGAGACCGCCAGGCCCGCCTGCTTGGCCCAGGCCCGCACGGCGGTGCGGTCGACCCGCGACCTGCCCGCCAGACCAGCCGCGCGGCGGCCGGTGCCGCGGCTTACCCGCCGCCCGGCCGCGATGAAGGGGGCAAGTGCCCCAGCGAACTTGGCCCGGTTCGGTTGCCCGAGATCCATCTCGTACCGCACCCCGTCAAGGCCGAATGTCACGGTCTCGGCGCCCGGCGAGCCGTCCAGGTCGTCGGTGATCAACACGGAAACCTTCCTCGCCATGAGGCCAAGTGTCCAAAACGACCCAGGGCGAATGCAAAGCATCGCGGCATCAGATTGCCGTTCTCCGCTGCTTCTTCGCTCGTCCGCGGCGAGGTCGCGGCCCGGCATCCTCCGACAGCTGCGCGACCAGAACGACATGGCTCGCCGGGATCGGCGCCGGGTAGTAGCTGAAGCCGCTGCCGGGCATCGATCAGCTCCCGGTCATCGATGCCGGTCACCGCCCGCACATCGACCGGGCCGCCGGTGTTGTTCATCTCGACGAAGAACCCGGCCTCGAACTCACCCGCACACAAGAACACGCCGTCCGCCTCGGGTGCCAAACTGCCGGCGATACCGGGTGCGGCTCCCTTGCGGGAACAGTCCAATCCATGCGCCAGAATCGAGTCCCGGTTCGCGGTGGAGCTGACGTGGAAAAGCCGGGCCATGCCAGGAGCCTAGAGGTTGCCCTCCTTCTATCCAGGACGACGGCGCGGCGGCTCGCTCATCTCCAGGTGCAGGGGACCGCCCGGCCATCAGCGTATGGGCACCCCTCCGGGGGTTCCCCCGGCTCGCGTTCCGGGCGGTATCAGGTGCTGGCATGCGTGGATCTTGGAAATGATCTGCGGCGAATTTACGTCAATTTTGCCGTGGAGAATGAAGTTTATCTCGCCGAGTCCTTCGCGATCCAAGGTGGGGTCGGGCCAGTTCGCCACCCCATGGGAGCGCATACACAGGGCGAATGTCCGCAGGCCGTTCAGCTGCTGCTGCAACTCGGCCTGGTTCGGCCCGCTGCTGTTCGGGAGCAGGCGCCTGCAGGCAAGGGTCGCCGCCTGGTACTGGGAGTTGCTGACCCCGAGTTGCTGCGGGGTTTCCTTAGGGATCGTTCCGCTGCTGTCGGGATCGGGGAAGTTACGCACCCCGTGCGAGCGCATGCAGTGGGAGTAGCCGACGGCTGACCTTCCCGCACTCGATGAGCCGCCGGAACCGGTGGCTGACGGGCTGCCGCTGCATGCCGTCGCCAGCAGGGCCAGGGCGGCGGTGGTGATGATGGCGGCCGCAGTTCGCGCTGCCGGCGGCGATGCCCGCCGCGGCCGGCGCAGGACGCCGATGCTGTGGTTCATCATGCCCTCCTCAGGGGCTGGGGGATCGTGGAGGCCGCCGGCGCCGGCGTCCGGCCCCGGGGCGGCGCGCTGCCCGGGGGGTGGGTGCCGTTCGCTGGGGCCGTGCCGGGACCGTGGGCGTGCACCGGGCTGCCTGTCCTCGATTCAGCGGCGGGGCCTGCGGGCCGGTCACAGGGTCCATAGGGCCTGGGTGGGGGACAGGCGGGCGGCGCGGATCGCCGGCAGCAGCCCGGCGAGGGCGCCGATGAGCAGGGCGGCGGCGATGCCGCCGGCCCAGGCCTCGGGGGGGATGACGGTGGCCCAGTGCTTGTGCCGGGCGTAGAGGGCGGTGGCGGCGGCGCCGGCGGCGACGCCGGCTGCGCCGCCGAATAGGGACAGCATGATGGCTTCGGACAGGAACTGGATGCGGATGTGGCCTTTGGTGGCGCCCAGCGCGCGGCGCAGGCCGATCTG
>WNGK01009596.1_pt1 | contig 10240 bp, 7 predicted proteins | sample 5400601 | NCBI WGS metagenome assembly WNGK01 (sample SAMN13153376, study PRJNA577476) | soil metagenome | isolation source: 60 cm soil or saprolite under Garry oak tree replicate 1 | place: USA:California | collected 2016-06-15 | reverse complement strand
ATGGGCATGCAGCCAGAACGCACGCGCTGAATGGACCGGGTTGATTGTACTCGCATCTCACATGCTTTGGCAAGAAAGTTTCCTCCATGGGGCACAATAGACCGGTTTCTTGAACGGATGCCCCAAGTAGCCAGCACAGGTTGGCGGAGAGGATGCGGTAGAATCAGGGACTTCAGAGATTGCTCCGACAATGAGTCCACTGCTTACTGGTGTAGGGCGAGTCTCTGAGCGCATAGACAGCATGATGGCTGATGCAGCACGCAGTCGAGAGGCACTCCATTGGGTAGAGGTGTTGCAATTGCTAGAAGACATCACCCCGCATGATATCGCGCACGTAGTCAAGTTGGCACGTGCGGCTCGTGACCTTCAAGGGATCCTCCAGCTTCATCAAAACATGCTCAACAGAGCGGCTGAAAATAATCACCTGTTGCACAGCCTGATTTCCGAGGCGTCATGCAGTGGGGAAGAGCCTGTGAGGAACAACGGATACACTTCTGATTGAGCTGTTCTCAGACCTCTTGCTCAAGAGAGGCCAGGATAGCCAGAAGTTGTGTGAGAGGCATAATGAGCGCATGAGCAGGTGAAAAAATGAGTGGTTTTTTGGCAGCTTGCATGGTCACATTTCCCCGATATTTAGGCAGGCAAGGTATATACTGACTCTGCTAGCATGTTGTTCTCAAAAAGAAGATCATAATACACTTAAGGCAACGCAGGGTGCGACTTTATGAGACTTCGAGGAAAACGGATGGGTACGACTTTATGAGACTCGACAGATATTTATCCGGTATGTCTCCGATATGAAGAAACCTCTATTATTGGATTCAAGTTAGGGAAGCAGGGCTTTTTCTTGCAGTTGATAGATACATCAGAGAGTAAAAGAGTTACGAGTAACAAAAAGATTGACGGCTGTGATATACTGCTGCTCAGCATAGCCTACTCCAGACGCATTTCGGGGGAGATACTGCCTTTCAAGGTCTTTGTGTTCTGTCAATTGTTTTTGGTATGTTCGGATGGGTAACCGAGGTCGAGGGCAAGAATAGACACACGTCGCTCAACATTTTATTTTGTCATTCTGTTTCCGGTATTACCTTGTTCCTGCGCGTTTCATGCGTTTTCTTTAAGCTGAATCAGCCGTGTGATTGTTGACGATCGTTAAGAAGAGGGCTGAAAATGGCCTCATTTACCGACTTAATTGCTGAGCGCATTCATCTGCGGCGAGAAGAATTTCTGGCTGGATTTGCAGAGAAACCTCACAGTGATATTGAACAGACGCTCGCCGCAGGTATTCAGGCGCATTGGCATCCGTTGTTGCCAGAAGATGTGGGAGATACACGTCACCAGAAGCCCCAGGTTGGAGCGGTAGATGGGTCGCGAGCTACACGCACTTTGAGTATTGGAGCGGACTGGGTTATTGCTCAAGCGCTGCTGCTTGGACCAAACGGTCTGCGCCAATCTGCTGTCGATACGCTGTTGCTGCGCGGGGAGATCGAGCGGCCTGCTGTCGATCGTTGTGCATCGCTTTTGATGCGTTCACTTGAACTGGACCTGGCCCTAGCATTTGTACAAAATGGGTCGGGGAATGTTCTCCTGCTTGATGGATCTCTGTACGCTGATTTGCCCTATCTACTGTACAATCTCGCTATTGGTGGCTATGAAGACCTCCCCTTGAAGGTATTGGGGCAGTACCTGGATCTCTTTGACCTCTGCCGACAACGTGATGTTCTCTTACTCGGGGTTGCCAAAAGGACGCGCTCAACGATTTTAGGACGCGCGCTGCTTGCGCAGAGTCGCCCTGTCATGGCCGCTGAACTCCCGCAAGGAGACTCTTTCCAGGCGCTAGAGGCGGATGTGCGGGAAGAGACCAGAGGGAACGGTTCCACCAATGGTTCTCAGCACCAGGACGCGTCGTTCAGAACAGATCTCGCTCGACTGCCATCAGATGGGGAGCTTCTTCATCGCTGGGCGGCGGGCAGTGGCCTCACTGATCCCGTGCTCCTGGGCTCAACGTCCTTTGGACACACCAGCGCGCAAATGGTGGCAGCACTGGCCTCACGACTCCGGCTGGCCAGATCGACGCAGGGGTTTCAGAAACAGTTGAGCCCTTTACAGGAGCGCTTGCTTGCTGCACCAGCGATCGGGACCTTCTATATGCGCCTCGTGCCAGGTGAGGATGCGCTGCGTGTCGATGCTCTGGCTCATACCTTTGGCAGGGACGACCTGCATTTATTGGAGTTTGATCACACGCTCATGTCGTATACAACGGCGCTACCCATTGTGCACTATTTGCTGGGCGAATATGGCGGCCTCTCGGTCTACAATGCAGCGTTGTACGTGGTCGATCGTGAGGTTCGCCTCCACGCGGCAATCGTTGACCAGGTCTATCTCTCTGTTCTACGTTGCCAACTTGGCTATCCCGTTCAGTATGACCGGTCAACGAGACGCTTCATCCGTTAGATGCGTGGAACATCTCCATTCCAGATGCAGGGAGTACAGCATGCAAAGTAATCGTTCCCTTATTTGCGAGCGCGAGGCTGGCTTCATCGTGGGGGAAACGACTCCACTCGAATTTACATTTGTGAGCAGCCGAGAATTGCTTCCTCCACGCCTGGAATATCTGGTGGTTCCGGGTGTGGAGGAAAAGGGGAGTGGAGACGCGACCTCAAATGGTACTGCAGGTATAGTCGTAGATATTCTGGCCCAGGTCGTCGAAATTGGGATAGGCTCAGATGTTCTCTCGGAGAGCCTCACCTACAGCGAGACGCAGGCGATCCTGAGAGGGTCCTATGCCCCGCAGCCAAAGATGTACGGGCGCGCGCGTGTTATTGGGTATCTTGCTAATGGCGTGGTACGTGTACCTCGCTGCGCAGCTATTCCAGGCAGTATGGTCTATATTGCCCCTGACACGCTTTTGCAACAATTTTTCAGCGTGGATGTGACCGCCGGCGTCCCCATTGGTGCGCTGATCAATCGCCCGAATGTCCCCGTTTTGCTGGACCCCAATGGACTGCGTCGCCATCTGGCTATTATCGCCCAGACCGGCGCTGGCAAATCGTACCTGGCGGGTACTTTTTTCGAGAGCTTGCTCCAACAAGGAGCAACTATTCTGGTATTTGATCCAAACTCGGACTACGTTCAGCTACGCAAACAGACAGGGCAGGAAGAACGCCCCTATCATAGTGCCGATAAAACGCCTTTTGCCCACGATATTTTCATTTACCGGATTCCAGGCATTAAAGGCAGACGCTTTCCGGACGCGCTTATTGGTGAGGTCCGTCCCTTTACCGCGCGCTTTGCAGACCTGGATCACGATGAGATTGCCGACCTTGCAGGCATCTCAGAGCGAGCCTCGAACCAGCGCAAGGCGATTGAACGGGCCTGTGAACGACTACAAAGAGAAGGCGCGGATTATCGTCCCGACGAGCTCATCGTAGCGCTGAAAAGCATGGCTTCCGGGAATGAAGGAGAAGAGTCGTCGGGCCAGGAAAGTTCCGGGGAAGAGAAAGATTTGGGGAGCGATGAGCGGCGAGCGGCGCGGAAGGCGGCCCAATATATTGAGGATTTGCGTCGTTTTCCTATCTGGGATTATCATGATGTCAACCTCCAGGAGCTATTGCAGCCGCAGCGACTCACCGTTCTCGATCTTGCGGGTGCTGATAAGGTGGTTGCCGCGTATGCCGCGGAGCGTATCCTGCGCGAGGTCTGGAAGCGAGCGATTACAGGGCATCTACAACATTCCCTCTTTGTGGTGCTGGAAGAGGCCCACAACTTGATCCCAGCCAATGGCCAGACGCGAGCCAGCCGCATTATCAATACGATTGCCGCTGAGGGTCGAAAGTTTCGTGTCTTCCTCACCATGATTACGCAGCGTCCCAGTAGGATTAACCAGGATGCCCTTTCGCAATGTGGCAGCCAGATTATCATGCAGCTCACGAACCCGGATGATCAGCGTGCGGTCCAGCGGGCATCTGAGGCAATTTCGGCAGAATTGTTGGGTGATTTGCCGGGATTGAACAAGGGTGAGGCGGTGGTGTTGGGCCAACTGACCCGCATCCCGGTGATGGTGCGCGTCACCGGGCGTGCTTCTGCGGAGGGCGGTAGCGATGTAGACATTGTGGCTGAGCTGCGGCGGGCGAAACAAGATGTGGGAGCTTCACGCCTGGCTGCACAGGTGCGCAACCAGCCAGTGGTGTCACGTCAACAAGAGGAATGGTAGCGCAAGCAAAGCAATCGGGACAAGAATGGAATCCGTAAACACCATGTGTGGGGGCTGCTATGAGGAATGAATGGAGAGCGAAACCAGATGATGGCATTCTACGGGTAGTGCTGACAGCCGATAATCACCTCTCGGCATACAGCCCGAAACTCGCGCCTGCGAAGCTGGTGGAACGAAGAAGACGGCTGGGCCTGGCTTTCAAACAAACTGTGGATACAGCCATTGAGCGGCATGCTCACCTTTTTGTGCAAGCGGGCGACCTTTTTGATACGGTCGATCCACGGAACAAGGAACGCGATTTCGTTGCGGAGCAGCTCAGTCGTCTGCAATCAGCAGGTATTCGCACGTTTGGCGTGAGCGGCAATCATGATACGCCGCGCCAGCGCACGGAGCAGGGTGGCATTGCTCCGCAGGGCATTTATGACCGCCTGGGCGGAATGCACTTTTTCGACTCATCGGACAATTTGGAGCCTGTACTGATCGAGGTCGCGGGTCTACGTGTAGCTGTTGCCGGTTTGAGTTATCGCCCCAATATTCCTCCCGGGGGCGATCCTCTCGATCAGGTACAGATAGTCGATCCTGAAGGGGTAATTGCTCAAGCTGATCTAGGCATCCTGATCCTGCATGCGGCGATCGAGGGACATGCCTTCCCTGGCGAGATGGAGACCTTTGTACGCCGGAGGAGCCTGGCCGGACTGGAAGGCTTTCGCGTGGTTCTGGCTGGTCACGTACATGGCTACGATCGTTTCTCGATTGGTGACAAATCAATCGTCGTCTGCGGTGCAACCGAGTTGATGGAGTTTGGTCAAAGCGCGGACACCGTTGGTTTTGTCTATCTGGAATTGACCCATCATGGACTGCGCCATGCAGAGCATGTACCGATCATACCCCAACCTCGTCATGTAATCGCGCTGCGTACGACCGAACTCTGGCCTGTTGTTCAGCGGCTCCAAAAAGACGCTTCTCCGGAACATGCCCAAAGTATTGCCACACAGGTTGATGGAGTTCCCCTACCCTCTGTCACCGAGCAGATTCTCCAGAGGATAGAACCGTACTGTACTGCGGATGCGATGGTGCGATTGACCCTGGAAGGCCCGATCACTCGCGACCAGTACCATGAACTGGATGTGCGCGGCATCTGGTTGTATGGCCAGCAGCGCGCCTTCTCGTTTGAGGTAGACGAAAACCGTCTCTTTCTCTCCAGCGATTTTTCGCCGGAGGGCATCGAACGAGGTGAGCGTGTGGCCCCACGCGAAACATTGGAGACGGTTATCCAGGAATGGATGGTGCAGGCAGAAACCCCTGAAACACGCGCCCTTTTGAGTAAAACACGCCAGCGGGTCCTGGATCGTTATGATGAACTCTCTGGAAGGGAGCCTGGCCAATGATTATCCTGAAGTATTTGCGCGCGAACAATTTCAAGAGCCTGCGCTCCGTACACTTACTTTTCCCCGAGCGAGGAAGCGTCCTGATCGAGGGACAGAACGAGGCCGGGAAATCCACGCTATTTGAAGCGGTATATGTGGCTCTCTATGGCAAACCGCTGGTGGGCGAAGAGACGGTTGCCCGGCAAGATGAGGTGATACAACACGGCCAGGCGAGCGCGATCGTGCAGTTAGCCTTCAGCGTCGGGCAGCAAGTGTTGACCGTGACACGCCACTTTGAGCGCGGCAAGGCTCAACAGGCCACGCTCAAAATCCAACGGCCCGGCACGCCAGAAGAGGTCATACAACGTGCACGGGCTGTCAATGACCGTGTACTCAAAGAGTTGGGCAATCTCGATGGAGATAGCCTGCGCAACTCCTGTTTTGTGGAACAGAAAGAGTTGGGGCGAATCGAGGATCTGGTCCCTGCTGACCGCGAAAGGGCTGTGCAGAAGCTGCTGGGTTTGGATCGCCTCACCAGGATGATGGACGAATTGAGATTCAAACGAGAACAGCGGGTGGAGCTCGAACTGGCCGAGCACCGTTTACAGCTGGCACAACTGCAAGCGGAAGGAGCAGCAACGGCGGCCAGGGAAACCGAACTGGCCGAGCGTCTGGACGCGGTTAAGATTGCCGGGCATATACGGCGCTTGGGCGGCCTGGCAGTGCAGCGGGCAGAGCTTGAAGCAGCCCTGGGTGCGTGCGTCTTGCATGTGCAACATGCGCGCGAACGATTGACTCGCTGTGAAGAACTGAAACAGCAGATTGCAAGCTGCGATCAGGCGAGCCAGCGTTTGATGACTATCGACCATGCTCGCGGAGAATTACGCCGGAGCGGAGAAGAACTTGCCCGGCTAGAGCGTATTGAGCAGGTTGAGCTTCCTGCGGCCCGCGCCTATCTGAGTGATGTGTCTATAGCCGCACAAGCTGTGACGCAAACCGCACAGGCGCGGCTGCGCGTTCAGCAAGCAAAAACAGCGCAGAGTGAAGCGCAACGTCAACTTGCGGAGCTAGAGCAGGCCGAAGAGGAACAGCAACGCAAAGAGCAAGCGCTTGCCAATGCTCAAGCGCGCCTGACGCAGCGACATGCCGATGCCGATGCAGAGCGCCAGCGGCTCGCTCAACAACTGGGCGCTCTGGAGGAGAAAAGAGCGCGCCTGGAGCAAGCCCTTACGCTGGTCAGGCAATGGGAAATAGCGTGCGAGCAGCGCGATACGATCCAGAAAGGGATTGGCGCAGCGGAAGACAGGAGACAGGAGCTGCTGAGGCTCCAGGCAGCAGTGCAGCAGCGGGAAAGAGAGGTCCAGAATGCAGAGACGGCCGCTTCCCGTGCCGAACAGGAGATGCAGCAGGTGATGAATGCTGTCCGCCTGGCTACAGCACATGAAGCGCTCACAGCCTGGGTCAGATTGAAACGTGTAGAGATGGCGGTCAGCGGCTATGCAAGGCATCAGGGCATGTTGTTTGCCCGGCAGCAGGCGGAAGAGGCGGCGCTTGCGACCGCACACAACAGAACGCGCCTACCGTTCTACGCCGGAATAAGTTTGACGGTGTTAGCGCTGCTGGCGCTTATCCTGGGGGTTCTCTGGCTGCCAGCCCTCGTTCTCTTTGCCTGTTTACTGGGTGGGACTATTGCCTCCTGGCTCTGGTTTATGCGGGCCAGGAAGAGTGTGCAGAAGCGCTCTGCTGAATTGGATCAATGCGAGAGAGAGCTGCAAAACCTTGATATGCAGCGCCAGGCTGCGATCCAGACAGGAGGGGATCCCGCGACGCTTAGATATTATGAACAACAACTCCAGGCGTCTGGATTTGCCATTCCCGCAAATGCCGAGGCTGGCGGATACTTCCAGGAGGAACTGCGCCAGCAACTAGGGGCGACACCGGGGCCTCACGCTCTACAGGAGGCGGCGCAGCGGGCGCAAGGGAACTATATTCGTTTGGCAGAACAATTAGGGCAGGTGCGCATTATCGCCGAAGAGAGCAGAAAAGCGTTGTCTCTTGCTCAACAGACGGGAGATCCCGCTACAGAGATCGATGCATTGCAAGTGCGCCTTGCTGAACGGGAGAGAAGCGTAACCACCGCAGCGCAACAGGCGCAGCAATTCTGGATGAGTGGACCGTGGCCAACTACTAGCTACGCTGTGCAGGAGGCTCTCGCTACCTGTCAGGCAGAACTGCGTGCGGCAAATACGGCTCAGGAGCAGCACGAGCGCGCCGCGGTGCGCCTGATCCAAGAGGCGGAGGCTGATCAAACAAAAGCTGAGGAGGCGGTACAGCAAGCACAAGATCTCGTTGCTGCTAGGGGCGCTAGCGATCCTGCAGCAGAGGTATCCCGTGCACAGGAAGCTCTGAGTGAGACTGAGGCGGTGTGTCGCCAGCAGGAGGCAGCCATGTTCCTGCTGCTGCAAAGGGTTGATATGCAGAGTGAAACAGCGGTAGAACCGGAACGTGGGCGCGCGGAGGCGAGGGTGCAGTCTTTAGAAAGAGACTATGCGAGGTACCCCTTGCTTCAGGAGGAGTATCAAGAGCAGAAAGCCAGCTTTAGTCAGGACCTGATCTCGGCCTCAACCCAGCTCAAAGATCTCCTGGGTGCTTGCCAACACCTGGGAGTTACAGGGTTGCCTTCACTTTCCGTGATGCCAGATGAGCGTGAGTCGGCCTTTCCATATGAACAGGCGTTGAGGACAATGCTAAACGCCATAAGAAGCGCCCTCCAGAATGCTTTGAATGCAATGGATGAGTCAGGCACGCGCACTGCTCTGGATGCTGCCCTCGGTGAAAAGGGGCAGATCGAGCAACAGATCAAGAGCAGCAAGGCAGACGTCCAACAGAATCAGCAAGCGATAGCTACCATCCTCACCGGACGTGGCTTGATGCATCCATCAACGTATACCTCTGATAGCCTGATAACCTGCTGGCCGCTCATTGCAGCGGTTTCGCCCGACGAGGAGAGCCAGGTGACAGGCGAGCTGGAACAGGCAAGGAAACATCTTTACGCGGTTGATCAACAAGCGCGCGCACTCGCCGACAAATTACATCATCCTGGCACGCCACTCGATAGTGATGAGTGCCAGCAGAAGGTCGATGAACTACGTGAGGAACGCCAAATCTGCGAGTGGGGAGCTAAATTTATCCAGGAAACAAAGGACCGCATTGCGCGCCACGTTTTGCCTATTACTGAGCGCAATATGCAGCCGCTGCTCCAACAACTGACAGGTGGGCGCTATCGCGATGTGCGCCTGACCCCGGAAGAGAGCAATGACCAGTCAAGTACGATGGACTACCGCATTCGTGTTTGGGACCGCGCAGCCGGGCGTTTTGTGGCAAAGAATCTTTTCTCAGGTGGAACGCGTGATCAATGTTCACTGGCCCTGCGCTTGGCGTTCGCGTTAGCGACCCTGCCCCAGGAGTTGGGCGTGGCCCCGGGGTTTATTTTCCTGGATGAGCCACTCAGCGCCTTTGATGCCCAGCGTGCCCAGGCGCTGGTAGAGCTGCTGACCACAGGCATCATCGCGCAGCAGTTCAATCAAGTGGTCCTGATCTCCCACTCTCACGCCTTTGATCGCGATGCTTTCCACTATCATGTGCGCATGGAAGGGGGGCAGGTGGTTGAGTCGGACCTGCCTCAGGAAGCGCCCGAAAGGGAAACGCTGGCAGTGTCGGCAATGGCTGCTCTGTAACAGTTGAGCAAACTTGGAGAGGACGATAGACGTCCTTTGCTGTCGCAGAAAGGCTTTCAAACAGACTGCGAGAAAGTGGTCGCTCTCTACATTTCAGCAACGGCCTATCTGTTGCAAGAGGCTATCCAGGCCGCATGCATATTACCAACTCCTCCATTGAAGAGCCGTGCTAGCTACATGAGACACCCGTTTAAAGGAGCCTGTTTGACGCCGACTACTTTGCCTTTCAAGCCCCGATTTTGCGAACAGATGTCCTGAGTAGCTAGCACAGCCCACGATCAGGACCGTCTCACCGGAACCGATCTCCAGCGCGTCCAGGCAGGCCAGCGCGACCTGCGCCGGCATAGGCAAAGCGGCAGCCTGCACGTCATCGAGCGAAACGGGTTTGGGGGCCACCGCCCCTCACGCCTGCACCGACCTGCTCGACGACGCCGGCGCCATCGAAGCCCAGCACTGTAGGGAATTCGGCCGGCCACCACTGCTGGTACGTGCCGTCGCGGGCCCTCCAGTCCATGGGGTTGACGCCGGCCGCATGCAGCCGGATCAAGATCTCCCCCTCACCCGGCTGCGGCCTGGGCATCTCTTGTAAATGTGGTTGCGTCTTATAGGCATCAATCGTAATGGCTCGCATCGTCAACTCCCTTCTGGTAGTACATCTATGATAGGGTCCCCAATGGGTCTCGGCTTTTTCCGAGACGCGGGTTGCTGCTGAAAGAGAAAGAGGGGTGAACCGACCCTCGCTCCACTGTATCACAAGCTGGTGCTGTTCCATGCGCTTGTCGGTGAAGCGCGTAATGCGCCCCAGCAGTTCAGCTTCAGACGCTCGACAGTTCCACAAAGAGCCCAAAAAGCGGCGCCGATTGACAGCGATACGCTAGGTCGCGCGGGGATCAGCGCGACGAGGCCGGATTGAGTTGCTGGAT
>WNGK01009103.1_pt1 | contig 10241 bp, 6 predicted proteins | sample 5400601 | NCBI WGS metagenome assembly WNGK01 (sample SAMN13153376, study PRJNA577476) | soil metagenome | isolation source: 60 cm soil or saprolite under Garry oak tree replicate 1 | place: USA:California | collected 2016-06-15 | reverse complement strand
ATTGCGGACGTGCTCGAAAAATCGTTCCGCTGCGATATTCCCATTCAACGCGACTACCTCATCGCCGGCGCGCTGCTGGCCGATGTGGGCAAGCCGCTGGAGTTTGATAAGGACAGATCAGGGAAAGTGATTCAGGGCAAATTCGGACAGCAGCTACGGCATCCATTCAGTGGTGTCGCGCTGGCTTACAAGCACGGCATCCCCGGTGAAGTCATGCACATCATTGCCACGCACAGTCATGAAGGCGACAAGGTGGAGCGCTCGATCGAGTCGATCATTTTCCATCACGCCGACTTCGTAGATTTTGATATCGCAAAACATCTCGGTAAGCGCGCAACGAAGAAGCTGTAGCCGGGATCGCTGATCCCGGTCGGCCGGCATCACCGATGCCAGCTACAACCGATCCACTGGACGCGAGAGCTAGGCGTGAATAATTTACTAAGGCAATGTCTGAAGTGACTGATACGCCGCCAGAAATCGAGCGAATGGTACGCGACAAAATCATGGCACGCTCAGGAGAGGAGCGGTTCACGATGGGCGCGCAAATGTTCGATAGCACGCGTGAGATGGTAAAGGCATCTCTACCGAGAGAATTATCACAAACCAAACAGCGACGCCTATTGTTCAAACGCATCTATGAAACGGAAATTGAATCAGGATAAACCGATATGAGCCTCACGCTCGTCGAAAAGATTGCCACACGCCACGCCGATGGACTCGCTTCTGGCACGATGGTGCGCGCCGGCGATTTTATTTCTATTCGTCCGAGGCATGTGATGACGCATGACAACACCGGCGCGGTGATCCCAAAGTTCAAGCAGATCGGCGCGACTGCGATCGCAGATCCGGCGCAACCAGTCTTTGCCATCGATCACGACATTCAAAATGTCTCGCCGCAAAATCTGGAGAAGTACGCCAAGATCGAAGCGTTCGCCCGAGAACACGGCATCGACTTTTATCCGGCGGGCACCGGCATTTCGCATCAGGTGATAGTCGAGCAGGGCTACGTTGTTCCCGGCGCTTTGGTGGTGGCCAGCGATTCGCACTCCAATTTGTACGGCGCCGTGGCGGCGCTGGGCACGCCCGTGGTGCGAACTGACGCCGCGAGTATCTGGGCCACCGGAGTTACATGGTGGCAGGTTCCCAGGGTGGCCAAAGTGACGCTGAAGGGAAACCTCTCCGCAGGCGTCACCGGCAAGGATGTCATTATCGCTTTGTGCGGGCTCTTCAACAAAGATGAGGTACTCAATCACGCCGTTGAATTCATGGGCGATGGCGTGACGAATCTTCCGATGTCCGCGCGGATGACCATCGCCAACATGACCACCGAATGGGGCGCGCTGGCGGGCGTGTTTCCATTTGATCAAGTGACGGTGAATTATTTGCGCTCGCGCGTCGGCGAGTTCACGAATCCCAAATGTCCGGGAACGCGCGGCCCCAGGAGTCGTTCCGGCTACACCAACTCCGACATCGATGCGTGGTGGAGCGATCGCGTCAAGTTGAGCGCTGACGCTGAAGCCTCCTACGCCATCGAGCTTGAACTCGATCTTGCGACCGTGGTCCCGCATGTGTCCGGGCCCAATGAAGTGAAGACCATGGTGTCGCTGACGGAAATGCAGCGGAAGCATGTGCCCATTCAGAAAGCGTATCTGTTGTCGTGCGTGAACGCGCGCTTCGAGGATTTGCATGACGCCGCGGAAGTGGTGCGCGCAAAAGGGGGACACGTCGCCAACGGTGTCGAATTTTATCTCGCTCCCGCGAGTGCTGAAGTGCAAGCGAGGTCGGAGTCGAACGGTGATTGGCAAGCTCTGCTGGGCGCGGGCGCAATTCCGCTGCCGCCCGGATGCGGGGCCTGCATTGGTCTAGGTCGCGGTCTGGTGCAAAAAGGCGAGACCGCGATCAGTGCCACCAATCGTAATTTTAAGGGCCGCATGGGCGATCGCGACGCGTTCGTGTATCTGGGTTCACCCGCCGTCGTTGCGGCGAGCGCGTTGGCTGGATTTATTTGCGCGCCAGAAGATTTCGCCGAACGCGCCGCAAGCACAGCGGTTCGACGTGCGGAAACCAAAGCAAAGCCGCCCGGCTCGGTGGAGATCATGGCGGGATTTCCGTCAAGTGTCCGCGGCCGCGTGCTCTTCATCGACAAAGACAATTTGAACACCGACGGCATTTACGGGAGCAAACACACTTACCGCGACGACATGACACCAGAGGAGATGGCGGCAGTGACATTTGAAAATTACGATCCCAACTTCAACACCCTTTATCAAAAGGGCGACGTCGTGGTGGGCGGACTCAATTTTGGAAGCGGCTCGAGCCGCGAACAGGCCGCGACGGCGCTGAAGTTCAAAGGAATTCCTTGCGTCATCGCCGCCAGCTTTTCGGAAACGTACAAACGCAACGCGTTTAATAACGGCTTCGTCGTATTCGAGTGCCCCGAGTTGGTTACGCACCTGCGCGCGATCCCGCGGATGCGGGACGCGCCCACCACGGTAGCGTCGGAGATCACGATCGATTACGCCAAATCCATTCTGACCATGGACGGAAAATCATTCGTCTTCCCGCCGCTCAGTCCCGCGGCCCAAGAATTGATCGTGGCAGGCGGCGCAGAAAATCTCGTCGCGAGTCGGCTTCGGGCGACGCCGCGCTGACCCAGACTGTCCGCGACAATCCGGTCGCTCAGCTGCGTCATTGGAACGTTGAGCGATCGCGCTTGCAAATATAGCTTCGACACCAGGTCACGCCGAATCCGTAGCGAATAATATTTCGCCTGTGACATAACGCCGCTCCTTTCTGTCACAAGCGTTCGCCCGCGTCGTTCTACAGCGCGACCCAGCGCCGCGAGTCGTTATTCAGTCGAGCTGAACGCAATCGAAATCATCTTTCACTTCATTCCAAAACGCGCCCGCCGATTGCGCTTTCAATAACACGCGATACACAGAAACCGGAACCTTTAAGTAGCGGTACTTGCCGCCGCCTCGAAACTCTACGTCGAGAGTGCGCTGCGTTTCATTGTACGTCACCGCGTCGATCGCCGATGAGCCGAGCTTCACACGCCTCATAATACACGCGCCCACTTTATTTCTTTGCCGACACCGTTTTGACGTGTGCATAACGCAAGATCAGATCATCGGCAGTTACCAAAAGAAGATCATGCAGCCGCGCCGTCGCGACAAGGATCCGATCTGCGGGATCGCTGTGAAAAGTTCCGGGAAGATTGTAAGCCTCCCAAGCGACCTCGTGCGTAACATCGATCGTTCGCGCGTGAAGTTCTCGTAACGCGTCCTCCTTCCAGTACGGAAAGGGCTGATGAAATCGCAAAAGGCCGCGACTTATTAAACGCGCGATCTCAAACGTTGAAATCGCGGAAACGAAGCGCTGCTGGTCCAGGTCCGACAAGGCAGTTCTTGCCTTGCGTCCGAGTCTCTCTACTCGCTCCTGACTCCAGAGCCAGACATGCGTGTCGAGCAACAACTTCACCGTTCGAGCCAGTCCTTCTCCATATCGGAACGGATGATGTCACCCTTGATTTCAATTCGTCCTTTCAGCGCACCGAGCCGTACTCGCTTCGGTTGTTTTGCCACCGGTTCTACCCGCGCGATTGGCTCTCCTCTCAACGTGACCGTCAACGGCTTGCCATTCTTCTGTACGTCTTTCAACATCTTAATACACTTCGCCTTAAACTCAGAGATCAGGACCGTTTTCATACGGAATATTAACTTGGTCAATAGACTAGGTCAACTACGCTGAATGGTAGCTGTTCGATGGCAAAGAATCGGTCAATTGGGAACCGGGTCGTCGTGCTAATGATCAAGAGAGGTTACCAATGCGATTGACGAACAGATCGGAGATGCGAATTCATCACCACTTGCGGGTGCAACCCCTGCCGATAAGGTCGCAATCCTATGGCTAAATACAAAATCGCATGGATGCCCGGTGACGGAGTCGGTCATGATGTCATGGAGGCGGCCCGCGTCGTGCTCGATCGCCTGAAACTCGACGCCGAGTACGCCCCTTGCGATATCGGCTGGGAATTTTGGTGCAAGGAAGGTAACGCACTACCCGATCGCACCGTCAAAGCTCTCAAGGAAACAACCTGCGGACTCTTCGGCGCGATCACCAGCAAGCCGCAAGATAAAGCGAAGGAAGAATTGATTCCAGAACTCAAGGACAAAGGGCTGGTCTACTTCTCGCCTATCGTGAAGCTGCGCCAGATGTTCAACCTGCACACCAACATGCGGCCATGCAAAAGTTATCCGGGTAACCCGTTGAATTATCGCGGCACAAAGATCGCCAATCCCGGCGGAGCCGACATTCCGATCGATCAAGTTGTGTTCCGGGAAAATACCGAAGGCATGTACGGTGGCGTAGAGTTTTTCCCGTTGCCGGAGTCGGTTTACACCGCGCTATGCGCGAACCCGAAAATGAAGAAGTGGATCGACAAGGGACTTGAGAACGTTGCGCTCTCCACCCGCATCATGAGCAAGCAAGGTTGCACTAACATTTGCCAGCAAGCCTTCGAGTTCGCCAAGAAAACCAGCCGCAAACGGGTCACGCTGATCGAGAAACCTAATGTGCTGCGCGAAACCGGCGGCTTGATGATGCGTTGCTTCCGAGAAGTGGCCAAGAGTTACCCGGACATTCGAGCAGATGACGCGAACATCGACGCCATCTGCATGTGGATGTTCAAAAACCCGCAGGATTACTCCGTGCTCGTGGCGGAAAATATGTTTGGCGACATCGTCAGCGATTTGTGCGCCGGGCTCGTCGGCGGACTCGGGTTCGCGCCTAGCGCCAACCTTGGCGACAACTACGCCGTGTTTGAACCGACGCACGGCTCGGCGCCGAAATATGCCGGCCAATACAAGGTCAATCCCATCGCGATGCTCCTGACCGCGAAGTTGATGCTGGATTGGCTCAAGGAAACCGAAATGGCCACGCGTCTTGAAAGCGCCATCGCCCGCGTGATCGCGGAAGGCCGCGTCCGGACTTACGATATGGGCGGCAAAGATTCCACGCTCGACGTAGCCAAAACCATTGCGGATTACGCCAGCTAATTTACCACGCTGCGACGAACTAGTCGTTTCCTCACAAGCTGCAGCAGGTTCGCGCCCGCTAAATGAACGGGGTCGATCTCCTTCTGCTCAGCCAACCCTAGCGGTATCGGCAATCAATTAACAGACCCGCCACCGATAATTCTGGATGAGCCGTAGAAACGGCCCGACCGATTGCTGCTACTTCAGACTGTGCGTTTTCAGAAGTTTTGCTTTCCAAACAATTGCGCGGTCTGCCCCAGGCGTCACAGACGAACCACCCGACGACATAAATTCCGAAGGACCAGCCGTGAGGTAGCAAATACTTCTGCACGAGCTGATCTTCTGCATCGGTCCGAACCTTTGGATTCCAGCAGCCTTTGACTTCTACTACAACCACAACCGGATCAGGCGCGATTGCGCCTGCCGAGATAGCGACCGCTTTCACTAGAATGTCGGTCTTCTGCTTTCGTTCGATCTGAACCTCCCTACCAATGATGATCCCTTTCCCTCGAAGGTCGTCGCGAAACCAACGGGCCAATTCATCGGACAAAGTCTCCTCGTCTTTCGGCTCAAAATTCGTCTTTCGACGTCCTTCCGTATCCCACCGCCAGACATGGTCGACTGCCGGAAGCTCAGTTTTCGTAAAGTACTCCTGAAATCTGCCTATGGATTCGATCACCACTTGATAGAGATCACCTTCCGTCGTTGTGAATCGGGTCTCCGACCGTGCGAGTAAAGCGGTCAGGTCGGCGGGAGTCGGCGGCTGCCACAGCGTGCGCCTGCGAGTTCGTAAATGGTCCTGATACCTCCACAAAAACTCCATCTCACGATCTGGAAATGTTTGCGCTAAGGCAAGAAGAGCTGTTCCGGCCGCGCGTTCAGGAGAAGCCGTGAGTGCATCCGTCACTGTTCTGCGATAGTCGGCGACCGCCTGTCGAGGTGTCACTATTCCGCTGAGCTTTTCTACTGCGGCGTCTGGTGGGAATAATCGGTGAACCAGTTCCGCAACCATATGCAGTTCACGCGGTCCAAGATCGAGTTGACGTTTACGAACGTGCAATTCGAGGTCGGAAGCGACGCGGAGAAGCACTTTCTTGGCGAAACCATGACCGTTTGCTATTAACGGCCATATCCACTGCCAATTCTCCTTGGGTGCGAGAGCAAGGCCGACTGACACGATCATTGCTCGCGCCTCTTCATGAAGTCGCTCTACGCGTGGCAATATCCTACGCATCCATGCTTGGAACGCCGGGCGGTCCACCTCGAAGAGAAAGGTCAAAGAGGAAGTGAAAACTTCAGTCTTTGTCACGTGGGAGAGAACAAACTCCGTCAGCACCGCGGTAAGTCTGTTGTCCCAGCAACGTGCAAATCCTCTCCACGCGAAAACGTAACCGCTCCGATGAAACGACTCTTCAGCTTCCCGGCGCAATGCCTCAATAGTTCCGTCAGGATTAAGCTTGTACGCCAACGCTACCATCTCCTGGTAGTGATCTTCGGCGTTGTTGAAATACCCTACTATCGCACCGATCCAGTTGTGGCTAACCGCCTCCTCTAATGCCTTGTCCGAAGCAATCTCCTCGCGAAGTAGCCAGATGGCCAAATATCCGGGATCGCAGTAGTTTGTTCGCACTCCCAGTTCGTGGTATCCATCTTTGCAGTGCAGGAGAAATTGCCTGGCCGCGTTGCGTATCTCAACTCGCGTCTGCTCGTCCGCGGCTTGCCAGCCTGCTTCCTGCGTCAGGTCGTGCCGTAAATGAGCATCGTAATGCGTGTCGCCCGGCTTCAGTGACAGATGTGCGGACAAGTTGACCCATTGCCAGTAATTACCTTTCGCAACTTCCTTTAGGTCCGCGGCGATAAGGGCCGTTGGGTCAGGTGCCTTTGCTCTGCGGTTCCACCGCTTTCGGCGGCGAATATCGCGAAGATATTGAGCCTTAGCTTGCCGCGATTCCGGGGCATCAATATCCCACGCGCGCAACCAAGAGAACGCTGCTTGTAGGTTTGGAATCTCTTGAATCCTCTGGAGGAGCAAATCCCAGTAGCTGACGATATTCTCAGGTCGAGCAAGATAACACACGACTCTTGTCCAAACCGGTAGTTGATTGGCGTTCACAGCCGGCAATTTTTCGAGCACCCAGCGAAGATCGCGTGCTTGCAACAGCGAAAGGCTGTCAAACAGTAGATGCGCAACGTCCTCCTCGGTTGTGCCGGGGTCGTCAATTACTGCCGACGCGAGGTCGCGGCGAATTAAATCATTGTCTAACGATGCCTGAAGTTGGTCATCGCGACGGCCAGTCGAGAGATGCTCGTACTTGCGTCTCTTTGCTCGCCATAACCGAACGGTTGCTTGGCGTATGTCCGACCGGTGGAGGTTCTCAAGAGCGAGCGTCACCGCGCGAGAAGCAAGTCCGCTGAATGGACTTAAAATGTCAAAACAATGTTCTATGTCTTCCAGCCAGTTCACCAAGGGCGTCAGATCTTCGACAGTAATCCGCGTAGGAGCCTCGTAATTCAGAAACATGTAGTAAGTTCCATGAAAGTGGTCGTTTTTAGGTGGCGGGAGGTACTGTAGCGCGGTCGCAATAGTCCAAACACCTGGGACAAGTCGGTATAATGCGCAGCCTTTAATTTCGTCGTCTGGATCGGGCTCGCATTCTCCGCGACCGAGAGATTCCAGCGCGGTTAGCCGGTCGGCAGGTAAGGTCTTGCGTAATGTGCGCGCGGCGCGCTGTCGAACCTGTTGATCCCAACTGGAATTACAGACGACAGCCAGCAGTTTGTCATTTAGCTCGTCCAGTCTGCAGTCTTCGGCGATTTCAAGCGCCAGCCGACGTGCGACTATACTCACGTTCGGATCTTGAATGTAAGTCCAAAGTTGTTCGGCTAAGCCGTGGTGTTTGAGGCCCGAGAGAAACCTTCGAAGCCGAATGTCATCAAACAGCTCCAGCCGACTCGCTTTATCTAATATAGCTGCGACTATGTCTTTCTTTGTCTCGCCTTGGATTCGAGCAATATCACTTCGAAGCAGGACCTCGGGGTCTATTTTTAACACATGTTGCAGAAATTGATAATTCGTGCCCGCTAGCCAGGCAGCGGTTTCCGCAAGTTGGGGAATAACGTACTCATTTGTTCCATCCTGTGCGCAGAAGAGCTCGCTAAGTTGAGCCAATGGCATCTTAGAGACCTGTCGCGCCGTCAAACATTCCGCGAACGTTTGATGCGCGAACCCGAGGCGATTCTCGCCACGAGAAGAAAATAAGGCCGTGTTGAGTGAGGCGACTACGGATTTCTGATCAGCAATTTTCGCAAAATCTGGGTACGTGACAATTGAGTCGAGATTAAGATCACCTTCGGATACACTGCCAAGGTGACTTGCCGTGGAGATGGCTGACCTGCCGCTGAGAATTAGCAGCGCGGCCAGGTAAGCGGCTCCATCTCGTAACTGTTCTAGTGCAATACCTTCTTGTTTTCTCCGCGCTTCGGCACGTTTAGGGTCGGGCTCACGGCATAAGTCGAGAATTCCACGCTCATAAATGTCCCGATGAGTGCCTTTCAGTTGCCCGTCTGCTGCGAACTGTCGCAACAGAAAGAAAAGCGTTACAGGTCGCGCTGCCAACGTCGCTACGTGTTTTTCGAATACCTGTTCGAGAAACGGCTGTTTTTGCACACCGAATCCTTCGGCCGCCAATTCCGCGTCGATGCGGCGAAGCGGACATAGCTCCCAAAGGCTTCTGCTTAACTCGAAGCCGAAGAGTCGAAGCAATTCATTTCCAGCCGCAAAAGGCCAATCGGCCGTTCGACATGCAATTATCAGTTTGAGACGATCACGCGGTACTGATTGCAGTTCACTGGTCAAAAACGAAACAAAGTCTTTGATTTTGATGAGGCCTTCATCCAACCCGTCTAGGACGAGCGTCAGCGTTTCGTTACTTTTGATCCAAGATTTCCACCGACTCGATTCAAATACTCTGCGAGTAAATGCCGAGCTGTCGGGAATGTCTCGAAATCTCACCCAGATTATCGAAGCATTGCCTCCGGCTGCATAATCTACCGCGGGAAACGCCTGCTCTAAGGCTACACTTTTCCCCAAACCTGGTTCACCGCACAGGATCAGGCATTTCGTCGCAAGAAGACTCTCTAGCGTTCGCGCGATCTCATGGTTCGGGCTCCACTCACTTTCTGGATCATCAAGAAAACCCTCGCCGAAAAATCCACATGAGATTTGAGAATCCAGTGGCACCCAAAATCGTTTCCAAGGGAAAACCATCAGAACAGTACCACGTTTGCTGCGGGTCCTGTCAAACAGCGGTGCAGGCAAGTTTAGCGTGATTGGCGTGATTCGTGGGCAGGAATCCCTCCTCCGATGCTGAAAACGCCCATTGGTTTCGCGTCGGGATGCGGCGTTTTTTTCACAAGATTGCTCTCGACGTGCCGTCGAAATTCTCGCCGAACAAAAATCCGTTACTTCACATTTGCGATCTTTACGATACTGCCCTTTGCCTGCGAGTCCTTTGGATCCTTCACGACAGTCACGTACAATTCTTTCTCGCCTTCGCCGAATGCGACGTTTGTTGTGCCATCACCCGCGGCGATCTCAAATACGTGTAGAAGCTTGCCCTGAGGAGATATCTTCAAAATCTTACCGCCGAACCATTGGGCAACATAAATGTTACCCTTGCTGTCGACCTTCATGCTGTCAGGTCCAAGCCACCAGGATTCGACCTTGTTTGGTGTGAGAAGGTTTAGCAGAGCAAAGTTCGATCTGTTGCTCAACGAGCCGTCGTCATTGATCTTGAATTTCAATATGCAGTTTCCGACGGTTTCGCTGACGTAGAGGGTTTTTTGATCTGGAGAGACGCCTATTCCGTTGGCGTAATTGAGATCGTCCGCTACCTCGACCCATTTCTGGCTGCCGGGCGCAAGATAGAGAATTTTCCCAGCGACCGAAGTTGGCAGGTCCTTGTATGGGCCGAAGACCGTGGCATAAGCGCCGCCGTTGGCGGTCACTACAATATCATTTATGCCGCCGTCGAATGTCTTGCCGTTTTTATCGGCATCCCAACGGCGCAGCTGCTTGCCGGTCAGGTCGAGTTCAAGGATGGCGCCATGCTCCTCGGTGCACGCGAGGAGGAATGTCTTTCGTTTCGTGAGCGCCAACCCGTTATGGCCGCAACCCGGGGTATGATTCAACACAGTGGTCGTTTT
>WNGK01022297.1_pt1 | contig 10242 bp, 12 predicted proteins | sample 5400601 | NCBI WGS metagenome assembly WNGK01 (sample SAMN13153376, study PRJNA577476) | soil metagenome | isolation source: 60 cm soil or saprolite under Garry oak tree replicate 1 | place: USA:California | collected 2016-06-15 | reverse complement strand
ACTTAGAGCTTGAGAATCCGTTGAGTATTGGGCTTGCAATTCAATTTCGGAGTTTTGACACTTGATGCAGCAGGAGAGGTGGAGGGAGTAACTTCATTTATTATATGAATACCTACTCATTTTGGACGTTCCTGGGTGCGTCTTAAAGCTATAAATCACACCTTTAAGGTCCAACTTAGAGCTTGAGGATCCGTTGAGTATTGGGCTTGCAATTCAATTTCGGAGTTTTGACACTTGATGCAGCAGGAGAGGTGGAGGGAGTAACTTCATTTATTATATGAATACTCAGTCATTTTCGACGTTCTTAGGTGCGTCTTAAGGCTATAAATCACACCTTTAAGGTCCAACTTAGAGCTTGAGGATCCGTTGAGTATTGGGCTGGTAATTGAAGGCAATGTTAATGCTAAATGTAATAACGTGAACAATCCAAGTAAACAAAATAAATAAATATCAGTCATGCCCGTTCATCCACCTTCATCCTAGTGGCATCGGGCATGTCCTCCTCCTCATCATCATCTTCATCGTGATATCCGATTTTTCTTTTCAAAGTTGCTGGTCGTTGGAATTCATTAGCTCGTGCTTTGGCTCTCGCGTTGATTGCGTTCTTTTAAATCCATTAGTTGGGGCTACCGCTGGTCAAACATACATGCTTACATCGTATGCTCCCTTGTCCAACACCGTTATTGCCCTCAATATGATGGCCATCTTGCATCGGTTCCCTTTCAACCGTATGCCTTCAAATGAAATCTGTGCTTCCACAATATCGCCAACACGTATGGCATTAGGGTTGATATCGTAGTGTCTGCGCATCTATTGTCAGTCATATTCAGCTACCTCGGTAGTCCACGACTCACTTAATTCCTCTTGCTTCCTTACGGGCCTCATAGTATTCGACTTCATTGTCTTCTGTATGGACAAACTCCTCTCCCATTGCCTCCGAAAGTATATTGTCGGGGTCGATAGCTGGGCTAAACGATATCTGGCGGTCTTGAAGTGCATGTTGCCGAGGTGTGAAGTATCGATTTCCAACGTCAATAGATGGGTGTCCTTGGAAAGCTGATGGAACCCACAATTCCATCTTTCCGTCTAAGGCTTGTCGTTGGAATATGTCCTCGATTGCGCGCATTGACATAATGGCATCATTGAATTTTGGCGATGAAAGACCAGTTAGCATCATGGACTGCCGTAAGTATGGTCGCCTATTGGGCTGTCTGTTATAGTGTGAGTATATTGTTCACGGAAACTGGAGTGTTAGTACATACACTTTGAATGGTCTTCGTATTGGTGGCAGTTCTCGATTGCACATGACGCCTTGGATGCGGAGAACAACCTCTTCAATTTCTGATTCTTCAGATTCTTGGACACCCAGTTTCCAGCATCGATTACCTCCCATTTCCATCGGTCTGCAAAGTTCTTTGATGCTATTGGTCTTTTTGTACTATATTGGTAAGTACTGTTCAAAAATTTAAAGGCTCGGCATCCTGACCTTTAGAAAGTTGCGCAGTTGCTTGCTATATTGACTCTTGGTGTTTCTTATGTTAGTCCATTCCTCGAGTCGGTCACCTGGATTGGATTGAGTATGTGTTTTTTTTTTTGGACCTTATAATATTCACACTCACGAGCATCATTGAAATCGTAGTGTTCATCCATGAGGATCTTGAAGCTGGATGACTGCAAGCAAGTGTAGAAAAAAAAATTTTTTGACTAGAACAATCGCGTTGGCCGAAGGATCTTTAGTCTTGGGAATGTTATGGCCCTTGACAGTTCACCAAATGCGACCCTTGATGCGCACCGCAACATCCCTCCTTTGGTAAATTGGTGAATATCTGGTTGCCAACTCAATCATCTGCCAAGAGTTGGCAACCGGATATTCACCAATTTACCAAAGGAGGGATGTTGCGGTGCACATCAAGGGTCGCATTTGGTGAACTGCCAAGGGCCATAACATTTCCAAGACTATGGCCAACGCAATTGTTCCAGTCAAATTTTTTTTTCTACACTTGCTCGCAGCCATCCAGCTTCAGGATCCTCATGGAATCACGTCTATTTTCTTTTTCTCTTTTGCTTGTAGTTGGCTAATCACTGTATAATTTCTAGAGCTCAGCATGGTCTCAGGCTACATGTTCAAAGACATGCTGTCCACCGTTGTTATGCTTTCAGCCTTTTTTGATCGGTGTTGGGGTGATACAAAATTAGTAGAAGATATGCAATAGCAATAGTTGGTCATCTTGACATTTTTAATTTGTTCCTGTAACTTGTAATTTGTTGCAAGCTTGGCCTGGAGACTTTAATATTCACCGTATATTTTTCTTTTGTTTTGTTCAGGGCAATTTGTGCCTGTTAGGATAGGCCGTGAAATGGTATAAAGCCAGCGTACATCTTTGTTGCGTCGCCACCAACTTTTCACCCACTGGTATTTTCACCCCCTTTCACTTTCTTTCAATGTCTCGACGCAGTCCACGTAAAAAGGTTATCACTCCTGAAATCATTATTAGTTCTGACGATGAAGATTTTGTGGCGGTCGCCTCAGACCACCAGTACGTGGCTTCATATTTTTCATTCTTTGTCCCTTGCTAACTTTTCTTGTTTTATCTCCTATAGTCTCGATGGAAAGGATGTTGACGACTTTCAACATACTGATGATGATGAGAGTGAATCCCACCAAAACAGTGACCACAGCAAAAAGGACACCAAACTTGCTCGCTCTGTTGGAAAGAAACGTGCCCCAACTCCCGCCATCGATTCGGAGGATGATGATGTGTAAGTTCCCTTGACTTTTCTTTTCTCTGTGCTGTACTTATGCCGGCTTCCATAGTCTAGAAATCACTCCACTCCCTATGCCCTCTTCTGTCAAACCAGCTGGTGGGAAGAAACGTACAATTGCGAATTGCGAATCCGATGACAGTGATGTCTTCATCCCTAGGTATGATATACTATCAGTTTGTTATATTCAAGATATTGATGACTTCAACGCATTAGTCCTACCCGCGACAGTCCCAAAAAGGCCCGTGCTAAAGAGCCTTCTACTCCCTCGAAGGTTTTGAAGTCTGCTCATCAGCTTGTCTTTGATACGGCAGTGTACGTATCTGTTTTAATTATTTAATTCTATTGGCCTGATCTGCATTTTTTTAAGTTCTGATGCAAGAATGGTGGCTACCGCTCGGGTCCCAGTTTCAAAGGGAGACAAGACCAAAGCGCCTGCTTCTTCCAAATCTCCAGCTAAAGCACTTGCTTCTTCTAATTCTCAAGTTAAAGCACCGGCTTCATCCAAGTCTCCATCGAAGCCTGTTCCACCGTATGTTTCCTTTTTATAGCATTTTCAAGGATTTAAAATAATTCACAATTTATAGTATGATTGAACTTAGCGACTCCACCATTTTTCTGCCCGATGTGGAGATGCGTCGTGTTGTGTAAGATTGCCTTCAACATTTTCAGCAATTATTAATTATTTTGGCGTTCTTGTCAAGTGTACCAGATTTAGACAAATGTCAAATTTACGAACCTGGTCTTGTTGATCCCCTTCTAAAGAAGACGTACAGAAAGATTCCAAAGCTACCTAGGTATTCGATCCATCATATTGTTTTATATTTTTTCTCATATTTTTTTCTGTTAGGATGGCAGACTATGCGCCAGCTTGGGGTCTGCGTTGCAACGATGGCGGTTTTCAATTTACGGAGGTCTTGCGCTACTACGAAGCCCCGGATGTGGAGTAAGTCTGATATTCTTTGTGATTTGTCCATTGGTATAATGGCTTGGAGCGCAGATACCTGAAGCGGCTGATTGCTTTCAGCCATGACAAAACAGGAAACATTGCAAATTTGTCTCGTATCGACCCCGCTCTTCTTGGCGTTAAGGATGCAAGCTCATATACAAAGAATGTTTTGTATCTCCATGGTATTTCATCTGCACCATTGTTGTGCTTCTCTCTCATTCTTGTCACTCGTGATAATCATGAACATGGACGTACCCTTGGCTCAGAGCCAAAAGAATGGGTAATCAAAGACGTTGCCGGAGTTCTGCTTACCATGGAGCTTGAACGCTTCATTGCTGTTCTTGGCCTTGCCTACGAACTTCCATATGTCCCTGATGACAGTGCACGCAGAGAGCGGGATTTGTTGCATCTTACCATGATCGACAATGCTTTCAGCTTTACAACCGTGATGATGGCTAAAGGTGGTGAGTGTAATTTGGATATTCTGTACCGTGCATTTACTTATATTTGATAACAGAATTTGATAGTGCCAAAGCCGGTCCTTCGAAATCGACCCCCAAGGGAATGAGCAAGCACAAGATTTTTGCACCTGCAAGTCCAGCTTTCTCTGGCAAGGCCGCTGTACTTTCTTCAGCTGCACGCAAGCCATCTCTTCGTGCGTCGGAAACTGGTATGGCTTTATGTATAAACGATTCACTTTCTTTTTTGACTTATCTATATTATACAGTCCCTTTCTACGACGGGAGAAAGCGTCAACTCAAAGTCCCCGATGAACTGCATAAAATTCCTGACGTACTCCCTCGTTATGTCGGCGCTATTCCAGAATACAGTCTTGCTCTTGTGGCATACACCGTATCCACCTACTCGGCCACGTCAGGTATTCGCAAGGACCAAGTCACTGCCAACCTTCACATACATTTTGGTGTCGTATTGCATGAGCCATTCATTGGGTCTACCGATGAAGGGTCTGGCGATGAAGAAAAGGACACCACAAAAGAGTAGTTGCTAGTGAGGAGCCCATTCATTCTTGCTAAGCTATATATTCACTACTGCCACAGATGATTGTTTTATTGTTTTGACCATTTCTAAAGTTCAACCTCGCCATGTCTTCTGATTGTTCAACACCAATCATCAACGCTAACAACACATCTTGTTGTCAATACCTTGGGGCTGGCCATTTTTTTAATTTGCTTTTTTTACTTGTTTTAGCCGATCCGTATCAATATATTTTCCCTTGTTATTTAATACCGTCGGTCTGCGGCAATAAAATATAGCTGAGTTTGTCCCGCGTCCCTCCGACCTCACTTTTTGTTTTTCCTTTCGCTTTTCCTTTCGCCCAGTCCACTGTACACCGATATTGCTTCGTCTGTGGCAATATTTTTTACCGCCATTATGATGTAACCACATGAATTTTCAATCGCAATGAACGGCATTGTTTTGTTAAATTCGTATTTATATCATGTTATGTTAAGAGGAGTTATGAGTATATATGCAAACCTTATTTAAATTTCAGTGAAAATATCGTCAAGCGAAACCTTGTGCGTCGTTAAGCGTTTCATCTTGCATAAAGCATGCTCTAGCATGACCACGTTATAACCCATGGCTTTTTTTTCTTCTGCCCCAAGTGCACTTTCGACATAGTCATCCAGCAATGTGAAAGCTTTGCAAAAATCTTCCCCATCGCCCCCCCCTCTTGTCAAGCCAAACATTAACATACCGTCTTTTGCTCCTTTTCCCACCTTGTATACCAGTTGGCCAAATTCATGTGATGAAGGCATAGGAATGATACCCGCTTCGATGAGATCGCCACATATGAGGATAGCTGTCAGGGAACCAATATTGCGGAACTTCGAGACGCCTTTCTCCCTTGAGACTAGCCAATTGTAAATGTCTTCCACGGTTGGTGTTGTTGACTTGTTGAATAAATCGTTCCACAACCTGCGTTGCTCCCAGTATGCCTGTAGAAGTGTCAAACTGCGTTCCTTTTGACTGCGCCCATAACAGTTTTTCTTGACATAATATTCCTCCTCGATGTGATGGACTTTACAAGCTTCTTGTCGTCCTGCCGCTCGAAACTGCTCCCAATCGTCCAATGATTCAAACCACCGGAAATGCTTTGATTTCGCAAATGGTGATCCAAAAAACACGCCGCGAAATGCAAGAATATTAAAAAATCCGATGCCATCGTCACAAGCTAGTCGACTGAGATTGGCATAAATCTCACGTCTTGCATTTTGCAAAGAAGGTGCATGTTGGCGGAAAGGGATAAAAAAGTCAAAGTCACTGATGACTTTGTCCATGACCTTCCCTGCTATCGGTAACCCCGATGGGGGATGTATGATTGGAAGCAGATGACGCAAAAATCGAACGACTTTATCTTGCTCTTCCTATAGGCATAAATAGGAAAAAAAAAAAAATCAAATTGGGAAGGGTCTTTAAACGTATTGGCAATTAAACGCACTGTGTCCCTCTCATTAGCTTGGTCGTCGTTATTCTCCATCCAATTGTGTATCAGTTGATCAAGATGCTCGAGCTTTCGATACTCCAATGAACCAGGTGTCGCAAAAGGATGGGAGGTATATTGCTTGTCAAAAGCTTTCAATTCTGTTTCGATTTTTGACTTGCTTCTACGCACATCCCACTTTCTGAAAAATGTTGCGCACGGAGTTTTGTAAGTTTCCCAAACTTTATCCAGGAACATGATCGACGGTGGAGATTTTGACGATATAATATCAATGATCGAAAGTTGCACAAGAGATAATTTGTCGGCAGGAAATTGCAGCCATACTCTGATAATTGACGATGCAATTGAGGTGAGAATTTCTGTTTGATCGAACCGGAACTTCTTTGGTACAAACGAGAAAGTGCGGGGATGTTTGAGATTGGGAAGATATTTTTCAGAGTCGAAGTCCTTCGATTTGTTCTGATCCATTGCCATTCGGATGTCCCAGACAAGTTTGTCGATCCATGTGTTGCGTGAAGAGCGTTCAACAGCAGCTGGAACAACATCAAGTAGCCAGTGATGTAAAGTCAAGGCACCTCGCATACAGAATACACGGGTAATGCACGACTCCAAAGCATTCAAGTTGGAGTTGTGAGCAAGACCCTCAAGGTTGACCCAAAATCTTGGAACTTTGCGAATGTCCTCCATCAAGATTGAACCATGGGCAGTCAAACCAAGAATACGATTGCAGGCTTTCTGGGCCTGGCCTGGGTCAAAGTCGCTCGGAAGGCACCGCCGAGTGGTAATGGCATCTTGGAAGCATGCAATAGCACGATCAATAGAATCCTCTGTGAGACCATTTATAAAAATGTCCAGCTCGGCTATAGCGGTGGTTATATTAGATGAGATGATCAATCAGCAATGGCTTACATTTGGAGTCCTTGACCCAAGAGGGCATTTGAACGGGATTTGGATCAACACAAAAAATCTCGGATGGGCAATGTTGTCGGATACGAGCATCTTCGGTAAGTGGGTTACAAATGGATATGACAATTGGTCGGCTTTCATTTCCTTCCGGTGTTGCAGCATTGAGAAAAAGGGTTTTCGCCTGCGTGTTCACATTGCCATTGGTATTAACATCGTCCTGACCATTGCTGTTTGAACTGGTGTTTTCTTCTGATTGGGTGGTTGAATTTCTGTGTGATATGTTGCCTTCGCTTTCAACAACGGGTGTGGGCGATTTCGATAATTGTGGGTTTTGCACGGTCATATGTTGTCCCTCATCTGATTCAGAGTCGGTATCAAAAACTATGCCATGTCAGCCATAATATCATAGTTATATGCATGGACTACACACTAGTTTTCCGCGTTAAGCGTCTGCGTTTGACAAATATTTCACGGGACGACTCGGTTGGTATAGGCGTTTCATTTCTGTTGTTTGTTATCTTCCCATTCTTAGTTCTTGGTCTTGCGTTCTTTTTTGAAGGCGCTGTATAAGAGGCGATGTTGATGATGCTGAATACATATTTTTTTTAAATAAATAAATAAATGGCAACATACCCTTATTTCTTTCAATTTTATTGATCAAATTGGAACTCGCCTGTGATTTACTGATAGGTGTCAAATCGTGCCTTTTTCGCTTTGTTTCTAGAGTAAAATTTAATTTGAATGTTGTAATACATTGAAAATGATCACAAAAATTACTCACGTCGACTGAGGAGATCAAATGGGGTTTTTGGCTGATTTGGGCCTTTGTCTTTTGTCATGTCCTGTGGATTTTGGGTTGTCCGTTTGGCTGCTGTAATAAATATACAATATATGCAAGGGTTTGGACATGGTGTAAATATACTTCGTACCTGGTTGTTTTTTAACAGTTCTATGTAAAGGCCCACTGTCCGATGTCACGGCATCACGAAGGCGCTGATACTTTTCTGCAGTGGTAGGCTGAAGGCGAGCGATGATTGATGATCTCCTTTCTTGAAGGTTAATCCAACGAATAGCCTCCGCCTGACGGCTGGCGCGATAATCATCCATATCAAAAATGCTTGTGGGCACTAAGGATGAACTTGATATTAATGTCTGTTGTATTGGTGTGTGAGGCCTGATGGAGATTGAATTCTGTTCACTTTGGGTCCATGAAGGGGGATGAATTCGGCAACCATCAACTTCGATGGAAAATGCCTCCAAAAACTTGTTGATGTCAATGGTAACTTTGGTTTGCATTTGTTCAGTCACATAACTGCAGGTCTGGAGCAGACCCATTGTCATTAGCTTCAGATGCGAAGTTTTTTCCATGAGAACATGCGCATCATGTGACCAAACACTATGTCCTGTAAATTCAGTTTCACGAGCCCCACTATAGTAAAAATATATATCAATGGAAAATCCAGAGCAAAGGAGAACGGTATCGCACAAAGGGTTTGTTACTTCAGGCCCGAGTAACAATGGTGTTCCATTTGGCAATGAAGCTAAAGGCATGGACGTTCCACTGGGGGAGAGAGCGACTTTTGGACTGTAGAATACTATCATCAAACGAGTGGCATCTTGCAAGACCGCAACACCATAAGGCGCGATAGGTGGTGTCCCACCATGTCTTCCAAGGCCACTAAATATTGATACTGACTTTGGCTTTACGATGATGTACATGCCCGATCCAAAAAGGTGGAAACGCCCAGGTTCATAGTCTTCAGGAATGCGAGAGTTGCTGATCATGCATGTTAGACCGGCTTCATCATCGCCATCATCTGTGTGACCTGCTGTAAGGCCAAAAAAGCCCATTGAGCTTTCTAGACCAGTCTCTAAAGTGAAAATAAAAAATTGTAAGCAAGCAATATAACTGTAGTTGGCTTTGAATACCTAAAGCTTCATGCAAAGCAACAGCGGGTGCAATGTTGGCTTGGACAGCAGGAAATGCGACGTTTTCATCCACTCCAATGCGAGGTAAGTTGACCATGTCCGCATGTTCCTCAAGAAGCCGCATGTAATCTTTTGGTGCACCAATCTTGAGAGCTATCATGGCCATGCGTGCATTTATCTGCAAATTATGATATCAATATTGTCAATGAGCAGGCAAATGTGGAAGCATGCTGACTTTTGTGACCTTGCCACGCATCTCTAGATTAACTGAATGATTATCGGCATCTTCAAGGTATCCAAAGTATTTTCCTCCGGACGTGGGGCCAACAAGTGCCCGTTGGCGCTGATGTGTCATACTGAGAGAGTAGCATCGACTGGAATCCTTGACAGGGTGCTGACCGCATCTTTCAAATGCGGTTCCCCCAACTAAGCATCCAGGGTTGTTTGGGTCGTCTTTGGGTTTTTCAGAGGTCATATCTTCCCCTGGGCCAAGAAATAAATCTCGAACATCATCTAAATGTTTGATATCGTCGTCTGAAAGAAAATCATGTCTAAAACAAGTCAGAAAAAAAAAAAGGGGTAATGCAGCAATGGCAAGTCAACACACCCATTTAAGCACCAAGACTCAACGATATCATCCTCTTCCCGATAGTTGCCATCCTTTCGCAGTGGTCGAGCAAATAAAATGGCACCTGACTCCAGTTCAAACAGCCCTGGAGCAATTTTTTTCAGAAATGTGATGGTTGGCAATGATAATGGTTGAGGTACTGGCGTACTGACCATATTTTACCATTAGGGCATTTGGTCCCAGAGGCACGGAAAGCATTGTCTCAAACTTGGCACGGGTGATTCGAGCTTCCTCGGAAGGGTCGACAACGTGTATCAAAATCTTTTTAATGTGTTGAGGAGAGTGTACCAGGGCATGCGTTGGGATTTCATAGATGTATGGGAAGCGGGCATCGCGCTTTGCGTTGTACAATAGTTTGCCATTGGCTATTCTGAATAGCGGATCCATGGGTCCATTTTTGTTCATGTACGCTAAACCATCCTGGGGATAACGAGGTTCCATATGTGGGCAAACAATGAGAACAGTGTTTTATGCAGGGCGAGAGGATGGGAGGACAAAATAGAAAAAGACGTAGTTGTTGTTTTGGCTGGTCTTAATCGTGAACCGACGGGCCGGCGGTTTTTCGCAGGGTTGAGACCTATGACGCACGTCCGCTGTGGAATT
>WNGK01013137.1_pt1 | contig 10242 bp, 9 predicted proteins | sample 5400601 | NCBI WGS metagenome assembly WNGK01 (sample SAMN13153376, study PRJNA577476) | soil metagenome | isolation source: 60 cm soil or saprolite under Garry oak tree replicate 1 | place: USA:California | collected 2016-06-15 | reverse complement strand
GGTCAGCCACCTGCTCGGGCTCGGGCACCGGCGCATCGCCCTGGTCAACGGGCCGGTCGCGATCCGTCAGTGCGCCGACCGGCGTCGCGGCGCCCTCCGGGCGGTGGAGCGGGCCGGGCTGGATCCCGCCGCCGTTCTCACCGAGGTCACCGTGCCGGCCATGAACGCGCGGGCCGGGGCGGCCGCGGCCGATGAGCTGCTCGGCCGCGGGCCGAGGCCGACCGCGGTGTTCTGCACCAACGACATGCTCGCCCTCGGGCTGCTGCGGCGGCTGGGCCAGGCCGGGGTGGCGGTGCCCGGTGACCTCGCCGTGGTCGGCTACGACGACATCGAGTTCGCCGCCGACGCCGCGGTCCCGCTCACCTCGGTGCGCCAGCCCAAGTACCAGCTCGGCCGGGCTGCCGCCGAGCTCCTGCTCGACGAGGCCGATCGGCCCGACCAGCACGAGCACCGCCGCTTCGTGTTCAAGCCCGAACTGGTCGCGCGGGCCAGCAGCGGCGCGGCCGCCAGCCCCGGGACCGCCGGCGGCGACGTCGTCTCACCCGTCCCCGCCTGACCAAGCCGCCGCGGCTACCGGCGGCGCACCCGCAGCCCCACGGTGACCATCGGCAGCGTGAACTCGCCGTGCGCGGTCTCCGGCTGGCTGCCCAGGAAGTCGCCGACCCGGGCGAGCAGCCGGGCCCGTTCGGCCTCCTCCATGACCAGGAGGTGGGAGTGCGTGCCGATCGTGGCCAGCAGGGAATCGGCGGTACGGGCCTGGCCGTGCCCGAACTCGCCCACCTCGGCCGCGGAGAACAGGTCCGAAGCCTCCCCGAGGAGCTGCTCCTGCCGGGACTTGGCCGCGCTGCCGCGCCACGTGGTCAGCGTGATGCTGGATTTGCGCTTGCTGATCTCGGCCAGCCCGGCGACCCAGCCGACCCGGTCGTCGTCCACATTCCACAGCCCGGCGAGCACCCCGCCCGGCCTGAGTACCCGGGCGATCTCGGGCAGCGCGCGGTCCATGTCGAACCAGTGCATGGCCTGCGCGGCCAGCACGGCGTCCAGGCTGGCATCGGGCAGCGGGATCTCTTCCGCGCTCCCCGGCACCGAACGCACCGCGGGCATCGCCTGCCGCAACTCGGCCAGCATCTGCGGGTCGGGTTCCACGGCGGTCACCTCGGCGCCCAGGCCGACCAGCGTCGCGGTCAGCTTGCCCGTGCCGGCCCCGACGTCGGCGACCCGGACCGGCCGGCCGGCCCGGACCGGCTCCAGCGCCCAGCGGACCGCGGCCTCGGCATAGCCGGGGCGGTGCTCGGCGTAGGCGGCCGCAGCGGCTCCGAACGACGAGCCGTGCAGCAGCCTGTCCGCCGCTTCAGCCTCGCTCTCCGCGCGGTTCGGGTTGTCAGGGGTGGTCTGCTCGCTCACCCGAGCGAGCCTATTCGGCCGGGTGCCGGGCGTCGTAGGCGGCCCGGGCGGCATCGATCTCGTCCAGGTGACTGTCCGCCCAGGTGACCAGTTCGCCGATGGTGTCGAGCAGGGTGCGCCCCATGGGGGTGAGCGCGTATTCGACCCGCGGCGGGATGACCGGGTGGATGGTCCTGGTCACGATGCCGTCCCGCTCCAGCCCGCGCAGCGTGACGGTGAGCATCCTGGCGGTGATGCCGTTGACGCCGCGATGCAGCTCGGTGAACCGCATCGTGCCCTGCCCCAGCAGGTCGATGACGTACATCGACCACTTGTCGCCGACGCGCTGAAGTACCGCACGCGCGCGGCAACTCGCTGGCTCGCCGGCCGGCCCCGGTTCGCCGTTCCCCGCCGGATCGCAGGCCGCCTCAAGCGGCTCGCGCTCCGGGTCGGCTGGCCGTCCTAGTGCTTGACGCTTCAATTAATCTATACTTACTATAAGGAAGTAACACACGCGAGTAAAGTCGCGTACGACAAAGAAGCTTCTACCTGGAGGAAATATGAGCGAGACCGCCGTGGAGATTCCCGGCTACGTCGCGGGGACGTGGACGATCGACCCCGTGCACTCCGAGGTGTCCTTCGTCGTCAGGCACATGATGGTGAGCAAGGTCCGCGGCCGCTTCGACAAGTTCGAAGGGACCATCGTCACCGCGCCGGACCCGCTGCAGTCCAGCGTCACCGCCACCGTCGACCTGAGCTCGGTGAACACCGGCGAGCCCAACCGGGACAACCACATCCGCAGCGCCGACTTCTTCGAGGTCGAGTCGCACCCGGAGATGAAGTTCCGCTCCACCGGGGTCCGCCCGGACGGCGACAACTTCCTTCTCGACGGCGAGCTCACCATCCGCGGCACCACCAAGCCGGTCACGCTGAAGCTCGAGGTGAACGGCTTCGGCCCGGATCCCTTCGGCGGGACCCGGGCGGGCTTCTCGGCCAGCGGCGAGATCAACCGGATGGACTTCGGCGTCAGCTACAACGGCCCGATCCCCGGCGGCGGCGTCGCCGTCAGCGAGAAGGTCGCGATCACCATCGAGGCCGAGGGCGTCCTCGACAAGAGCGAGTAAGAGACCAGGCCCGCGCGGGCCGGGGACCGCAGGCCGGCCCCGGTCCGCGTTCGCCTTCCAGGGGCCGAACGGTCCGGGCCATCCGTCCTGGCTCAGCCGCTGACGTCGTGCTTGACCAGGTAGTCGAGGTAGATCGGGCGCAGCGCCTCGGCCACGTCGCCTTCGCCGGATCCGATCGCGTCGTCGAGCAGCACCGACAGATGGGTGACGTCCCGCCCGGCCTCGTTCAGATGCCCCTCGGATGCTTCGGCCGCCGGGATGGCGCGCAGCAGCTGCCAGAAGAACTCCACGTCAACATGGTGCAGCGCCCGGCGCACGGCGAGCGTGTGCAGCTCGTGCGAGGAAAGCTTGTCCAGTTCGTCACGGGTCACGCGTGGACTCTATCGCTTGCTCCCGGAGGCCGCGCCACTACCCGCCCGTCCCGATCACCTGGCGCCGATGCGGCAAGCCGACCGGTGGCGTCTCAGGTATGTGACGTGTGGTGTCCTATTGAAGCCTGGTGCTTGAGAGGTGTTACGCCAGTGGTTTAAGGTGAGCCCAGCACTCGGAGTGTTCTCTGAGGCTAGTATTCGGTCGTGATGCTGAAGTCGGTTTCTATCGGCCGAACGCGTCCCTCGCCCTCATATGGTGATTCCTTCGGTTAAGGAATAGATAACTGTTTTGCCATGATTCACGGTGATTTTCGCCGGTTGTTAGATTCTGTCGGAAAGCGTCTCGTATCGCGGGACGTTCACACTGGCGTGACCGGCGGGCCTGGGGGGACGGACTGGGGCTGACGGCACGCGTGAGCGAGAAGGATCGCACATGCGTATTCCCTGGTCAGAATGGGGACCATCGAAGAGATCCGGGCGCGGGTCATCGCCCGGAGGCAATCGGAAATGGCGGCTGCTGCTGGTGCCGGCGATGGGCATCGCGGTCGTCTGCCAGCTGAGCCTGACGGGCACGGCGGGGGCGGCGACCGCCGCGGCCACCGCGGCCACCGCGAAGACCGCAGCCTCGGGCGGCGTCGCGCCAAACGGGACGAACGAGCTTGACTGCAACGGCTGGAGCAAGGCGTACGGCACGGTCAGGAAGCTCGCCGGCTCCACCTGCGCGGACCCGGTCACGATCGAGAACGGGAAGCGCTCCCGTTTCGAGGACAACGGCCACTACATCGGGCACGACGAGCCGAGTGTCAAGTTCATCTCGAGCACCCCGGGCTCCGGTAACACGATGACCTACCTGACGAAGATCCCGGTGGACCCGCACCAGTCCCCGACCCCGTCCGGCAGCGTCACGAACTACGGCCAGCTCTCCATCGCGCCCTGGTTCGGCCTGCCGATGTGCGACCCGAAGTCCTACCCGCAGAACGCGTGCACCCCGGACAGCGACACCAACACCGGTCTGAACGCGCCGACCGACGCCGGCTCCGCGTTCATGGAGCTGCAGCTGTACCCTCCGGGCTACACCCCGTTCGTCGATTCCGAGAGCTGCAGCGCGACCAAGTGGTGCGCGGCACTCAACATCGACAGCCTGGAATGCACGTTCGGCTTCGCCACCTGCAACAACGACTGCATCGAACCGGTCAACTTCGCATTTCTGCAGACCAACGGCGTCCCGGCCGGACCGCCGAGCCCGCAGCTGACGAACGTGCACACGTTCCTGCCCAACGCGCACACCCTGATGATCAATCCGGGTGACACCCTCGCCGTCTCCATCTCGGATCCGCCGCAGGGATTCACCACGACAATACGAGATTTGACCACTCATCGGACCGGGACCATGACCGCCAGCGCGGCCAACGGCTTCATGAACACCAACATCGCCGACTGCACGGGCACCCCGTTCACCTTCCACGCCGAGTACAGCACCGCCAAGCAGCAGAACCAGGTGCCATGGGCCGCGCTCGAGGGCGGCGTGCTGATGCAGCAGGAGATCGGTCACTCCGAGGTCTGCAACTCGGTGAAGAACCAGGACCCGTTCACGTTCAGCACGACCTACAGCGACCCGAAGGTCTTTGACACCTGCGTGGGCGGATCCGAAGGCCCGGGCCAGACCGGCGAGGGTCCGTGCGACCCGAACACGGGCATCTGCCAGAACCCGTCGACCGAAGGGCCGAACGGGCCGGTAGCATGTCCGACCAACGACTCCACCAGCGGTGCGAACTGCGAGTTCGCTGACGGTAACTGCTTCCGGAAGGGGACGCGGCCGGTCACGATCGACGGCGTGCCTGCCACGGAGTCGTCGGACGCCAACCAGTGTTTCGACAACAGGTACCAGAACGGTGACCTGGACTTCGACGGACTGTCGTACCAGGCGTCCGCGTGGCCGAACGGGACCAGGAACCATCCGACCGCGTTCGAGTACGCTGGGCCCTTCCAGGCCGGCGGGAAGCCGTACCCGCAGATCCAGTTCGAGACCAACGTCGGCGCGTCGGAGATCCTCTGCGACACCGCGACGGGTAACGGCTGCACCGTCCCGCCGCAGGGGTCGAAGTTCTACCCGTTCTGGTCGCTCAGCCTGCACCCCGCTCCGTTCGGGGCAGACCGGACCGGGTGCGCGTGGAACTTCGGGAACGTGCTGCCGAATACCTTCAAGACCTTCGGCAAGGACGCCCAGTACGGCACGCCCGACGTGGCCAGGTTCGCTGGCACGAGTACCAGTGCGGTACAGGCCAATCCCGAGTTCGCCGGGGCTTGTCGTTTCCTCTGACCGGTAGACCGGTAGAGATGAGGGCGCCGGGGTGCCCCGCCAGCCAGGCGGGCACCCCGGCGTCGATTACGCCCCCGAAGTAATAGATCATCCCTTAATCGTTCAGGGTGCCCTGGGCTTCACCCCGCCCTGGACCGACGCCGTAAGCTGCAGCGCGACGAAGTGGTGCGGGGCCATGACCATCGACAGCCTCGAATGCACCTTCGGCTTCGCGACCTGCAACAACAACTGCATCGAGCCGGTCAACTTCGCGTTCCTGGCGACCAACGGCGTCCCGGCCGGGCCGCCGAACCCGCAGCTCGCCAACGTGCGCACGTTCACCCCGAACCGCCATACGCTGATGTTCAGTCCCGGTGACGTGGTCGTGACCTCCATCTCAGACCCGCCGCAGGGGTTCACTGCGGTGGTCCGAGATCTGACCACCCACCAGACGGGGTTCATGACCGCGAGCGCGGCGAACGGCTTCATGAACACCAACATCGCCGACTGCTCGGGCACCCCGTTCACCTTCCACGCGGAGTACAGCACCGCCAAGCAGCGGAACCAGGTCCCGTGGGCCGCGCTCGAGGGCGGCGTGCTGATGCAGCAGGAGATCGGTCACGGCGAGGTCTGCAACTCGGTGACGAACAAGGACCCGGCCATCAATCCCGCCGGAGCCACGGGCTACACCGACCCGAACGTCTTCGACACCTGCGTGGGCGGCGCGGAAGGCCCGAACGCCACCGGGGAGGGCCCGTGTAGCGGTGCCATCTGCCAGAACGCCACCACGCAGGGACCCAACGGTCCGGTGGCCTGCCCGACCAGCAACGCCGCCAGCGGAGCGCTGTGCGAGTTCGCCGACGGCTACTGCTTCCAGCAGGGAACGCGGACCGCGTTCATCAACGGGTCGCCGGTCACGGAGGTAGCGCGAGCCAGCGAGTGCTTCCAGTTCAGGTTCCAGAACGGCGACCTGGACTTCGACGGCCAGTCTTACCTGCCGGACTGGCCGGACGGCAGCCCCAGCCATCCGACCACGTTCCAGTACATCGGGCCGTTCACCACGGGTGGTCATACCTACCCGCTGGTCCAGTATGAGACCGACGCCGCAGGCTCGGAGAACCTGTGCACCGTAGCGACCGGCGTGGGACGCACCGTCCCGCCGATCGGCGCCAAGTTCTATCCGTTCTGGTCGCTGAGCCCGCTGTCCGGCAGGATGGGAGGTCACTCGGCCGGGTGCGTTTGGAACTTCGGCAACGACCAGCCCAACACCTTGCTTGACTTCGGTAAGGATGCCCAGTACGGCACGCCGAACCTGGCCAGGTACGGTGGCACGCTGATCAGCGCGCCGGCGCCGAATCCGCAGTTCACCGGCCGCTGCAGGGGCTAAGAGGCAGAGTTAGGCATCCGCGGCGCCCCGCCGGTCGGCGGGGCGCCCTGGAAGCATTCCGGGCTAGCGGTGCAGGCAGCCGGACACGGCTGCCGCGATCGCCCGGACCCCCGGGTGCGCGGGCAGGTCGTCGAGCAGCACCGGCTGCCCGTCGGCCCCGGTCAGCGGGATCCGCCAGTTGGGGTACTCGTCCACCGTGCCCGGCATGTTCTGCGGCCGCCGCTCGCCCGCCGCGTCGGCCAGCGACACGCCGATGAGCACGGCGGGCGTCCGGGTCAGGAATCCGTAGAGCGCGGCCGTGAACTCCTGCGGCGACGGCGCGCCCGCCCGCGGCAGCAGGCCCTCGCGGGCCAGCATGGCGAGCCACCCCGCCAGTTCCGCCTGGGCGGCTGCCCGCTCCTCGGCCTCAGGCCGGGTCAGCAGGCCAAGTTCGGCGCGGATGGTGACCTGCTCGCCGGTGAGGAACGCCGCGGCCGGCGGCATGTCGTGCGTGCCGACCATGGCCAGGCAGCCGCGACGCCATCCGCCCGGGCGGCGCGGGGTGCCGTCCGCCCGCCTCTCGAACCACAGCATGGAGGTGCCCAGCACCCGGCGCTCGGCCAGGTACTTCCGCAGCCAGGGTTCCACCGTGCCGAGGTCCTCGCCGATCGCCACCGTTCCCGCGCGCGCCGCCTCGGCGGCCAGCACGCCTCCCATGAGCTCGTGGTCGTATCGCACGTAGGTGCCCAGGTCCGGTGACATCCCCGCCGGTATCCACCACAGCCGGGCCAGCCCCATGACGTGGTCCACCCGCAGGCCGCCCGAGCCGCGCGTGCACGCCGCGATCAGCTCGGCCAGCGGCCGGCCCGCCTGCGCGGCGAGCCAGCCCGGGTGCCACGGCGGCAGCGTCCAGTCCTGGCCGAGCTGGTTGAACTCGTCCGGCGGCGCGCCCACGCTGATCCCCGGCACGATCACGTCCTGCCAGGCCCAGGCGTCGGCGCCGCCGGGATGCGTGCCGACCGCGAGGTCGGTGATCACGCCGATACTCATGCCGGCCCGCCTGGCCGTCTGCTGCGCCGCGGCCAGCTGCTCCGCCGTCAGCCACTGCAGCCACTCGTGGAACGCGATCCGGTCGGCCAGCTCTCGCCTGAGCGCGGTCACCTCGGCCGAGCGCGGGTCGGCCAGCGCCGCGGGCCAGGACCGCCAGTCGGGACCGTGCACCTCGGCGATCGCGCACCACGTCGCCCAGTCCCCGGTGGCACGGCGGTCACGGGCCAGGAACGCGTCCAGTTCGGCCCGGCGGCTCGCGGTCAGCGGCACCGCGCGGATCAGTTCCGCCGCGGCGCGCTTGGCGGCCCAGACCGCGTTGCGGTCGATAAGCGCCGCGGTGCCGCTGGCCGCCCGCAGCGGTGCGGCCAGCGCCTCTACCCGGGCCCGGTCCCCGGCGCTCAGCCCCTCGTATTCGGGGATGTCCTCGATCCGCAGGTAGAGCGGGCTGATCTGGCGGCGGCTCATCGGCAGGTACGGGGACGGGCTGACCGGCGGCCGCGGCTCGGCCGCGTGCAGCGGGTTGACCAGCACGAAATCCGCGCCCAGGTCACCGCCGCTCCAGGCGGCGAGGTCGGCTAGGTCGTGCAGGTCACCGTGGCCCCAGGAGGCGCGCGAGCGCACCGAGTACAGCTGCACGGCGAACCCCCAGCCGCGGCGGGCCGGCCAGGGGGCTACGGGGGGGCGGGCAGCCCTCCCGGCCCTGCTGATCTGGGGGGGATCGTTCCCCCCGGGGCCCATGAGCGCCGCCAGGACCGCGGCCAGCGTCTCGTCCGGCACCTCGACGTGCTGGCCGCGCCAGTTCTGGTAGGAGACCGCCACCCCGTGCGCCTGCGCCCGCCGCGTGAGCTCTGCCCGTCCTGTCACCGCACTAGTCTGCCCGACGCTTTCCGCCTCCGGCCAGGACCCAACCGAAGGCCGGTCATCGCAGTCTTAAAGGGCAGAGGATGCCGTAAACCGCGGATCCCAGGACATAACGGGATGATCGAGCATGAAGTACCTCACCATGATCCCGAAGACCGCCCGCCGGACCGCCGCGGTTATCGCCGCCGCCTCTGCCGCCGGGCTGATCGCCACCTCCGCCGCCGTCGCGGCCGGCTCGTCCGGCTCGTCCGGCGCCGTGCTGGCGGCGGACACCTCGCACGCCGCCCCGGCCGCCGTCCGCGCCTGCACCGCGGACGACCTCGGCGCCTGGGTAGCGGTCAGCCAGAGTGACGGTGCCGCCGGGACCATCTACTACCCGCTGCAGTTCACCAACCTGAGCCGGCACGCCTGCGCGATGCGCGGCTTCCCCGGGGTGTCCGCCGTCGACCGCAACCTCCATCAGCTCGGCAGCCCGGCCAGCCGGGATCACGTGATCCCGGTCCGGACCGTGGTGCTGGCTCCCGGCGCGACGGCGCACACCATCCTGGGGTATGGCGATGTCGAGGTAGCCACCACGCCCGGCTGCCACCCGACCTTCCGCACGTTCGAGCTGCGGATCTACCCGCCCGGCCAGTACCGCCCGACCTACGCCGCCTTCGACCTGGAGGTGTGCTCACACGCCGGCCCCGTCTACATGGGTATCGGGCCGGTCCAGGCCGGCGTGGGCACGCGCAGCGGCTAACCCGGCCAGTACCGCCCCGCGGGCCGGAAGCCCGCGGGTCGGTTGCATGCCCGCTACGAGGCCGCAGGCTCCAGGACGAACACCGGGATCTCACGCGTGGTCCGCTGCTGGTACTCGGCGTAGGGCGGGTAGGCGGCGACGGCTCGCGTCCACCATTCGGCCCGCTCCTGCCCGCTGATCTCGCGGGCGACCATGTCCTGCTTGTGCGGGCCGTCCTGGAGTTCCACCCGCGGGTTCGCGCGGACGTTGTAGTACCACAGCGGGTGCGTCGGCGCGCCGCCCCGGGACGCCACCATGGCGTAGCTCCCGTTGTGCTCCACCCGCATCACCGGCGTCTTGCGTACCTTGCCGCTGCTGACGCCGATGTTGGTCACGATCACCACCGGCAGGCCGGTATCCCGCAGCGTCGTGCCCTTGGTTCCGCCCGAACCCTCGTACAACTCGACCTGATCGCGAACCCACGCCTGCGCGCTCGGCTCGTATTCTCCTTCAACTGGCATACCGGACAGTCAACACCAGCCGCCTGCCACCCTGCATCCCGGGCCGGCGGCTGCGGGTGCGCATCAGTCCCGGCTCTTGAGGCCCGTTTCAGGCGACAGACGACCGCGGCGTAATGAGCCCGGCTCCGCTGCCCACGGTGTACTTGCTGTAACTAGTAGCAGAATGCCAACCCAGCCTGCAGAACTACCGGCCTGATTCCGTTGAGGGTGCCGCATCAGATGTCACACCTGTCACGGCGTCAGTGATTGGGTGATCCGCTCGGCCGCCCGGCCCTCATCCCACGGGGCTGATGTGGCTACTGATGCGACCCCGGGCGGCAGCCGGGAAAGCCGGAACCGGCGCACCCGGATACCGGCATTCATGCGAGTGTTCGAATTTTGGTCGGGACGGCGGGATTCGAACCCGCGACCTTCGGTCCCCCAGACCGACACGCTAAACCGTACTGCGCCACGTCCCGCCGCGCCACCATCTCGCTTCGGTGACGCTTGCCTGCCGGACTCCGGCAGGCTCAGTTAGCTTAGCGCAACCGCGGAGCCGTCAGGAAC
>WNGK01010186.1_pt1 | contig 10243 bp, 12 predicted proteins | sample 5400601 | NCBI WGS metagenome assembly WNGK01 (sample SAMN13153376, study PRJNA577476) | soil metagenome | isolation source: 60 cm soil or saprolite under Garry oak tree replicate 1 | place: USA:California | collected 2016-06-15 | reverse complement strand
TGGAGGAGGTCGTCGACGCAATCGACGGCCGTGCTGAAGTGCTGCTCGACGGCGGCGTGCGCCGCGGCACCGACGCACTCAAGGCGCTCGCACTCGGCGCGCGTGCGGTCCTCATCGGTCGTGCCATGGCGTGGGGGCTCGCTGTCGCAGGGGAGGAAGGCGTGACGGACGTCCTCCGGCTCTTGCAGAGGGAGGTCGAACTCGGACTGGCCCTCCTCGGCTGCGCCTCACCCGCCGACGTCAGTCGTGCACACGTGCAATAAGGTCGGCCCGTCGCATCACCTTCACGGCGGCGCCGCCGAGCCGCACGTCGTAGCCGGCCTCATTCGGGAAGAGGACCTTGTCACCCGGCTCAACGCCGCCGGCCTCGGCTCCGACGGCAGTGATCACGCCCGTGCGGCAATCGGCCTCCGTCGAGGCGGGAATGATCAGGCCGAGATTTGTCTCCGACTCCTCGTCGGAGGGCTGGATCACGACGTAGTCGTCGAGCGGTTCAAGCGACAGGTCGATCCCACGTGTCTCGGGCTCGCGCATGACTACAAACTAGCTCTCCTCACGGCGTTATGACCTCTGGAGGCGGGTTCGCAGCTCGAAGAACGCGAGGAATCCGAGTGCGAGCCCGGCGAGCACGATCGTTGCGATGCCGAGCTGCTGGGCGGTATGGCGCGCTGTGCCTTCCCATTCACCCCGAAGATAGAGGTCGGAGGTCGAGCTCCGTGGGATGAGGTCGATGCCGTCGGGATACCGCGCAGTGTGTTGGCTGGCCCACGTGTCGAGCGGCAGCAGCAGCACGAGAGTTCCGGCGATCGCGGTCAGAGACGAAGTGATCACGCCCGCACGGCCGATCAACATCCCGGCCGCTCCGATCAGCACGAGGCCTACAGGCGGCACGAGTGCGAGCAGCCAGATCGCTCTCTCGGTCGAGCCCAGCGGATCGCCGAGCTTCGCAACGATCTTCCCGTGCTTGAGGACGTGGTGGACGGACGGCTTCTCGATCGCGAGCGACATCGCCATGAGTCCGACGAAGAAGAGAGGCGTCGCCAGGATGCCCGCGACCGCAAGCGGAGCCTTGGGCGCCTTCCGCAGCCGCATCACAGTCGCCCCGCCTCGATGATCCGCGCGAGGAACTCGCGCGTCCGATCCTCGCTCGGGGCCGAGAAGATCTGCTCTGGCGGGCCTTCCTCGAGGATCACGCCCCCGTCGAGAAAGCAGACCTTGTCTGCGACTTCGCGGGCGAAGCTCATCTCGTGCGTCGCGATGATCATCGTCATCCCGGTCTTGGCCAGCTCGCGGACGAGGCTCAGGACCTCGCTCACGAGCTGGGGATCGAGCGCGCTCGTGATTTCGTCGAGAAGCATGAGCGTCGGGTTCATCGCAAGCGCGCGGGCGATCGCGACCCGCTGCTGCTGGCCGCCGGAGAGCCGGTCGGGATACTCGTCGGCCTTGTCCAGCAAGCCGATGCGCCGGAGGAGCTCCTGAGCCTGCGAATGCGCCTCGGCCTTGGAGAGGCCCCGAGCCTTGCGGGGTGCGAGCGTGATGTTCTGCATCACGGTCATGTGCGGAAAGAGATTGAAGGCCTGGAAGACGATGCCGATCTTGCGGCGCAGCGCGTTGACGTCTGCGTCGCTGTTGGTGATCGTCTCGCCGTCGACGACGATCGTTCCCTCGTCGACGACCTCCAACAGGTTCACGCAGCGAAGGAGCGTCGATTTGCCTGAGCCGGAGGAGCCGATCAAGCAGACGACCTGGTGGAGATCGACCGTCAGGTCGATTCCCTGGAGCACGGTGAGCTCGTCGAAGCGCTTCGTGACGCCCTCGAGAGTGACGAAATGTCCGTTAGGGCTGTTCACACGAGTTGGGCGCGCTCGCGGAGCTCTCGCTGCTTGATCAAGCGGTCCGTGAAGCGGGCGAACGGGATGGTCAGGATCACGAAGAAAACAGCTGCGACCGTATAGCCGACGTAGAGGAAGTAGTCGCTGGAGTAGAACCCGGCCTGGGCAAGCGCTTCCGTCACACCGATGACCGTGATGATCGCGGTGTCCTTCTGCAGGCCGATGAAGTCGTTCAGGAGCGGAGGCACCACGCGGCGGATCGCCTGGGGAAGCACGACATGCCTCAGCGTCTGCGCGTACGTGAGGCCAAGCGAACGCGCCGCCATCCGCTGACTCGGGTGCACGGACTCGATTCCGGCCCGGTAGACCTCGGTCACGTACGCCGTGTAGACAAGCGTGAGCGAGATGATTCCGTACGTGAAGAGTGATTGATTCGAGATGAGGCCGGCGTGAATCGCCGGAACCCCGAGACCCCAGACGTAGGCGACGAGGATCAGCGGGGTCCCACGGAAGAAGTCGGTGTAGGCAACCGCGAGAACGCGGAGTGGCAGGGTTGCGCGTCCCGGAAGTCCGCGGACGATCGCGAGCCCCAGTGCGAAGAACAGCACGAGGATCTCGGCGATCACCATCAACTTGATGTTCGTCTGGAAGCCGTCCCAGACCTGCGGGACCGCGTGGCGGAAGCCGAGTGGGCTGAAGAAGGAGTGCAGGAACTTGCCCATCTCGGCCTCCGCCGCGGCTGACTACGCCATTACTTCAGGATCGGAACGCGCGTGAACGGCAGCCACTTCTTCTGCAGCCGCTTGATCGTTCCGTCCGCCTTGAGCGCATTGATCGCGCCGTCCAGCGAGGGCTTGAACTTGCTGCCCTTGTCCATGACCGCGCCGTAGCTCTCGTGCGTAACGATCTGACCGATCACGCCGCCATATGCCCCCGGCTTCTTTTTGCTCTGCGAGACGACGATCGGGACGTCGAGAATGAGCGCGTCGCATTTCCCGGCCTCGACCGCATCGAACGCCGCTGTGGACGAAGCCGAGTAGACGAGCGCCTTCTTCGCGGGGCGGATCTTGTGCTGAATGTACGAGAGTCCCGTCGTAGTTGCCTGGGCGCAGAGCTGGAGCTTCTTGAGCGCGGCAACGCTCGAGGGCTTGGCCAGGCCCTTGCGGATGAGAACGCCCTGGTTCGCGGCGAAGTACGGCGTCGAGAACGAGACGACCTTGGCCCGCTGCGCGGTGATGGTGACCTCCTCGAACGCGAAGTCGTACTTCTTGGGCGCCGGCGAGAACAGCCCGCCGAAGGGCGCCCGCAGGTACTGAATCTTGCTGATCCCAAGCTTCTTGGCGATCGCCTTCGAGAGGGCGGCCTCGAAGCCGGTGGGGTTCCTGATGGTGGTTCCTGTCGCATGACCGTTCCAGAACCCCGGGGCTGGAACGTCGAAGCCGACAATGAGCTTTCCCGCCGATTTGGTTGGTGCGACCAGCGGCCCGGCGGCGGCCGTCGCGGGCATCGCCAGAGCGGCGATGCTGTCAGCCAACAGGACTCGCTTCATGGTTCCTCCTCGGTCGAAATACCCGCCAAGGACGGAATCTAGCGCGCTCGGCCCCGCCGGTTGAGGAGTACGGAGCATGATTCGGGTCCGTGCACGTCTTGATCAGCAACCCGGACAAGGTCTTCTTCCCGGCGCGGCTCCTGACAAAAGGCGACTTGGTCCAGTACTACGCCGATCTCGCCGATGCCGTCCTCCCGCACCTGCGGGGCCGGCCGTTTCACATGGTTCGCTATCCGAACGGGGTGGAGGGCAAATTCTTCCACCAGAAGCGCGTGCCGCCGCACCCCGACTATGTCGGCGAGCAGTACGTCGAGTTCCCGAGCGGCCACTCGACGGTCTTCGCGGTGATCGACAACGCGGCCGCGCTCGCCTGGGTGATCAATCTCGGTTGCATCGAGCTGCATACGTGGCACTCGCGCGCCCCGGAGATCGAGAAGCCCGATTACCTCCTGATCGACCTCGACCCGACCACCGACGGCCAATGGCCGTACGTGCGCGAGATCGCGCTCGTCGTGCGCGACGTCATGGAGGAGCTCGGGCTCGGCGCCTATCCGAAGACGTCTGGCGCGACCGGGCTCCATGTGATAGCGCCAATCAAGCCGGAGTTGCCGTTCCCGGAGGTGCGGCGCTTTGCGAAAGCGCTCGCGGAGGAGGTGGAGCGGCGGGTCGGCGACCAGGAGGTGGCGACGACGACCTGGCGTGTCGCCGATCGCCGCGGGGTCTTCGTGGACTTCGGCCAGAACTCCCGAGACAAGACGATTGCGGCCGCGTATTCGGTGCGCCCGACTCCGGAAGCGCGTGTGTCGGCGCCGCTCGCCTGGGAGGAGGTGGCCACGGTCGAGCCGCATGCCTTCACGGTCGAGACGATGCGCGAACGGATCGCCCACGTCGGCGACCTGACGGAAGGAATGTGGCGCCGGAAGGTTTCCCTTCGCCCGCGGTTCGTCAAGCTCGGGCTCGATCGGCCCTAGGAGGGTCCTGCGAAATCACGTAAGGCGAGTCGCAGACTGCTCTCACCGGAGCAAGCGGCTGTTCGTTACCCCAGAAGCAAACAGCCTTTACCCCATCGGCCACGCCCTCGACGCCTCAAGCGAGAACACGCTCCCCCAGCCAAGAGCTACTCGCTTGTGGTGGTGGCAATGCACTTGCAGCTCGCGTCCCGGCTTGGCTTTCCTGATCTCAGGCCGGAGTCGCTGGCAAGCCTGCCGCAGCCAACTCGGCACGCTCGGCAGGTGTGACCTCGTACGGAGCGCCAGGCTCGGCGCCGATCACGAGCACGACGGTGTTGTCCGACAGCGCGACGGCAGACCGGATCGTTTTCACGTCGAGGGCGCTCACAAAGGTGCCTGCCGGTGCGTCAACGTCCTGACCGTCCACCTGAAAACGCGCGTGTCCTGTGTGGACGAAGTACAACTCCTCGTGCTGCTCGTCGGTGGGATCCGCGTGGTCGTGCTCGCCGATGAGGCGATCGCCGGTATTCCGAGCGGTGTAGGCGTTGACACCGAACGCGGTGATCCCGAAGTGATTGCGGACCGGCGTCCACTTCGCATCGGTGTGAGCGACGTCGGCGGCTGGGATGTCGGTCAGCGAGGCGTGAGAAGCGGACATGGAGGCGATTCTAGTAGTGGCCACACTGCGCCAGCACTGCCCCGACTGCCGCGGCGCAATTCCTCAACGTACTGCTCTGTGGCAAGACGTCTCTCGTCAGACATCACCTCCGACGAGCTTCCAATCGAGACGCGGACGGTGGTCCAGCCAAGCGATCGTCTGCTTCGCGGCTTCGCGATGGAAGTGCGGGAGGAACAGACGGTTCGTGATGATGCGGATCCGGACATCGGGGTGCGCGGCGATGCGTCGTAGTCCCGCCGGAGCGCAGCAGGTGGATTCAGCTCGACCGCTTCCATACAGCTGTGCCACGCGAACAGCGACCGCTCTCAGGAGTTGTACGACGGGAGAACAGCTGTGGAGGGCTGTTGGGCCCACCTCAAGGAGGAATGGGGCCTACTCGAGCTTCGGGTGCGGCGGATCGACAGGGTTGCCCAGCACGTCACTCTGCTCATCCTCGCCTACTCTCTCCTCAGCTTGGCGAAGCTTCGCGCGTCGCCGTAAGCAACGCCTCGTCCAGAGGCGCCGTGTTCGCCAGGAAGCGGTCAAGGCGCGCCGCTGTCCGCGATTTCGCAGTCGGTTACGCCGGACCCTCCTAGCTCGCGAGCAGACTCTCGAACGTCGGATCGTCCTTGCGTCGCGGCGGCCTGACCTCGCGCCACGTGCACTGTTCCGGATCCTTGTCGTCGCGGAAGCGGATGAAGCGCGAGCCGTGGCGGAAGCGGTTGCCCTGCACCTTGTCGTAGCGCACTTCGGCAACGAGCTCCGGGCGCACCGCCGACTCCTGCAGCTCTCCTGTTCCCCAGCGGTTCGGCTCGGAGAAGCCACGGTCTGGCGCGTCCTTCAACAACGGCTCGATGCGGTCGAAGATCTCCTTGTGCCGGCTCGCCGCCACCGCGGCCGAGCCGACGTAGTCGATCTTGCCGGCTTCGCTATACAGCCCGAGGAGCAGCGTCGCGATCCGGGTCGGCTTCTCCTTCCAGCGCACGCCGACGATCACGCAGTCCGCCGTCTTGTGCGGCTTCACCTTGAGCACGCCGTCCCGCGAGCCCGGCAGGTAAGGAAGGCCGAGCCTCTTCGCGATGACGCCGTCGAGGCCGGCCGCCTCGAAGCTGTCCAGCCATTTCTGGGCGTCCGCGGCGTCGCCGGTCGTCGGCGAGAGGTGGAAGTCGTCCCGGAGCACTTGTTCCAGCTCCGAGCGGCGCTCCTCGAGCGGCAGCTCGTGGACGGGCTTTCCTTTCCAGAGCAGGAGGTCGAACACGATGAAGTCCGCCGGGATCTCCGCCGAGAGCTTGCGCACTCGGGACTCCGCGGGATGGAGCCGGAGTTGCATCGAGTCGAAGTCGAGCACGCCGTCCCGCGCGATCACGATCTCGCCGTCCAGGGCGGAGTGGGGAGGCAAGAGGTCGCCCAGAGGTCGCAGCTCGGGGAAGTAGCGGAGCAGGGGCCGGCCGTTACGCGACCAGAGGGCGACCTCGCCGCCGTCGTTCTCGAGAACACCCCTGAAGCCGTCCCATTTCGGCTCGAATTGCCAGCCGTCCGTGTCGGGAAGCTCTTTGACGAGCTGAGCCTCCATGGGCGGGAAGGGCACGTTTGGTCCAGGCACCGCGCGGAACCCTACTCACGTGGGTGAGCTGGATGGGGTCTGGGCTGTCGAGCGCGTCTCGGGCGCGCTCCCGCCGCTGCTCGGGTGCGTGAAGCGCATCCACGGGTCGCGCGGCACGACGGAATTTCCGCACGTTCCGGGACTTCCGTTCGAGGTTCGCGGGCGGGAGCTGCACTATCCACTGGGGCTCCTGGTCGACAGGCTCGAGCCTGGCAACGGCGCCTACCTCGGGCGGGCGACTCTGTTCGGCCGCGAGCTCGGACAATTCACCGTGAGGAGGTTGGACGCAATGGGACAGTTGAAGGAGCAGCTGATCAAGCATCTCGACGAAGCGCACGCCATGGAGCAGAACGTGTTGCGCATGCTCGAAGGGATGATCGCCACGACGGACGATCCGGAGATCCTCGACGCCCTCGAGCATCACAAGGTGCAGACGCAGGGTCACGCGGATCGAATGGCACAGCGGCTCGAGGCGCACGACGCCACGCCGTCGACGGTCAAACAGCTCGGCGGGGTGATCGGAGCCCTCGCGAAGCTGCCGCTCGATTTCGTCCGCGGGGAAAAGGCCGGCCGCAACGCGCGGGAGGGCTATGCCACAGAGCACCTCGAGATCGCGAGCTACGAACTGCTGAGCCGCATCGCCGATAGGGCAGGCGACGCGGAGACGGCGGACGCGGCCCGCGAGATCATCGAGGAGGAGCGAGCGATGGCGTTGATCATCGAGCAGAACTGGGACAAGTTCGCCGAGCTCTCCCTCCAGGAAGAGGGCATCACCGTCTAGGCACGTCTCGAACGGCCACGGCCTGGTGTCAGACACCAGGCCGTGGCCGCTACGGACTAGTAGTTGAGCCAGGGCGCCAGGAAGCCTTCGATCTCGCGGCAACCGCGAGGCCGCTCGAGCCGGGCCGCGACGGCCTTGTTCTCGACGACCACCAAGGTGGGCAGCGCCTCGATCCTGAACCGCTCGAGGAGGTCCGGGTATTCCTCCTCCGCGATCTTGACGACGTCGAACGTTCCGTGGTTACGCCGCCGTTGCAGCACCTGGGCGAGGAAGCCTTCCACTCGCCTGCAGTGACCAGACAGCGTCGAATGGAAGAACACCAGCCTCGGCTGCTCAGCCAGTGGGGGGATAGCCACTGCCATGTCGCACCTCCGTTGAATCTGGAAGGGCGAGGACTTGGCCCTTGCACTTGCTAGGAGCGAGGGGATCTCTGCCCCGAAACCGCTCGTTCGTAACCTCGGGCCCGACACGCCTGTCTAAGCTCACGTGATGAGGAGGGTCGGAGTCACAGGGCTCGGTGCCGTCACGCCGCTCGGCAAAGACGCGCAGTCGACCTGGCGGGCCGCCGTGGCCGGTGAGAGCGGCATCGACTGGATCCGGTCGTTCGATCCCGGCGACGCCCCGGTGCGGATCGCCGCTGAGGTGAAGGACTTCGACGCGACGCAGGTGGCTTCACCGAAAGAGGTGCGCAAGCTCGAGCGGAACGTCCTCCTCGCCCTGGGCGCAGCCCGGGAGGCGATGGGGGATGCCGGGCTGAACGGCTTCGACCCGAAGCGGGTCGGCGTCGTCTTCGGCACGGCGATCGGCGGCGTGAACGGGCTGCTCGAGCAGGAGGACATCCGCCGCGAGCGCGGCCCCGACCGCGTCTCGCCGAACTTCCTGCCGAATGTCCTCGTGGACTCGGCGAGCGGACAGATGGCGATCTCGCTCGGGATCAAGGGCCCGAACTACGCGGTCGTCTCCGCGTGCGCGACCGGCTCGCACGCGATAGGCGAGGCCGCCGAGTTGGTCAAGAGAGGCGATGCCGACGCGATGCTCGCCGGCGGCGGCGAGGCGTGCCTGAACCCCCTGATCCTCGCCGGCTTCACGGCCATGCGCGGCCTTGCGGCGGAGAACGAGGACCCACCGCTGGCGTCGCGCCCGTTCGACGCGACACGCGCGGGTTTCGTGATGGGGGAGGGTGCCTGCGTGTTCGTCCTCGAGGAGCTGGAAGCTGCTCACGCTCGCGGAGCGCACGTGTACGCGGAGGTGCTCGGGTACGGAGCATCGAACGACGCGCATCACATGGCGCAGCCGGAGCCCGAGGCGACCGGCGTCGCGGACATGATGCGCGCCGCGCTCAGCCGCGCCGGAATCGAGCCCGAGCGGGTCGGCTACATCAACGCGCACGGCACGTCGACGCCACTCGGGGATCTGGCGGAGACGAAGGCGATCAAGGACGTCTTCGGCGATCACGCGTACGAGCTGGCGGTTTCGTCCACGAAGTCGATGATGGGCCATACATTCGGCGCGGCGGGGGCGATCGAGGCGATGATGTGCGTCCTCGCGCTGCATGAAGGAGTGATTCCGCCCACGATCAACTACCGCCACCCCGATCCCGACTGCGACCTCGATTACGTGCCGAACGAAGCGCGCGAGGCGAAGGTCGACGTCGCCCTCTCGAATGCGATGGGGCTCGGCGGCCACAACGGCTGCGTCCTGCTGGGGCGCGTCGAGTGAGCTTCATCGTCGACCCCGCAGTCGAGGCGTACGCCGAGGAGCACACGACACCCGACGGCGAGCTGTTCGAGCGTCTGGCGGCGGAGACCCGTGAGAAGACGACCGCGCCGCAGATGATGGTCGGCCGTCTCGAGGGCCGCTTCCTGGGGATGCTCGTCAGCAGCCTGCGCGCCCGGCGCGTCCTCGAGCTGGGGACGTTCACCGGCTACTCGTCGATCTCGATGGCGCTCGCGCTGCCATCGGGAGGTCAGATCGTCACCTGTGACGTGAACGAGGAGACGACCGCGATCGCGCGGCGTTACGCGGAAGAGGCCGGCGTCGCGGATCGCATCGACTACCGGCTCGGTCCCGGTCTCGAGACGATCGCGTCACTCGACGGCCCGTTCGACCTTGTCTTCATCGACGCGGACAAGCCGAACTACGTCAACTACTACGAGGCGACGGTGCCGTTGCTTGCTGACGGCGGACTGATCGTCGTCGACAACACGCTCTGGTCGGGCCGGGTCGTCGATGAGGAAGACGACGAAGAGACGACGCGAGCGATTCGCGAGCTCAACGATCACGTGTCGGCCGATTCTCGTGTCGAGAACGTGCTGCTCACCGTCCGCGACGGAATGAACCTCGTTTGGCGCGCGTGATCTGAGGCTGACTAAGTAGGCCGGGGCCGACAATTACACGGCCTGGTGTCAGACACCGTGACGGAAGTGTGACCGAGTTTCCACAGGTCGGACGGGAACCCGCACCGCGCCACGAACGACTCGCGTCCAACTACATCATGTCCTGGTGTCGGACACCGTGACTGAAGTGTGACCGAGGTTCCGTCCGCGACGGAATGAACCTCGTCTGGCGCACCTGACATGATCGGCACATGGTCGGAGCGACACAGAGTCAGCGCGGGCCCGTCGGCAATACCCGCTCGATCGGGCTGTCCATCCTCTGGGCCCTACTGACGCTCGGCATCTACACCTATGTGTGGACGTACAAGACGCACGAGGAGATCAAGCGCTACTCGGGCAACGGCGTCGGCGGTGTGATCGGGTTCGTCATCTACTTCCTGCTCTCGCCGGTGACGTTCTTCCTCGTTCCATCCGAGGTGCGTTACATGTACGAGGATCTCGATGGGCAGCGGAGTCCGGTGCGCGGCGTCACCG
>WNGK01030550.1_pt1 | contig 10244 bp, 9 predicted proteins | sample 5400601 | NCBI WGS metagenome assembly WNGK01 (sample SAMN13153376, study PRJNA577476) | soil metagenome | isolation source: 60 cm soil or saprolite under Garry oak tree replicate 1 | place: USA:California | collected 2016-06-15 | reverse complement strand
CGGCGGCAAGACGCAGCAGGAGGCCAAGCAGGAGGTGCGCCGGGCGGCGACGCCCTACGAGCGGCCTGAGTTCGGGGCCGAGGACCTGGGCGACATCAACATCCCCGCGTTTCTCCGCAACCGTTTGTAGGAATACTCCTTAACCCATGCGCTGCCCGTATTGCGGTCACCACGACCTGAAGGTGGTCGACTCCCGCGACTCCGAGGTCGGGGAGGCGATCCGCCGCCGGCGTGAATGCCTGCAATGCGGGCAGCGCTTCACCACGTATGAGCGCATCGAGGCGGTGCCTTTCTACGTCACCAAGAAGGACGGGCGCCGCGAGGACTTCGACCCCCAGAAGCTCTTCACCGGCCTGAAGAAGGCGACCGAGAAGCGCGACATCTCGCCCGAGCGTTTACGCGCGATCGTCGACGACATCGAGGCCGAGCTCCGGCGCTCCGGCCGCGTCGAGATCCCGAGCGGGGAGATCGGCGAGATGGTGATGGATCGCTTGCGCGACCTGGATGAGGTGGCATACATCCGGTTCGCGTCGGTCTACCGCGAGTTCATGGACCTACAGCAGGTCAAGCGCGAGATCGAACAGGTCCTCAGCTCGCGCCGCCCCGGATAGCACCACCAACCGCCATTCCGCGCTTTTGGCGCCAAACGTTCGGCTCCGCGCATCGGATTCCGAATTTCTGGCGCCGAACATGCGTCATGCGGCTCGTAAGCTCACCTCAGTGAGCACACCTCAGGTGCTGAAGATTCCAGCCCTCGAAAGGGAGACCGGGCTCGTGCATGGCTTCTCGACCATCTCGCTCGGCACGATGGGATTGACACAGGCGCCCGACCCCGACGCGGTCATGGCGTCGCGGCGTCAGTTCGCGCGCGTACTTGGCATCGACGCCGAGCCGCTCACGGTCGCCGGCGCGGTTCACGGCGCCACCGTGGCCCGCGTCGACGAGCACAAGGACGTTGTGCGCGGCGTCGACGGACTGGTCACGGATCGCCGCGGCGTGGCGCTGTTCGCGACGTTCGCGGATTGCTACCCGATCGTCCTGTGGGACGCTGAGCATCGATGCGTCGCACTGGCGCACGCGGGGTGGCGCGGCACGGTTGCGCGCGTCGGGCCGGCGGCGCTGAGGGCGATGCATGACGAGTACGGATCGGACCCCGCCAAAGTCAAGGCCGGCATCGGGCCCGGAATCTGCGGGGCATGCTACGAGGTCGGTGAGGAGGTCGCCGGCCAGTTCGATGCAGCGTTCGTGCGCCCAAGCGCGGATGGCCGGTTCTTGCTGGACCTCGCCGCGGCCAATCGCGTACAGCTCGAGGCTGAGGGAGTGGAGGCGGTCGACGTGATCGGCGTCTGCACGAAGGAGTCGGACTACCTGCCGTCGCACCGCCGCGCGCCCGACGGCACCCGTTTCGCCGCCATCGTCGCAATCAAATGAGCGAAAACCTCGGGGTTACTCCCGCGACTTCGTCGCGGGGACCCCAGTGGTATCCCGTCGGCTGCGCCGAGGGGCTGCTCACTTTCCCCGGGATCGGATCAAGTTAGTTGCCACTCGAAGCGACGCGGGGAGTATTCCAGCAACGCGGAGTTGCGGCCGGGATAAACGCGGCCGCCAATGCAACGCTGTGACCGTCGCTGAAAACCTGGCGGCGGTGCTTGAGCGCATTGCTCGCGCCGGCCGAGACCCGGATTCGGTGTTGATCGTCGCCGTGACCAAGGGCTTTGACATCTCCGCCTGCCGCGAAGCCCTGGCCGCAGGCCTGCACACGTTGGGCGAGAACCGGGTCCAGGAGGCGCTTGGCAAGATGGGCGACCTTCCCGATGCGGTGTGGCACCTCATCGGCCATCTGCAGACCAACAAGGTTCGGCAAGCAGCGGGCCGGTTCGCGCTCATCCAGTCGGTCGACTCCGCGCGACTGGCGGAGGCGATCGCGAAGATTGCGCCATCGCAGCAGGTGCTGGTCGAGGTCAACGTGTCACGCGAGCCGCAGAAGTCGGGGGCTGATCCAGATCACGCGCTCGATGTGATCACCGCCACCGCCGGATTGCTCGACCTCAAAGGCCTGATGGCGATGGGACCCTCACATGGCGATCCGACAGCGTCGTTCCTGCAGCTTCGCGAGCTGCGGGACGAGGCCGAGCAGGGCCTGGGCAAAGCCTTGCCGGTACTCTCGATGGGAATGAGCGGCGATTTCGAGGCGGCGATCGCAGCCGGGAGCACCATGCTGCGCCTCGGCCAGGTGCTCTTCGGCCCTCGGCCGGCTCACGGTATCGTTGCGTAGCGAATGTTGTTCTTCATCGCCACGTTTTTGATCTACCTGCTGTACGCGTTCATCATCGTGTTGATCGTGCGCGTGATCTTTTCCTGGGTCAGCCCGGGGGCTTCGAACCCCGTGTCACGGCTCGCGTATCAGATCACGGAGCCGGTGCTGGCGCCGGTGCGGCGCTGGGTGCCGCCGGTGTCAGGCATCGACCTGTCGCCTCTGCTGGTCACGCTGGTCGCGTACTTCGTTATCGCAGCGCTTCGCAATATCGGGGGCTAATCACGGCTCGGAGGGCCGAGGCCTTGCATGAGAAGCTCCAGGGTCGCATTCTGGAGCAGCTCCAGCTCCGAACCCGACAGTGGTTGATGCGCGAGCATCAAGGCATGCAGGTAGAGGAGCTGGATCGCCAGGTCTTTTTTCCGGCCTAAATGGCCGCACATCGTCCGCACCAGCTCATTGCGCACGTTGAAGACGAGGAGTGGAACTGACTCCGTCTCAACAGGACTTACCGCGTCTAGAACGTCGACGAAAAGCGGTAGCGCGACCTCACGGCTTGCCCTGAGCTGCCTTCCATAGGCGACGTTTTCCGATTGAGACAGCAGGGCCGGAACATTCACGGGTTCGAAACCCTTGAGGATCGGCTGCGCGCGGAAAGCGCCGAGCACGCGCTGCGCGTCGGCGACGAAGTCCCCGGCCATCTCGGATTCCTGCGCGGTGGGATCGGCGAGGCGCTCGATGAGAAAGTTGTCGTCGAGCGGTGGGATATCGCGCCCGATCAGCTGACCTGCCATAGACAGCAGCTGCGAGTCGTAGCTGAATCCTCCGTCGATGAGCTCGATGCCGATGGCTCGGGCCACCCCCGCGAGCTGCCGATACGCGTCGTGGTCGGGTACGTAATGCAGCTCCCGGCCGGACTCGAGGTAGTCGCCGAGAGGGGTCATCCCCCGGGTGCCCTCGAACGGCAGCCACCTCACGAACAGCTCATAGAACTCGGGGTCCTGGGTCGCCAGCGCCTTGAGCGCGATGTAATGGATACGGATGAATTGCGCCATGAAGTCCGGATCGCGCCGGCCTGTCGCCTCCAGCCAAAGGCGGACGATCTGGCCAAGCTCGTCCCGGAAGGTCTCGAGCTTGTCGTCCTCGTAAAAGCTTTCGCGTCCAGCGGTCGGACGCAGGTCGTTGACGTTGACGACGCACCGGACGAAGTACGCCCAGTCGGGCGTGAGGCCGGAGATGCTGTCGGAGACCAACATGCGGCGCAGGTACGCGCGGTGGTTCTGCGGCACGTGGACGGACCTGGGTTCGGACAGGAGAAACGCGATTCCGGTTGCGTCCGCGCCAGTCGACCTGATTGGAATCGCCGCCATCATCCGGTTTCCAAACAGTGATTCGCCATAGCCCAGGATTTGCGAAAGTCCCGCGTCGCTCGCCAGATCGATGTCCTGCCATGGCAGCGGCTCACCGCCGAATTCGTCGCGTTGTCCCTCGTGGGTGAACGTGATCTTGATCGGAAGGAGCTCGCCGTAATGGCGCGCGGTGTCGAGAATCTTGTCGGCGTTGAAGAGGGGCTCGCTGTCGGCCTTAGGCCGTAGATAAACGGCCGTGCCGATGGGTGCCGTGGCCTCGAGCGACGAGAGCTCATAGGTGCCGTCGCTGTGGCCGATCCACCGAAATGACTTCGACGATCCGCTCTTCCGGGTCACCAGCGTGACTTCGTCGGCGACCACAAAGCACGAGAGGATGCCGATCCCGAACTGTCCGAGGAAGTCGGTCGGCGAGTCGCGCTTCGAGCTCTGGCCGATCGTGCTGAGAAACACGTGCACGTCCGCCTCGTCGAGGCCGATGCCGTCGTCTTCGAAGCTGAGCGTGGCTCCGGCGCCCTCGCCAATCAGCCGGATGGAGATCTCGCCCGCATGCGATTGCTCGAGCGCGCGGCGAGCGGTGATCGCGTCGACCCCGTTCTGCAGCAGCTCGCGAACGAAAACGGTCGCCGACGAGTACAGATGGTTGGAGAGGACGTCGACGATGCCCCTGAGGTCGACCTTGAACGGATCGCGCCGGCTCACAGCGGCCACCACCACTTGCGGGTACCTGCCAGGTGCTCGCGGACAGCGTCGCCGAACCTGTCATGGCCGTTCCTCTTGTCGAAGGCGTCGGCGAGGTTGCACGTCTCTCGATACAGGCGTGGCTCAGCATCCTCGAAAGAGGTCACCGGCTCGCTCGGCAGCAGCGTGCCCAGGGGCTCGGCTCCCTTTCCCATCTCGCGGGCGAGGCGTGAGGCTCGTACAAGGCCGAGCATGAGGACGAGGCGCCGCAGCGGCGTCTCGCCGGTCAGGGCCCGGGCGGCGTACCTTCCGGCGGCGCGAAGGACTTGCCGTGGGTGATGGTCGACGAGATAGACGAGAAGGGCACCCGCCGGCTCCACGAAGTCGCGATTGGTGCCGATGCGGCGCGGCAAGAGGTGCGCGAGACGTTCCGCCTCGGCGTCCTGTCCGGCCTGGCTCAGCGGAAGCAGGAACCTTCCGTAAGTGAGTGTGGGCACCTCGGCGCACGTCATACGTCCCTCGAACAGAGGCGCCGCAGCCTGCCTGGCGAGCGCCAGGTCGCGCATAGCGAGGTGGGCGGCAGCTTCGCAGTCGACGTCACATGCCGTGCAGTCGCTGAGCGAGTCCGTTCGCTGCCGCAAAGAGCTCAGCCAGCTTGGAGCGGCTGATCGCAGGATGCTCGCTGGCCCGCTCGACGATCCATTTGTACATCCAGAGCAGGTTGGTGAAGTGGCCGCCCATCTCCAGGGTGAAACGGTCGGGGTTGGCATCGTGTTGCCCGAGGCACCAGGCGAACGCGACCAGCGCAAGGTTGGGGTCACCGCCCATGTTCGGCTCTGGATCAAGGCTTGCCTTGCCCGGAAGCCGGCCTCCACGTCCTGATGAATGTCGGCCACGCGAACAGCCTCCGAGTGCACGCGGGTGCGCTCGGACCCGTACAGCATCCCGTGGCCCTGGTCGATCAGCCCGTCAGCTTCGTTCATGGCCGCCACGCTCGGGATGGTAACCGGACGTCAAGCGGTCTTTGATCCACTATCGAACAGACCTGTAAAATCAGTGCTCGCTCGGCGTTGACGGAGACAGTTAGGCCCGTTTGAGCGGTCGACAGAGAGCCAGGCAACGAGCTGAGAGCCTGGCGGCCGATGACGGAGCCGAGATCACTCCCGAGCCGGAACCCGATGAGCGTCCGAGGTGGCAGCCTCGGAAATCTGGGTGGTACCGCGGGCCCGCTGCGCGAGGCTCGTCCCAGAGATCGATCCATATTTCTCTGGGAGTGAGATGTTCGACAAGGTAGACCAGAAGGTCAGCTTCCCGGACCTCGAGAAGCAGGTGCTCGCGAAATGGAAGTCGGAAGACACCTTCCGAAAGTCGCTCGAGCTCCGTGCCGGGCGCCCACGCTTTGTCTTCTACGAAGGGCCGCCCACCGCCAACGGCAGGCCGGCCACGCACCACATCCTCGCGCGCGCCTTCAAGGACCTCTTCCCGCGCTACAAGACGATGAAGGGGTTCTACGTCGAGCGCAAGGCCGGCTGGGATACACATGGGCTGCCGGTGGAGATCGAGATCGAGAAGAAGCTGGGCATCTCCGGCAAGTCCGACATCGAGACCAAGATCGGTATCGAGCGCTTCAACCAACTGTGCCGCGAGAGCGTCTACGAGTACGTCGCCGACTGGGTCGCTTTCAGCGAGCGAATGGCCTTTTGGCTCGACTACGACAACGCCTACTGGACGCTGACGTCCGATTACATCCAGTCGGTTTGGTGGGCGCTCAGCGAGATGTGGAACCAGGACCTCATCTACAAAGGCTTTCGCGTCGCGCCGTACTGCCCCCGATGCTCCACGCCACTGTCGAGCCACGAGTTGGCATTGGGCTATCAGGACAACGTTCCCGACCCGAGCGTCTTCGTCCGGTTCCGGTTGAAGAACGACCGCAACACCTCGGTCCTCGCCTGGACGACCACGCCATGGACGCTGCCCGGCAACGTAGCGCTGGCCGTCGACAAGGACATCACGTACGTCAAGGTCAAACAAGGCGACGAGCACTTGATCCTGGCCGAGGCGCGCCTGTCTGTGCTTGACGGCCAGTACGCAGTGGTCCAGACGATGAAAGGCAGCGAACTCGTGGGTCTGGACTACGAGCCTCTCTTTCCCTACTCCATCCCCGAGCAGGGGAGGGCTCACTACATAGTCGATGCGGATTTCGTCTCCACGGAAGAAGGCACGGGCGTGGTGCATACATCGGCCCTGTACGGCGTCGACGACCTCAAGCTCTGCCAGGAGAAAGGCATCCCGTTCACGCACACCGTGGGACTGGACGGGAAGTTCTTGCCGTACGTCGAGAAGTTCGCCGGTCTCCACGTCAAGGAGGCCGACCCGCTGATCATCGACGACCTCAAGTCGCGAGGTCTGCTCTACAAAGCCGAGACGATCCTTCACACATATCCGTTCTGCTGGCGGTGTGGAACGGCGCTGATCTACTACGCGCTCGATGCGTGGTACATCCGGACCACGAAGTACAAGGACGAGCTCATCGCCAACAACGCCGCCACCAACTGGGTTCCCGCGCATATCAAAGAAGGACGGATGGGGGACTGGCTTCGCAACAACGTCGATTGGCAGTTTTCGCGTTCTCGATACTGGGGAACCCCGCTTCCGTTCTGGGTGTGCGAGACCTGCGACGAGCAGCGTTGCATCAGCTCTGCGGCGGAGATCGGACTGGAGGACGACGCCGACCTGCACCGGCCGTACATCGACGCTGTGACGATTCCATGCAAGAAATGCGGCGGCGTCATGCGCCGCATACCGGACGTGCTGGACACCTGGTTCGACTCCGGCTCGATGCCGTTCGCGCAGCGCGGCCATCCCCGCAACGGCGCCGAGGAGTTCAAGGAGACATTCCCCGCCGACTTCATCTCCGAGGCGGTGGACCAAACGCGCGGCTGGTTCTACTCGCTGCTCGCCATCTCGACGCTGCTGTTCAAGCAGAACGCGTACCGCAACGTGATCTGCCTGGGCCTCGTCGTCGATCCGAAGGGCAAGAAGGCCTCTAAGTCGCGTGGCAACGTGCTCGACCCGAACTACCTCTTCGACACGTTCGGGTCCGATGCGGTGCGTTGGTATTTCTACACGTCAACGCAGGTGGGCGAAAACTACCGCACCAGCGACGCGGTGCTGCGCGAGGTCGTGCAGCAATTCTTCATCCCGCTCTGGAACTGCTATTCGTTCTTCGTCACCTACGCGCGACTGGATGACTTCGATCCCTCTCAGCCGCAAGTTCCTGTTGGAGAGCGGCACGTGCTCGACCGATGGCTCCTCTCGCGGCTGGCTGGCCTGGTGGACGCAGTGACCACGGGGCTGGATCATTACGACGCCAACGAGCCGGCGCGAAAGATCCATCGGTTCGTCGACGACCTGTCCAACTGGTATGTCCGGCGGTCACGGCGACGTTTCTGGAAGTCGCAGTCGGACCGCGATAAGCTGGCTGCGTACCAGACGCTGCACGAGACGCTGTCGACGACCAGCCGCCTGATGGCGCCTTTCGTGCCGTTCATGTCCGACTCGATGTTCCGCAACCTGTCGCAGGGAACCTCCGTCCACCTGAGCGACTTCCCGCAAGCGCTGCCCTGGCACGACCCGGAGGTGGAGGCGAACATGTCGCGGGCGAGGCAGGCCGTGGAGGCAGGGCTCGCCGCGCGCGACGCGGTTCGCATCAAGGTTCGGCAGCCGCTCGCGTCGATAGCACTCCTCGGCGATCCGCTGCCGGACGACGTCGCCGCGATAGTTCGTGAAGAGCTGAACGTGAAGAAGGTCACGTTCGGCGCACCGGAGGTCCGGCTCGACACGGAGATCACCGAAGAGCTGAAGCTCGAGGGCCTGGCGCGCGAGATCGTGCGCCTGATCCAGGACCGGCGCAAGAAGACGGGCCTCAACGTGGAGGACCGCATCGTCACCTGCTTCGAGGCGGACGGGCTGGTGCTGCGCGCGATCGAAAAGCACGCCGACTACATCAAAAACGAGACACTGTCAGTGGCCATCGACCACGGCAAGAGCGATGGCTGCGAGGGCGAGCAGCTGTTGCTCGAAGGAGAGCAGATCTGGATAGGGCTGAGGCGAAGCTGAAACCGAACACGGGGCGAATCCTCTTCTTTGCCATTGCTTTGGGGGTGATCGTTCTCGACCGGCTGACGAAGAGCATCGTCAGCGTGTCGGTGCCGTACGGCACCGAGGTTCCGGTGCTCGGGCACCTCGTCGGCATCACCAACGTGCGCAACGCCGGCGCGGCGTTCGGCTTTTCGCCCGTCGGGCCGTGGTTCTTTTTCGCGGCATCGATGGCTGTATCGATCGCGCTCATCGTCTACGTCCTGCGGCAGCATGGCGACGTCCGCGCGGATGCGGTCCTGGGTCTCGTCCTTGGCGGCGCGCTGGGCAACGGCTTCGACCGCGTCATCAACGGAGGCGGCGTCACCGACTTCATCAACGTCCACTTCTGGCCCGTGTTCAATCTGGCCGACTCAGCCATCAGCATCGGTGTCGTGCTGCTGCTGGTCGGGTACGTCTTACGCAAACCCAACGCCGCCTGATCGCTGAGGTCGCGGCGCCCCGGCTCGACCGTTTCATCGCCGAGCATGCGAGCGACCTGAGTCGTGCAGCGGCTGCCCGCCTCATCAAGAGCCACCTGGTCCTGGTCAACGGCAGGTCCGCCGATCCGTCGGATCGCGTGTCGCCAGGTGACGTGGTCGAGGTCGAGATCCCCGAGGCCTACGCACCGTCCACCTCAGGCGAGGCGATCCCGCTAGAGATCGTCTACGAGGATGACGACCTGATGGTCGTCAACAAACCCGCCGGAATGGTGGTGCACCCCGCGCCCGGCCACCATGCGGGCACGCTCGTCCACGCTCTCCTGGGCCGTGGCGGCACCTGGTCGACGGCGGGCGGTGAGACCCGACCCGGGATCGTGCACCGGCTCGACAAGGGCACGTCAGGGTTGATCGTCGTCGCGCGCAACGACGCCAGCCATAGCGTCCTGAGCTCACAGCTCAGCGATCGAACCCTGAGCCGCACCTACCTCGCGATCGCGCGCGGAACCATCAAGACCGGCGCGGGAGAGCTGGAAGGCCCCATCGGCCGCCATCCGAAGGACCGCAAGCGCATGGCGGTGGTGGAGGGCGGACGGTTTGCACGCACCCGGTACCAGGTGGTCGAGAAACGGCGCACGCATACACTCCTGCGCTGTGATCTCGACACGGGGCGCACGCATCAGATCCGTGTTCATCTCGCGGCGCTGGGCCATCCGGTTGCCGGTGATGCGGAATATGGCGGGCGCGGGCCGGGCGAACCCGACCGGCCGATGCTGCATGCGTGGCGCCTGCGCCTACGCCATCCTCGCACCAGGGCGGAGATGACATTCGAGGTCGCGCCCCCTGAGGATTTCCAGTCGTTCTGGGCGTCGGTGGAACCCCTCTCCCCGCAGGGGAGAGGGTGAGGGAGAGGGGCGTGCAGCACGAGGGCCATGCGCGTCGAGGTCTCCTGATCGTCATCTCTGGTCCGTCGGGCGTCGGCAAGGACACGGTCATCAAGCGCCTGCTCGAGATCGATCCCAACCTTCGATACTCGGTCTCCTACACGACCCGCCGGCCCCGGCCGGGCGAGGTCGATGCCGTCAACTACCACTTCGTAACGCGGGAGGAGTTCGAGCGGCTGATCCGCGAGGGTGCCTTCCTCGAATACGCGACCTACGGCGGCAACCTGTACGGCACTCCGTTCGCGCAGCTCGACCAGGAGCGCGCGGCCGGCCACGACATCGTCCTCAAGATCGACGTCCAGGGCGCCGAACAGGTGCGCAAGCGAGCGCCTGATGCGCTGCGAATCTTCCTGGCGCCACCCTCCATGGACGAGCTCTTGAGGCGCCGGACGGAGCGGCACAGCGAGGACCCCCAGGATGG
>WNGK01019150.1_pt1 | contig 10244 bp, 5 predicted proteins | sample 5400601 | NCBI WGS metagenome assembly WNGK01 (sample SAMN13153376, study PRJNA577476) | soil metagenome | isolation source: 60 cm soil or saprolite under Garry oak tree replicate 1 | place: USA:California | collected 2016-06-15 | reverse complement strand
GCCTTTTGGTCTTCTCCCGGCAATCCCTCTAGCAGGCCTGTCGGCGCTTCCATGAGCAACACCAAGTCACCGGGCTTTGGCTTCGTCGGTTTTGAATCCATGATTGAAGTATGTCACTATATTATATGATCCTCAATAGGCGTCACCTTTGCAGGCTAGGCATTCCAGTGCGCCCATCGCAGAAGCAGGGCGACAAGCTCGGTCTTACGGGCTCGGCCCATCAACTTGAAGAGTCGAGCTATCATCGTGTCATGCGTTCGTAGATCGCGCGAGCCTTGGCGAAGAAATCAAGCATGAGTACGCGGTCTGCGTCGCGACGGAATGCGGCCGACGCCTGGTAGAAGTGCATTTCTCGATCGATCCATTCCAGGAAGAATTTCGCGTCCTCGGCCGCCGTAGTCGGGGTTGCGAGGTCGAGGTAGACGGGACTTGTGTGGCTGAAACGGATCGTGCGACTGGGCTTCTCGAAAACTCTCGCTGCAAGCCAGCCATCGGTCGGCGGCGCAAACTCAAATGTGCCCACGAGATCGCCTCGACGGTTATGGTGTTGGAAACTGCGGATCACGCGCCCACGATAGATGACCTCCAGGCGGTCAAGTGCACGCAGCGATTTGGCCTCGACGCGGACCCGCAGCTTCTTGCCGGGTCTCGTCTTTATGGTTGCTCCGGGCTCGAGGCCAGCTACTATTAGGAAGAGGAACGGACCGTTCGTGGCGAAGCTGCGTCCCGCTTTGAGAGCACGAAACCACGCGGCGTAGCTGAAGGGCTCCTTCAGATGTACGTAGACACGGTTGTATCCGAGAGGAGCCTCCTTGACTCCGGATGCACTGCCTGCCGAGACTGGCAGTCGAAAGCCGCAATTGAGGAAGTGGTAATAAACCTCCATCGCCCAGAGCGGCATGCCAGCCTTAGTGTGGAACTCGGTTCGCCACTTAGGGATCATCCCCCATGAATCCGTCTCGAGCTCGACGCCTTGACGATTGAAGTGGTTGTAGACGATGCCTGCGAAGTCGATCTGCCCGAGGGCAACCAGAGCCGGAATATCGCGCCACACGATCTTCTCGGCATCGACGTAGCCGCCTTCACCATGGGCGGCCTCAGTAAAGACCGTGTTAGGTGGGTAGAGGCGGTAACCTTGAAATGGGATCGGTGAATGTAAGCCTAGTAGGTCGACGGCTCCTGGTCCTTCGACGAGCCGCTCCACTTCTTTGTCCAGAACACTATAGACATGGTGCGCGTCGACACTGCGGATAGGTGCGTCCGTCGTAGGAGACTCAGACCGCTGGCTATCTTCCCACACCCAGTCGACTAAGGTTGGGGTGAGGTTCAGATCCTCGGCTATGAGCAACGTTGGAATCTCATCAACATTGTGGTGATTATGAAGGTCGCCAGAGTACCATCCACGAGCGTTCATATCGATCCAGCGTGTGGGGTGCAACCTGACGTGCCGGCGCTCTCCCGCGCGCAGATTGAACTCAACAGTGACCGGACGATGCTCGGGACCTCGCTCGGCGTGAACGCGATAATGCCCGGACGGCAGTTCAATTGTCATCCGCCCCGGAACAATGAAATGATCCTCCTGCCCCTTGTGATAAGCCAACCCATTTTGTGGTGTTTTCGCTGTGCCGGTCGAGTCCACAAGATAGACGCGGGTCGGTCCAGCGGTCTCCAACTCGAGCCATGCGTTAGAAACGGTCCCAACTCGCGATATCGGAAGCGCGCCGTACAGAAGAACGGTCGCGATCACATTTCGGGTTGTACATGCAGATGCGATGAAAATCAAACGGCGAACGAACGATGCCCTAAACTGAGCGAATTTGTTTGGCTCGGCTTCCATTTGCTTCACTGCGCCCGGGTCAAATCATACGATCCCAACATTTCAGCAACAACATGACGGTCTCGTCTACCAGAGTCGACGCAATGGTTAGTAAAGTGCCCGCGGTTTTCAATTGTGGCCGGCTTACCAGGCCAGCGGTTATAATTTGCCGCCATGCGACGCCTTCAAAGTGTAGCTGTTCTGCTTATCTCGTCATTGCCGCTCGCGCTGGCTGCGACTTACTACATCGACTGTTCTGCGGGTTCAGACAAGGCTGCAGGGACTTCCGTCGCAACCGCGTGGGGTACGCTCAACAAGGTGGCAGCCACAACGTTTGCACCGGGTGATTCCATCCTGTTCAAGCGTGCTACCCGGTGTACCGGGCAGCTATCGCCAAAAGGTTCGGGCGACCCAGAGCGGCCGATCCGGATCGGGGCGTACGGCAACGGACCCCTGCCGGTCATCAGTGCCGGCGATTCCGACGCAGCAATCAAGCTGTTCAACCAGCAGCACTGGGTGCTAGAGACTCTTGAGACTACGGGCGGCAATCCCTATGGCGTGTTCGTGAGTGGCACGCAAGGGGAGCTGCGCGGGTTCGTCCTGAAGAACCTCGTGGTTCACGACGTCGGCGGTGAGCCGAAGTCCAAAAGCACCGGGCTGGTTGTGTTCACCGTTCCGGAAGGAACGCGAATGCAAGACATCTTGGTCGACGGCATCACCGCATACAACACCACGCAGTGGGCCGGGATTATCGTCAATGGCGCATCGCGGGAAAATCGGATCCGGAATGTCATCATCCGCAATTCGATCGTGCATGACATTTATGGTGACGGCATCGTCATGTTCTCCGTCGAGGATGGCTTGATTGAACGAAGCGCAGCGTGGCTGACGGGACTGCAGCCGGTAGAGCACATTGGCACGCCGAATGCCATATGGACGTGGACCTGCCGACGCTGCACGGTTCGTCAGACGGAGGGTTTTTTCATAGACTCGCCAGGCGTCGATGGCGGAGTCTATGACATCGACTACGGTAACGACGACAACATTGTCGAAGAGAATTATGGGCACGACGCGATGGGATACTGTGCGGCGGTATTCGCCGCCGAGAAGCAGATCACCACAAACAGCGTCATTCGTGGAAATCTGTGCATCGATAATGGCCGCAGTCCAAAACTCGCACGACGGCAGGGCGACATGTTCATCTACACCTGGGAGGGCGGCCTCCTGGATGGCGTGCTGATCGAGAACAACACTTTCTACTGGAGCCCCCTCATCGATGTGCCTGCTTTCATGATGGATCATGCCGATTTCACCGGCACCCGGCCCAATGTCGTCGTCGGCAACAGGATTTTCACAGGCGTGTCCGCACCAATCCACTCAAGCAATAGGTTAAGGTTCGAGCACAATACGGTAGGACCTGATGAAGATCCCGCTATGACCACAAATTCGTACCCGGGGAATTTTCGACTTGTGTTAAACGGCGCCGATCGCGGCCAAGTGGTCTTTTTGCAAGCAGCATTGGCCCAGTACTCCAATCGCTTGGAGGGGCAAGTCACAATACCTGATCCGTCACTGAACCTCGCATATGACTGGAATCTCGGCCGCGTGCGAGTCACTTGCGCAAGCGGCCGGCCCGGGCTGCAGCTTCTTTCTCCGGACGGCAAAGCTCTGGCCCAATGGTCCAGTTTTGTCTCGCCGGGCGAGCTTGGCTTGGCCTTGCGCCGCAATTTGGGAGTTCCGGCACCATTCGCGGCGGCAGGGCGGCCCGGCGGGTAAACGAAGAAGAGGCGTCGGTGCCCGCAAAACGCAAATCACCCGCCACCTGGGTAACCGATTTTTCGTGCTTTGTCGCAGATTATCGTACAAGCGCTTCCTGTTACCCAACTTGGGAGACGGAGACCGTCGACGACCCCCATTTCGCACCGCATCCCACAATACTTCGACCCTCAGCAGCGTAACCACTACCAATTCGTAATCGATCCGTCGGGCCGGAAGTACGTCTGGGCGCGCGCAGTCACCCGCTGCGTGATTTCAGTAATTAGCTTCAGGGGTTTCATATCAAGTTCCACACCCAACCCCGGCCGGTCGTTGGGGTAGAGCTTCCCGTCCTTGAAGTCGAGGCCTATCGTCACATGTGGAATCGTTCGGCCTTGATAATTGTATTCCAGCAGCACCGGCCCCGAGAATGGGCCAAGCGCGTGAACCAGGGCCGCCGTCGAGATTGGTCCCGTGAAATGCGGCACGATACCCACGAAGTGCGTTTCGCAGATTGCCGCGATCTTCACCATCTCTGTGATGCCGCCGACGTTGGGCAACGTGGCACGCATGTAGTCAATGTCATGATTTTCGAGCAGTTTGTTAAAATCCCACCGATTGCCCCACTCCTCGCCAGCGGCGATGGGGACCCTCACCGTTCGCCGGAGGATCGGCAGGTCTTCTCCGAACGCTTCCGTGCGTACGGGATCTTCAACAAAAAATGGCGCGTAGTCCTTAATCAAGTCGCATCCCCGCATCGCATCAGAAAGGTCGAACCGCTGATGAAAATCGATGACCCAGTCACCGTCCTTCCCGACGCCTTCACGCGCCTGCTCGCACTCTTCCGCCATTTTGAGAAGCCGCTCCCGGGTGTTGTACGTGCTATTCGGCGTCGTGGACGCGGCATCCATACGGAATGCACGGTAGCCCGCCTCCATTGTGGCGCGGGCTCGCTCCCTAATGCTCATCCCTTCGCGAATCTGCGGAATAATGCCTGCGGTGTTGTAAAGTTCGCAGAAATTGCGTGCCATTCCCCCGAGCAGCGCGTGGACCGGCCGGTTCAAAGCCTTGCCGCGAATATCCCAAAGGGCGAGATCCAATGCACCGAGAGCGTGCATTTTCTCGCGGCCAGGGGGATAGAAAAATGCCCGATACATGTCCTGCCAGCAGCGCTCGATCGCATTCGGATCCTCGCCAATGAGCCGCCCAGCGCACTGCTCCAGCGTCTCCCGCGAGCCACCCTCGCCGATGCCCATGATTCCGGCATCCGTTTCGATGGTTACCACCAGATCGGACTGATTGAAAAGCGGGTTAGGATTAGGCGGCGAGTACACCCGTACGCGCGTGATTTTCATCTTCGGCATGCTCGATGGAGCAGCCCGAAGCTCCACGACTGCCGTAGCCGCGGCCACCGCGCCTATCGAACCAAAGAACGTTCTGCGATTCATACCTGTATCTTTCCGAGGTGCCCTTCTCTTGACGGGCACTCGACGCCAATGTTCATTGACCGGTGGTCATATCCAAGTGAAGTAAGCGCCTGCTATTTTACTGAACGTGTGGATTCTTGTTCGGCGCCGCGAAGCATCTCCAGGTTTGTGTCATTTCGAAATCGCGCGCACAGCAACCAGTGAGCAATTTCCGGGCAAGGCATTCTCGACTGTAGTGGTGAGCAGAGCTTGGAAGTAGGGTGGGACTGTCCTGTGATCGGACGACAGGGCCATGAGGGTTTTCTGCAGTTCCGACATCCGCTCGGGATTTATCAGGTACTCGATCGCCGCTTGCGACCCCTGCGTGTAGATGCCGTAGATTAAAAGGACACGATCCTCGCTGCGCTCGTTGGGTAGCAAGAGCACAAGCGCATAGTCACGCCTGAGCTGGTTTGTAACCGGATCAAATTCTGGCTTGTATACACGCTTCTCGCCCCGTAGAGGATTCCGATTCAAAATCAAGCCACTTTGAAAATGAAACCCTTCCACATTGAGAAAGACCCTGCCGCTCCAGGATTGATTTCCTCCCAGCAAAATTGCGTTATTTGCCTTGATTTCCTCCACGTTCACTAGTCGAGATTGTTGCAAGGGACATTGCTGATTAACCTCGGAGAACATTCTGCACAAGCTGACAACTCCAAGAGTTTCTCCAACCGAGGTGAAATCGGTCACAGAGGGAACGAAACGAAATCGTTTCAACTCCCGGAAGTGTATCGTATCGCGGAATTCTGGCAGCTCAGATTTCGGTATCTCATGACCGCTAGCCAGCGTTTGCGCACTGTCCCCGTCATGTGCAGCCCGCAATAGCGGATGGTTGGGAATCACAATCAGCGGCGGTTGCGCCGGCGGAAGGAACGGACGCCAGAACCACTCGAGCCCGTCCGGCAATGCTGCGGCATGCAAGGACTGCGCCGTTTTCACTCCCCACTTGCTACGTGTAATTAAGAGCAATCCGAGAGCCACGCAAACCACCGCTAAGATCAAGGTGAGCGCCCAATGCAAGCTGCTCCGCCGCCGAGACAGAGGAATCAGCGCTGAGGTCGGTAGCGCAGCGATCTCCGACCTCTCTGCTGGGATTCTCGCGATAACGGGTACGTAGGCGCCAGCTGGCAACTCCAGCCGCATCAGGCTGTCTTTACCCTCCTCGTCGTAGTACTTCTTCAGCAGCCTGCGAATTTCGTGTGCCTGCACACGGACAATCGGGTCTTTTTGCGAATTGAACTCCGGACCCCGATCGTAAACTTCCAGGCCGATTAGGTATTCGTTCAGCTTGTCGCCGTTGCCGAGGAAAGTTTGCTCTGCGACAAACTCAAGAAATTTGCTTTTCCTGGGTGAGCTGGCGAAGTGCTTGCTCTCGAGAATTCGGCGCAGTTCTTCCCGCTTCTCGAAGAGAGAGATCGGAAGGGCACCCGGGCTGTGCAAGGTGGTCAACGCGTTTTACCAACTCCAGCGTACTCTAGCTGGACTTGCCCGAGCCCAAATTTACAGCCGAAACAATACCACTCCTACCATTTGCAGTCAACGCAGTTGGCTCGCGCTCGATTAACGGTTATTTGTAACGATACTTACCGTTATCGGGAACTCTAAAAGGATCGCAATCTGTCATTGCCTCATCCGGGCCAGGCAGTTTGCGCATCTTTTTGGTTCGAAAATTCCTGTTACGTAACCGTTACTAGCTTGAAAGCCGACAACAAGCCGGCTTACAAACCAAAATGCTGGTCAGGTCACGCGGTTTTTGTGTTTTTTAGCAGCCGTGTCCAATCGCCAGCCGGTGCACCTGAACGGGCGCTCCGCTGTGGTGAGTGCTACCGTGTCATCCAGCTCGGATTGCACCTCTACTTCTGAGCAACGATGTAGGGCGCGGAAGAAGGAGTCTTGCACGCAGGAAAATCAGAGTTGCGGGAGGCAGGTTCCGGAGACGACTACAGCAGGAGGCCAACGATGACTAACACACGGCAAATGGTAGAGGTGCAGGTCCGATTTCTGAATTGGCTCCTGCTGGCGTTTTCGGCCTTTCTCTTAATTGCGACCTCGGCCCACTCCCAGCTTACCGGCGGAACGATTCTGGGCACGGTGACTGACGCAAGTGGAGCGGCGGTGACGGGAGCCAAAGTCACTGCCGCGAATGTTGACACGGGTTTTACCCGCACAACCACTGCCGACAATGCTGGAAATTACCAGTTCGCGAACATGCCACTCGGCCGTTATCAAATTAAAGCGGAGGCTGCAAGTTTCAGCTCGGCTGTGCGCGGGCCAGTTGAGCTCATTGTTGACCAGAAACTCCGATCGGACTTCCAACTTAAAGTGGGAAGTGTAAGTGAGACGATCGAGGTCCATGGAACTGAGACGCTGCTCGTGACTGATCAACATGACGTCAGTCAGATTGTGCAAGAACGAGAAATCAAGCAGCTCCCACTCAACGGGCGCGATTTCTTCTCTCTGATGCTGCTGAGCAACGGCATCCAGGACACATCTACGGACCAGGGCGGTGCAACCACGAACGTGACCTTCTCCGTGAATGGTATGCGCCCGGAGTCGAACTCCGTGACACTTGACGGCATCGAAATGTCGTCGATTCGCGAATCTGATGTTGATTTGCGGCCCAATCTCGACGCCGTTAGCGAGTTCAAGGTCCTGACCAGCGCGTTCTCTGCAGAATATGGGCATACGGCTGGCGGCGTAATTTCCATTCAATCCAAAGCTGGCACAAACTTGTTTCATGGTTCGGCGTTTGAATTTCTTCGTAATGATGGGCTCAATGCGAGGAACTATTTCATAACTGGGACCAAGGCGCCCTTGAAACAGAACACGTTTGGTGGCACCTTCGCGGGCCCCATCATTCGAGATAAGACTTGCCTGAGCTTCCATTCCGCAGTGGCGATTTTTCGTCGCTTTTGCCTCCTAACAATGACTGCAGCCAGGCGGATCCCTTCGGAATTAACGGCCCACCAACTACGTGTATCTATGACCCAGCCAGTTACGATCCAAGCACAGGCAGCACGCAACAATTTCAGGATCCGAGCCGAGGTACGCCGAGTAACCCGCAAGGACTGAACATTATTCCACTTAATAGCCCGAGCCTCAGTCCATTTGGCTACTACTTGCTGAATTCTATTGCTGAACCCAACGGCAATTTCCCACTAGGTAACTTTCTCACGCACCAACGTAGGCGCTTCCATCAAAGTGACGCGGGTTTGCGTATTGACCACACCTTCTCGGCTAAAGATTCAGTTTTCGCGCGATACCGTTGGAACCAGAGCTGGCTGGATGACGCCAATCCGCTGGCCCGAACCAATGACGGACCAAGCCCCGGGCTTAACGGGGCTATGGACAACACTGGTCGCGGCATACCGCAAGGGGGCACACATTTCGATCGCAACAACAATTTGGTTCTTTCCTGGATTCACGTTTTCAATCCAGCGGTGTTGAATGAATTACACACTGGTTTTCACCGTTACCGGCTTAGCGTGGTAGGCCATGAGCAAGACCAGGATCTTGCAGAAAACTTCGGATTACACGGAATCAACACGTTGGGTCCTCTGTATTCCGAGCTTCCAGCCATTTATTTGAACGCCTACAACAATATTGGAGGGACCGACTTCAAACCTCTGCATTTCTGCGAAACCAGTGCCCAAGCGATGGACAACATAAGCTTCCGCCTTGGCTTGCACACAATGAAAGCGGGCTTCGAGTTCCGTCCTCGGTATGAGAACAATTACTACGCTCTGTTTCCATCGGGCGCATTCTATTTCTACCCCATCCGAACCGCTGGGCCGACTTTCAGTCAGGGACACGAACTTGCTGAGGTATTAACCGGTACCCCATTTGAGAGCTGGGTCGGACGCCGATTTAGCAGTGCCATGTTGCGCGACAACCAGTACAGCTTCTTCGTGCAAGACGACTGGAAACCGACCAAGCGGCTGACGCTAAATCTGGGCGTCCGTTATGAATATGCAAGCCCGTTCTACAGCCCCCATAACCAGATGTCCATGTTCGACTTGAATCAAGGGACCCTTTTGATCGCAGGGCAGAATGGCGTCAGTCAGTACATCGTCGAGACTGACAAAAATAACTGGGCCCCGCGAGTCGGCTTTGCATACCAAGTAGATCAGAAGACCACAGTGCGGGGCGGGTTTGGAATGTTTTATGATCCGGCGAATGCCTTTCGCGACGACATAAAGTTCAACCCGCCCTTCTATCGCCAGGTCACTCAGATTGATGATTTCAGCAATGTTGTTCCGTCGAACTGGAATTTTTTCAGCTCTGGTCCGCCAGCCCTCCCCGATCCGGGTTCATTTCCCACAGGCTACGACCTGTTTAATATCGACCGGAACTTCCGAATTGGCTACACCGATCAGTACAGCTTCGCCGTACAGCGCGAACTCCCCTGGCAAACTCTGCTCGAGGCCGCGTATGTCGGCTCCCAAGGCCATCTGTTGCCATTCAGGGTCAACATCAACCAGGTATCATCTCCTCCGTTTCCCACATTGGGACAAATTCCCGTCGTCCGCAACATCGGTGATATGACTTACCATTCCGGACAGCTGAAACTGGAGAAGCGGTTCAGCAAGAATCTTTTCTTCCTGGGCTCTTACAGCTACTCCCATTCGATTGACGATGTAACCTCCTCCGAGCTGGACAGTGTAGGCATCCAGAACATTTTCGATATTGCCCAGAATCGTGGCAATTCGGATTGGGACATTCGCCAAAGGCTTGCCTTCAGCTACCTTTACAACCTGCCCTTGGGCCACGGGCAGGCATTCTTGGGCAATGCGGGTGGGATCGCGAACGCGATCCTTGGAGGCTGGCAGACCTCTGGCCTGTTGATCGTAAGCTCTGGGCAGCCTTTCACCGTCGTTAACGGAAGCCCGATTCCAGGATTGGACTCCAGGCCGAACTTAATAGGTGATCCCTTCGCCCCAAGCGCTGATTGCCCACAAACGAGAACACCACAATGCTGGTTCAATCCGGCAGCTTTTGAGGCGCTCTCAGGACCAGGGAATGAGGGTCGCAACCTGTTCCGGGCACCTGGTTACCGAAACTTTGACCTAGCAGCCCGTGGAAGAAGTGAGTTGTTGACTATGCCGCGATGGAATGAGAGTTCCGGTGCAGGCAGCATGAATGTGGGCTCGAGTGCATCTTCTCCTGCGATCCGCATCAGAACCGCGATCCAGAGCCGTAACCAC
>WNGK01009091.1_pt1 | contig 10245 bp, 8 predicted proteins | sample 5400601 | NCBI WGS metagenome assembly WNGK01 (sample SAMN13153376, study PRJNA577476) | soil metagenome | isolation source: 60 cm soil or saprolite under Garry oak tree replicate 1 | place: USA:California | collected 2016-06-15 | reverse complement strand
GGCGTGGAGGTCGAGCAGTGAGTCGAGCCCCGGGAGATCGATGCTCTTCACCCGTACCGGTTCCCCTTCGGTGACGCGGAACGTCGCGTACACGTCGTGGCCGGTCGAGTCGCGGCGCACCAGCGTGTCCACCACCGCGTTCATGTAGCCGCTCTGGCGATAGAGCAGCAACAGCCGCACCACGTCGCGCCGGAATTCCAACTCGTCGAACGGCCGCTTCTCGCCCAGGCCCAGCCACCGCAGCCACCACGCCCGGGCCAGGTAACTCGAGTTGGATGTCGCGATCGCGCTCTTCAGGGTGTAGTCATCCAGGGCGTGGTTGCCTTCGATGCGTAAGCCGCGCACCACCCGCGGCTTCTGCTGTGCGGCGAGTGGGGCCGCCGCGAGCAAGGCGACGAGCAGGGCGTACCGGCGGAAACGCAATTGACGAGGTTCGGCGACTTCCGTATGTTGCGTCGCCGCCCTCCGACTGTCAACCTTTTCGACAGTGGCTCCCATGTCATCCACACGCGCCTCGCACCGCGTTCTCCTTGTCCTCGCCTGGGTTACCGTCGCCTGCGGACGCGGCGGCGCGGGCAGCGGGCGCACGCTCGTGTACTACGAATCCTACGATCCGCGTTCGCTCGATCCGGCGCTGTCCACGGACGTGCCGACGGGCGAGATGGTCACGCTGATGTTCGACGGGTTGACGGCGTTCGACCCGGACGGACGCCTCGTTCCCGGCTTGGCCGACGGCTGGAGCGCCGACCGCGCGGGCCGGCACTACGTGTTTCACCTGCGAACGGGCGTGAAGTTCCACGACGGGCGGCCGCTGCAAGCCGGCGACGTCGCCGCAAGCTTCCGGCGCGTGCTCGACTCCCGCACCAGCGGCGGCCGCGCCTGGCCGCTGCTGCCGATCGCGGGTGCTGCGGCCTTCGCTGCCGGCAGGAGCGCCGACCTGGCGGGCGTGCGCGCTCTGGGCGACACGGCAGTCGCCATCGATCTGGCCGAGCCGCTCGCGATTTTCCCCAAGTTCCTGGCGATGCCCGTGGCGTCGATCGTGCCCGACCCCGCGCCCATCGATCTCGCGCAGCGGCCCGTGGGGACCGGCCCGTGGCGCTTCGTGTCATGGCAACACGACGACCAACTCGTATTCGCGAAGAACCCGTCGTACTGGGGCGGCGCCCCGCTCGCCGACAGCCTCAAGGTACGGATAATCCCTGAGCCCCTGACGCTCGCCGCCGAGTTCGAAGCGCGGCGCGTGTCGGTGATCGAGATTCCGTTCAGCGAAACGGCGCGCTGGCAGGCGCTGCATCCGTCCTGGCTGGTAGCGCGGCGCGTGTCGGTGATCGAGATTCCGTTCAGCGAAACGGCGCGCTGGCAGGCGCTGCATCCGTCCTGGCTGGTACGGAAACCGGCGCTGCGCGCGATCTACCTGGCCCTCAATAACCGCCGCGGCCCATTGCGCGACGTGCGGGTGCGGCAGGCCATCAACTACGGCGTCAACGTCCGAGAAATCCTGCACCGCGTGTACGCCGATCGCGGCATCCGCGCCCGCGGCGCCATCCCGCCGATTCTGCCCGGCGGCGACACCACCCGCGCGGGCTACGATTACGATGCCGCACGCGCCCGGGCGTTGCTGGCGAGCGCGGGATACCCGCGAGGGCTCGACCTGCAGCTGTGGATTTCCGCGACCAACGTGCCGCTGGCGCGCGTCGCCGAGGCGATTCAGGCCGATCTCGCGCGCGTCGGGATCCGCGCCGAGATCGTGGCGCGCGACGCGTCGAGCCAGCGCGAGGCGGCGCGCGCCGGCAAGGCCGACATGGCCCTGCTCGACTGGTGGGCCGACTACCCCGACGGCGACAACTTTCTCTACCCCTTGTTCGCCACCGCCAGCTTCGGACCGGGCGGCAACTATGCGTTCTACTCGGACCCGGAAACCGACGCCCTGATCGCGCAGGCCCGCCGCACTACCGACGACAGCGCGCGCGTCGCCCTGTACCGCCGCATCGACGAGCGCGTCTACCGCACCGCCCCCTGGCTGTACCTCTGGTTCCCGGTGGACCTGTGGGCGCGCCAGCCCTATGTCGCGGGCTGGGACCTGCCGGTGATTTTCAACGGCCAGCACTGGGCCCGGGCGGTCGCCACTCCGTGACCCGCGCGCTGGCGCGGCGTCTCGCCCTCACGCTGCCCACGCTGGCCGGCGTGCTGGTGCTGGCCTTCCTGCTGCTTAACGTGGCTCCCGGCGACCCCGTCCTCGAGATGGTGGGCGAGCGCGCCGACTCGGCCACGATCGCCCGGCTGCGCGCCGAGCTGCATCTCGACGATCCGCTGCCGGTGCAATTCGGCCACTACGCCTGGGGCGTGCTGCGGGGTGACCTGGGGCGGTCGTACGTGACGCGGCAGCCGGTGATGGGCGAGCTGTTGGGACGCTTTCCCAAGACCGTCGAGCTGGCGCTCGCCGCCATGACGCTCGCGACGGTGTGCGGCCTCGGTCTGGGCGTGGTCGCGAGCCTGCGGCCCGGCGGCCTCGCCGACCGGATCGCGATGCTCGGGGCCTATCTCGGCGTGTCGTTCCCGGTGTACTGGGTGGGCCTGGTGTTGATCTTCGTGTTCGCGATCGCGCTGCGCTGGTTCCCGCCCTCCGGGTACGGCGGGCTCGCCTACCTCGTCCTGCCCGCGTTGACGCTGGGCATGCGCTCGATCGCCGTGCTTGCGCGGATGACGCGCGGCGCGATGCTCGAGGTGTTGGGCAGCGATTTCGTCCGCACCGCCCGCGCCAAAGGCCTGAGCGAGCTGGCCGTGGTAGGCAAACACGCGCTGCGCAACGCGCTGATCCCGATCATCACGGTGCTCGGCCTCGACGTCGGCAGCTACCTCACCGGCTCGATTCTCACCGAGACCATCTTCTCCTGGCCCGGCGTGGGGCGCTACGTTTTGACGGCGATCTCCAAGCGCGACCTGCCCGCCGTGCAGGGCAGCATCCTGTTCTTGTCCGTGGTGTTCGTGCTGGTCAACCTCGTCACCGACCTGGTCTATGCGAAAGCTGATCCTCGCATCGCTTACGATTAGCGGCGCCCTGGCCGCGCAGGCGCCGCCGCCCCGCACGCGGCCGCTGCGCGGCTCGTTGCAGCAGCGCCTCACCACCCTGCTCGACCAGCCGCCCTTCAACCGGGCCAACTGGGGCGTGTTCGTGATGGACGACCACGGCCGCGTGCTGTTCCAGCGCAACGCCGACCGCCTGTTCGTGCCGGCGAGCAATACCAAGCTCGTCGTTACGGCCACCGCCTCGGCGCTGCTCCCGGCCGATTACCGGGTTCGCACCAGCGTGTACGTGAACGGCACCGTGGACGGCGGCATTCTGCGCGGCGACCTGATCCTGTACGGCCGGGGCGACCCCACCTGGTCGGCGCGCTGTTTCTCCGTGGACACGCTGGCGGCGGGCGCGTGCGATTCGACGTTCACCCAGATCGACCGGCTGGCCGATTCGATCATCGCGCACGGCGTGCACCGCGTCACCGGCAGGATCGTGGGCGACGGCAGCGCATTCGAGCCGACGCTCGTCGCATCGGGCTGGAATGGCTGGGACTTGAACTGGTGGTACGCCGCGCCCGTCTCGGGCCTGGGATTTCACGACAACAGCGTGGACTTCCGGATCACGGCGGGACCGGCGCTCGACGCGCCGCCCACCATCACGTGGTCGCCCGACCTCGCCATGTTCGCGTTCGAGAACCGCGCGCGCACCGTGCCGCCCGATACGGGGACGTCGATCGGCGACAACTTCTATCGCAAGCCGGGCACCTACGAGATCTGGGCGGAAGGCACCGTGACGCTGGGGCACAAGCCGTGGATCGAGAGTTTCGCCCTGCCCGACCCCAACCTCTACGCCGCGCGGGCGCTGGCGGCGTCGCTCGGCAGGAAAGGCGTGCCGGTCGAAGGCGGCGCCGCCTCCACCACCGACTCGCTCGCCTATCGAGCCGCGCGCGGCACACCGTTGTTCGAGTATCGCGGCCGGCCGCTGACCGACATTCTCTTCCCGATCCTCAATACCAGCCAGAACTGGTTCGCCGAAATGCTGCTGAAGGTGCTGGGCAAGGAGCTACGCGGCGCAGGGTCGTGGGAAGCGGGCTTGGACGTGGAGCGGCGCTTTCTGATCGATTCGGTGCGGGTCGACTCGACGACGTTTTCGCTGGAGGACGGCAGCGGTCTCTCGGCGGGGAATCTGATCACGCCGCACGCCTTCGTGCAGCTGCTCGACTACATGCGGCGCCACCCCAAGAACGCCGGCTTCATGGCCGCGCTGCCGCACGCCGCCCGGCCGGGATCGCTGCTCAAACGTTTCGTCGGCACGCCGCTCGACAGCCAGGTCGTGGCCAAGACCGGCAGCATCGACCGCGTGAACAGCCTGTCAGGCTACATCCAAAGAAAGGACGGCCGCACGTTCACGTTCAGCATCCAAGCGAACGCGCACGCCGTGCGCTATGCCGACATGCTGGCGCAGATCGACTCGCTGGTGGTGGAGATCGGGAAAACTAAGTAGCCGTCAGTCTTCCGTCTGCCCGAAGATCGCCATGTTGCTCGAATGGCCCGGAGCGACTTTGGCGTCGGGGTGGATGAAGTGCACCGCGTGGTTGACGGCGACGCACGCGTCGGACACGCCGGTCGCGATCAGTTTCAGCTTCCCCGGAAATACGGCGACGTCGCCCGCGGCGTAGATGCCCGGGATGTTCGTCTCCATGGTCGACGCGACCTTGATGTCGCCCTTCTCGAGCTCGAGCCCCCACTCGGCGATGGCGCCGAGCGAGGACAGGAAGCCGAGCTGCGGGATCACACGGTCCATGGCGATGGTCTCTTCTTCCTTCGTCTTGTTGTTGACGAGGGTGACCCGCTCGATGCGGGCGCCGCCGGCGATCGCCTTGAGCTCCCAGAAGGTCCGCAGCTCCATCTCGCCCGCGGCGCAGAAGGCCTGTACCTGCGCCACCGTGGCGTGATGGGCCCGGAAGCCGTCACGGCGGTGGATCATGAGGATCGACTTGGCGATGCCGTGCAAGTTGACGGCCCAGTCGAACGCCGAGTCGCCGCCGCCCACGATCAAGACGCGCATCCCTGCGAATTCCTGCGGATTGAGCACGCGGTCGTGCAGGCCCTTGCCGTACCACTGGTCCACGTCCTTCAGGGGCAGCTTGCGGGGCGTGAAGGCGCCGATGCCTGCCGCGATGATCACGGTGCGCGAAGGGAATTCTTCCTGGTCGGTGACGAGGACAAAGAGCGGCTTGCCGTCCTGCTCCTCGCGCCGCAGGCCCACCACCTTTTGGCCGAGGTGCACCGGCGCCTTCCACTGTAGCGCCTGCTGAGCCATCTCCTTGACCAGGTCCTTGGAGAGGATCTTGGGGAAGCCGGCGACGTCGAAGATGTACTTCTCGGGATACAGCGCCGTGAGCTGGCCGCCCACCTGATCGAGGTTGTCGATCAGCCGGCAGGACGCTCCCCGCATGCCGGCGTAAAACGCGCCGAACAAACCGGTCGGGCCGGCGCCGATGATCGTGATATCTTTGACCTCCTGCATAGGCGCCAACGGTAACGGGGGAAACGTGCGGGGAGCAAGCGTGATCGCGGTGGTGGCGGCGGCGGCCTGCGGCGGCGGGGCCCCTGGTCTCGCGCCCGACACCGCCCCCGCGCAACCGCTCGCCGCGCACGGCGACGGCCACTTCGACGGCGCCGCCCTCGGCTGGACCCTCGGCAGCGAAGTGCACCTGTTCGTGGCCGACAGCGCGTTCACCCAGCAGATCTACGACAGCCTGCTGCGCCCGCGGCTCGGTGCCAAGGCGCCACTCCCTGTCATGCTGACCCTGGCCGCCGACCACATTCCCACGCGGCCCACCATGCCCGGCTACTACGACGCGACCATCCTGTTTCCCGGCGGGGCGTCGCCCGCCGACCTCGTGCTGGTGCGGCTCCACCAATCGGGTCGCTGCGGCGCCGCGAGCGCCGTGGTCGAGCTGGTGTACAGCTTCCCGCAGGCCGCCGCGCCGCTGGTGCCGCGGCCGCACACGACCGTCGTGGGATACTTCCGCGAGCCGGCGTTTTTCGCCGAGCAGCGCCGGCCTGCCGCCGCACCCGCGGATAGCCTCGCGCGGCGGCTGCTTGCGGGCCTCGCCCGCTCGGCCGTGCACCGCACGGCGCCGCACGCCGCGTCGACCGAGCCGCTGGTGGCGCCGCTCGTACCCGATCCCGACGCCGAGGCCGATGCGGGCGAGGTGCTGCGACTTTCCGACGGCTCCTACGCCGCGGCGCTGCGCGCCCGCGTCGTGGCGGGCCCCGGCGACACGGCACTGGTGAGCGGCATGGCGCTGGTCGACGGCGACGGCCAGCCGCGTCGTTGGCTGCTCGGCCCAACACGCTCGCCGCTGCGCGGCGGCTTCATGCGCGGACCGGAAGGCCGCCCCGCGCCGCCCCGTTACGTGCTGCGCGGCGTGGTGGCGTTTCCACCCGAGCGCGGTGCGTTGCTGCTGGTCGATGCGGTTTTCGACGTGTCGCCGCGCGCATCGCGCAGCATCGTGGTCGATCCGCGGTCGCCGCGCGTCGTCGCCACGCAACCGCTCGCGCTCCATTGCCCGTGACGGTAGGTTCCGCCGCGTGAAGATCTACACGAAGACAGGCGACACGGGCGAGACGGGCCTGCTGGGCGGCGGGCGCGTGCGCAAGGACCACGGCCGCGTGGCGGCCTACGGTGACGTCGACGAAACCAATGCCGCCATCGGCGTGGCGCGATCGGTCGAGCCGCAGAACTTCGAGACCGCGTTGCTCGAGAGCATCCAGCGCGACTTATTCGCCATCGGGGGCCAGCTCGCGGCGCCCGACCCCGCGAAAGTGGCCAAGGCGCTGGCCAAAGCCGCCATCGACGGCGCCCGCGTGGCGGTGCTGGAACGCGCCATCGACGCGGCCGAAACGGCCCTGCCGCCGCTGCAGAGCTTCGTCCTGCCCGGCGGCTCCGCCAAGGCCGCGGCCCTGCACTTGGCGCGGACGGTCTGTCGCCGCGCCGAGCGCAGTGTTGTCGCCCTGAGCCATAGTGACACCATCCAGCCAGTAATCATACAGTACCTGAATCGCCTGTCGGATCTGCTGTTCACGCTGGCGCGCCGCGCCAACGCCCAGGCGGGCCAGGGCGACGTCGCGTGGTGAGCGTCCGCGTCACGCTGCAAGAACAGCGCGACGCCTCCTACGACATCGTGATCGGCCGAGGGCTCCTGGCGGAGCTGCCGGCGTTGTTGGCGCGGCATTGCCCCGCGGCGCGCTATGCGGTCATCACGGATTCCCACGTCGCTGGTCCGTACGGCCGGCGCGTGGTCGAGTCGCTCCACTCGGCCGGCGCCGCCGCCGATTTGCTGCAATTCCCCGCCGGTGAATGGAACAAGACGCGGGAGACGTGGGCCGCGCTCAGCGACCGCATGCTTGCCGCGCAGGTCGGGCGCGACAGCGCCGTGGTGGCCTTGGGCGGTGGGGTAGCGGGCGACGTCGGCGGGTTCGTGGCCGCGACGTTCCACCGCGGCATCCCCTGCGTACAGGTGCCGACGTCGCTGCTCGCGATGATCGACTCGTCCATCGGCGGCAAGACCGGGGTCGACGCGCCGGCGGGCAAGAATCTGATCGGCGCGTTCCACCAACCGCGCCTCGTGGTGGCCGACCTCGACACGCTCGCCACGTTGCCGCCGGTGCAGCTCGCCGCGGGAGTGACCGAGGCGCTGAAGCACGGGGCCATCGCCGACGCGGAGTACTTCGCGTTCCTGGAGCGCGACCATGCGGCGGTCAAAGCGAAGGACCCAGCCACGCTGGAGCGCGTCGTCACCCGGTCGGTCGAGATCAAGGCGCAGATCGTGGCGCAGGACGAGCGCGAAGCCGGCGTCCGTGCGGTGCTGAACTTCGGCCACACGGTGGGGCACGCGATCGAGGCGACGACGAAGTTCGCAGTGCTCCACGGCGAGGCGGTGGCAATCGGCATGGTGTGCGAGGCGCGGCTCGGCGAGCGCCTGGGGCTCACGGCGGCAGGCACCGCCGAGCGTCTGCGCCGCGCGCTCGAGGCCTACGGGTTGCTCACGGAACGGCCGAGCGGCCCCAGTGCATCCGACCTGCTCGCCGCGATGCAGCTGGACAAGAAAGCGCGCGCCGGCGCTGTCCGATTCGCTCTGCCGCAGGCGATCGGCGCGATGCATCACACGGTTGAAGGCGGTTGGACCGTCGCCCCCGACCCCGGGGCGATCGCGGATATCCTGGCCGCGTCCGCCTAACGCAAAGTCGCTACGCGCTTTCGGTAGTTTCCCACCGGTTCTCCACAGGTTACCGACATGGCGCGTTCGAATGATCCTTTCCACAGCAAATGTGGATAGTGGACAAACGCTGTAACTGTGGGGGAGAGTAATGATTTGTGATGTGGAAAACTGCGGAAATTTGCGCCAAGACCAACTGATTCATATATTTGCGGCCGTTCGGTCGGCCCCGCGGCAGCGAGCCAGCTAGCCGCCAGCACAACCCAGAGCAGCCCACTCGTGGAGTGCCGTGCATGGCCCGGTCGTCTACCGCAAAGGCAAAACCGTTCTTTCGCACCACGCCTTCGGGCGCCTTCGATCAGTACCTGCAGGACATCCAGAAGCTCCCCCTCATAAAAGACCCGGCTGAAGAGCGCCGGCTGGCCCGCAAGGTTCGGCGCGGTGACGAGAAAGCCGCCGAGCGGCTGGTGACGGCGAATCTGCGGTTCGTGATCTCCTACGTGAAGAAGTATCAGGGGCACGGCCTGGATCTCTCCGAGCTGGTCGCGATCGGGAATGAGGGTCTGCTCAAGGCCGTGAAGAAGTTCGATCCCGACCAGGGCGTGAAGTTCATCTCGTACGCCGTGTGGTGGGTTCGGCAGGCGGTGCTCAAGGCGCTGGCCGAGCAGACCCGCAGCGTGCGCATCCCGCTGAACCAGAACTCCCAGCTCATCCGGATGAGCCGTACCGAGACGTACCTGTCTCAGGAGCTGGGCCGGGAGCCGACGGACAACGAGATCGCGCAGGCACTCGAGGATTCGGTCGAGAACGTGCGCACGGCGCGCCGCATGACGGCGGCGGAGCTGTCGCTCGACGCCCCGGTGGACCGCAGCGACAAGGACGCGGCCACGTTGGGCGAGCGGTTCGCCGGCCAAGAAGGCGGCGAGATCGAAGAGAAGACCGACGGCAAGCTGATGCGTGAATTCATCGACCGCATCTTCCAGAAATACCTGACCCCGCGCGAACGCAAGATCCTCTATCTCTATTATGGCCTCGAGGAAGGCAGCGAGGCGATGACGCTGGAGAAGATCGGTGCCCTGATGGGCGTCACGCGCGAGCGCATCCGCCAGATTCGCGAACGGGCGTTCGAGAAGTTGAGAGAGTCGCCCGACGGCAGAGCCCTGATTGGGTTTTGGAGGGCGGCGTAAGCAGGTCCTAGGGAGACGCGTAGGCGCGCAGCGATTCGCAGGTACGAGTGGTCAGGAGAAGCCTCTTCTCCTGACCACTTCTTGCTACGTACCGCCACGCGTCTACGCGCCTACGCGCCTAGCTGTATACTTTCTGCCTATGCCCTACGATGACCTGCCACGAGCTCTGTCTCGCATCGTCGGGGCCAGTCACGTCCGCACCGGCCCCGGCGACCGCCTCGCCTACTCGTCGGACGGTCTCCCCACCCACCGCCGCTTGCCGCGCGTCGTCGTCCTGCCCGGCACTCGCGACGAGCTGATCGCCGTAGTGCGGCTGCTGGCGCAGGCGGGCGTGCCCTTCGTCCCGCGGGGCGCGGGGACGGGGCTCTCGGGTGGCGCCCTCGCGGCGGACGACGCGGTCCTGCTCGTTCTCACCCGCCTCAACCGCATCGTGAGCCTCGACTCGGCCAACCGCCAAGCCGTGGTCGAGCCCGGCGTGGTCAACGTGCGCCTCTCCGCCGCCGCCGCCCGCTACGGCCTGCACTACGCGCCCGATCCGTCGAGCCAAACCGCCTGCACCATCGGCGGCAACGTCGCCGAAAACGCCGGCGGGCCGCACTGCCTCAAGTACGGCGTGACGAGCAACCACATTCTGGCCCTCGAGATTGTGCTGGCCGACGGCCGCGTGGTCCAACTCGGCAGCCCGGCCGGCGAGCCGTGGGGTCCGGACCTGGTGGGCGTGTTCGTGGGTTCGGAAGGCAACTTCGGTATCGCCACCCGCATCACCGTGCGGCTCACCCCCGTGCCGACCGCGATCCGCACCTTGCTCGCCGACT
>WNGK01009088.1_pt1 | contig 10246 bp, 11 predicted proteins | sample 5400601 | NCBI WGS metagenome assembly WNGK01 (sample SAMN13153376, study PRJNA577476) | soil metagenome | isolation source: 60 cm soil or saprolite under Garry oak tree replicate 1 | place: USA:California | collected 2016-06-15 | reverse complement strand
GGTGTGTCCGCCGGTGCTAGGCTCGTCCCCCGCCTGTGCACCTTGTGAACGCAGAGTGAACACCCAATAGGAAGCACAACCCCGAAGGAGGAACACACAATGAATGCGCGGACCTTGATCGCAGGACTCGCGGGCGTTGGGCTGATCAGCCTCGCCCTTGGATGTGAGAAGGGAAGCCCAGCCTCGACGATGCTGGCGTCGCGGCCCGCCGGGCTCTCCCCAAACTTCAGCGCTTCAGCTAGCAACCACCACATGCGGTGGGACATCATCGATGTTAATTTCGCAACGGGCACGCTCTCAGCCGGCGGGGTGGCGTCGGCGCAGGCCAACGACGGTTCAGAGATCACGCTCACCGGGTCCGGGACGTTTCGCTCCAACCCGGGAAACCCGCAGGACGTGACCGGCGGTGGGACGTGGCGGACGTCCACGGGTAGCGGCACGTACGAGGTGACGGAGTTCGTGCGCTTCGAGGTCGCCCCAGGCACGCCCCCACTGCCGCATGACAATATCGGGAACCTCGCGGACAGCCGGGGGGGCCTGCTCGTGGTTCGCGTCGCCTACTCGGACGGCAGCGAGGGGACACTCGTCGTCAGCTGCCATATCGTCGGAACGCCGGACGCCGTTTTCGAAGGCGTCACTGCCTCGAAGGGCTTCATCGACTACTGGAACCGCGAAGCACCTCCGGCTCCTCCGGGAAACGCCAACCGCACCACGTTCCACGTGATCGATTAGGGCACGCATTCACGGGGGCGGCGCACGCTGCCCCCGTCAACGTCAGGGAGGAACCATGCAACGCTCTCTGCAGAGCACCGCAGTAGTGGCAGCGGCGCTCGGGCTCGCCGCGTGTGCCGCTCCCGGAGATGCTTTCGCTCCGCGGGCCGCCATATCGAGTGACCGCGCGGCTGCGCCGCCGGCACATGCCGTGCGGGTCACGGGCGGCGGCACCACCACCTTCGGCGCCGATCTCGACGGCGATGGAGACGTAGACGGGTCGCACTTCGGCTTCGCGGCAGTGATCGCCGCTGACGGATCGGCGCACGGAGACTTCACGTGTCTCATGGCCGGCAACGCGAACTTCCTCGGACTGCGCCTGATGGCCGTGCAGGGGCCGGTGACGAGCGGGGCGTTGGACGGGCGCAGCTTCAGTGGCACGGCGACCGTGAAGGTGCTGAACGCGTTCGGCCCAGGCGTGGAGTCGATCTTCCGCGATATCCCGTTTGTCGTTGCGGTCACGCCCGGTGGCCCGGGGGTCGCCACGTTGCAGCTCACGGTCCTGGGGGTGTTCGACGGCGTACCGGGGGATGTGGCGCCCGGAAATAACAACTATGATCTCGCCAAGGAGACGCTGACGACGGGGCAGATCACGATCCAATAAAGTCGCCGTCGCTGAGGACCGCCTTGTCGCCAAGGAGCGCTTAATGCCGAGTTTCAAACACGGGACCGGCTGGCTCGCGGCGGGCGTCGTACTCAGCGCCGCCAGCTGCGCCCGGGACGTGGTGTCGCCACGCCTCGACCGGGGCGGCGCTGTCGCACGGCAGGACGTTGCGGCCACGACGGACAACGTCGCGATTCAGTGGGACAACGCGCTGCTGCAGGCGATCCGCGTAACGAAACCCGGTCCCCCGATCGTGGCGCGGGCCCTCGCCATCGTGCACACAACGATGTACGACGCATGGGCGGCCTACGACGACCAGGCGGTCGGCACGCGCTTGGGAGGATCGTTGCGACGCCCCCCTGTCGAACGCACGCTCGCCAACAAGGACGAAGCTGTGAGCTTCGCCGCCTACCGGTCGTTGGTCGACCTCTTTCCCACACAGACGCCCGCATTCAACGACGTCATGAGGAGCATCGGCTACGATCCGGCCAACGGCTCGACCGACGTCACAACGCCGGCCGGGGTCGGGAACGTGGCGGCGGCCGCCGTGATCGCGTTCCGCCACCACGACGGCGCGAATCAGCTGGGTGACTTGCACCCGGGCGCGTATTCCGACTACACGGGGTACGTGCCGGTGAACGATCCCGATCACATCAACGACCCCAACCGGTGGCAGCCCCTGCGTTTCTCCGACGGACACGGCGGCACCGTAACGCCGGGCTTCATCGCGCCACACTGGGGGCGGGTTGTCCCGTTCGCGTTGACCTCGGGCTCCCAGTTCCGCCCGCCCGACGTGCCGAACCTGTACCCCTTCGGCGGCTACCGCGTGCAGGCCGAGCAGATCCTGCACTACAGCGCGGGGCTGACCGACACTCAGAAAGTGATCGCCGAGTACTGGGCCGACGGCCCGAATTCGGAGCTGCCACCCGGCCACTGGATGCTGTTCGGCCAGTTCGTGTCGCGGCGCGACCGCCACACGTTGGACCAGGACGTAAAGCTGTTCTTCGCCTTGGCGAACGCGGTGTTCGATGCCGGCATCGTTGCCTGGGACTGCAAGCGCGCCTACGACTACGTGCGCCCCGTCACGGCAGTGCATTTCCTGTTCGCTGGCAAGAAGGTGCGCGCGTGGGCGGGCCCGTATCGAGGAACGCGGGTGATCGATGGAGCAGACTGGGAGCCCTACCAGCCGGTCACGTTCGTGACGCCGCCCTTCCCCGAATTCATTTCCGGCCACAGCGCTTTCAGCGCCGCGGGGGCGGAGATCTTGAAGTCATTCACCGGCAGCGACGCCTTGGGTGCGTCCGCGACTGTGCGGGCGGGGAGCTCGAAGGTGGAGCCCGGCGCCGTGCCGGCGACGGACGTCACGCTGTCTTGGGCGACGTTTTCTGACGCCGCCGATCAGGCGGGGATGTCGCGGCGCTACGGCGCGATCCACTTCGTGCAAGGGGATCTCCAGGGTCGCCACGGCGGCCGCCTAGTCGGCGCGCAGGTATGGGCGAAGGTGCTGACGTACTTCAACGGCACCGCAATCCCGTAACGGTCGGCCCTGTTAGGTTCGCATACCACATCGCTGTGCATCAAGTACTTAGCAGCTGTCGATTTCGCTGAGCCTCGTTCGTCGTGTCAGGAGAGCCAGAGTGAGGCGGCACAGCTCGGTCCTTCGGCTGGCCAACTGAGGAGACTCGCGTCAAATGAACTCGGTGCGCTCGCGCGACGGCACGACGATCGCGTACGATCGGCTGGGCACGGGGCCAGCGGTCATCCTGGTCGATGGGGCATTTTGCTCACGATCGTTCGGGCCGATGCCGAAGCTGGCACCGGTCTTGGCGCGCGACTTCACGGTGTTCATGTACGATCGTCGCGGTCGCGGGGACAGCGGCGACACGGCACCGTACGCCGTCGAGCGCGAGATCGACGATCTCGACGCCCTGGTCCGCGAAGCCGGGGGATCGGCCTGCGTGTACGGCATCTCCTCCGGCGCGGCGCTCGCCCTGCACGCGGCGGCGAGCGGCCTCAGCATCACGAAGCTCGTGTTGTACGACGCCCCGTTCATGGTCGGCACCCCGGCGCACATCCCGCCTGCGGACCACCACGTGCAGCTCGTCCGACTCATCGCCGAGGGTCGCCGCAGCGACGCCGTCAAGTACTACATGCGGGACGTGATCGGTATGCCCGGCTGGCTCGTGGCAGTGTTCCGCTTCTTGCCGATGTGGTCGAAGCTCAAGGCGGTGGCAAATTCGCTCCCCTACGACTCGGCAATCATGGGAGACTTCTCGCTGCCCACCAAACGGGCGGGCGCCCTCACGATGCCGACGCTGGTGATCGCCGGCGCCAAAAGCATGCCCGTGCTGCGCGCGGCGGCGCAGCGGCTCGCAGAGGTCATTCCCGGCGCGCGGGTGCGGATGCTGCCCGGACAGACCCACAACGTCTCGGCCACAGTCCTCGCCCCCGTCCTGAAGGAGTTCTTCACCTGCACGCCTGACAGCGCGGCCTGACGCCATGTGACACGTATCACGCGCGGCGTAACATCTGCGCGCGAGCGGGGTCTTCAGAGGACATGTCGCTCAACAGGAGTGGATCATGAAACGCACACCGCATTATCTGCTCGTCGCCGGCGCGCTGAGCCTCGCAGGTTGTGTCCCGGGCTACACCAGCGCCAGCGTCGTCTACGCCGAGCCTGCGGAGTACGTCTACGTTGTCCCGGTGGACCGCGTGGTGGTTGTCACGCGCGAAGTGCTCGTCAACCGTGGGTGGGTCGTCTATCGCGAGGAGCGCTCAGGACCGAATCGGATCATCTGGGCGCGCCGCGGTGACGACGAAGTCGTGCGCATCTTCGCCACGCCGCAAGGCCAGCAGGTCGCCGTGCGCGGCTTGTGGGAGGTCCGCGAGCGGCACGATCGCGGCAAGCACAAGGGGTGGGAGAAGCGCGGCGCCCCCCGGGACATCATCACGGATATCGACGTCCGTTTGAAGAGTCGCTGAACGTCACGAACGCACGGACGCGAAGCCTCGTTCGTGCGCCCTGGTCATCGTGACGAGGACGTCCGGAACGATGACCACGCCTGGCAAAGCATGCGCGACCAAGTCGGCGTGGACGTCCGTCGCGGCGCCCAGCCCACTCTTCTCGAGCCGCGCCGACCAACGTTTCAACGCATTGTTGCACAGCGCGAATATCACGCCGCGATGCTGGAGCGTTTCCATCGAGGTCCCGGGTTCGCCGTCCGCGACCGGGTCGCCGGCCTTGGGGTGCGCGAACCAGTTGCGGACCAGCGGCGCGTTGGTGGTGGGATCTGTGATGTTCAGAGCCGCGCCAAGCTGGTACTTCGCCCACATCGCGTCCTGCAGCCCGAGCGGCGTGGTCCGCGCGTACAGCGTGACGACGACGTTGACGTCCTGTTCCCCGATGCCGTAGGCATCGCGCCAGGCATCGAGATAGTTGCGGACGTGGCGAAGTACCGTCCCGCCCTCTGGGTCCGGAACGTCGAACAACTGCCGGTGCTTGCCCTTGAGATGATCCAGCCAGGCGTCCGAAGGTTGCTGGGTGACGAGCAAAGGATGCGCACCAGTGCCCGCGCCCAGCACCATGCCGGCGCCGAGCGTCGCGATCGCGCCGACGAACCCGCGGCGATGGGTGGGAATCGTCAGGTCGAGCATCGCTACCTCCTGATGTGTGATTGTGGAGGTGCTCCGCCTAGGCGTGCCCCGCCCACTGCGTCTCGCCCGGCGTGTACGGCACACACGGGTCGAACCGCCCCGGTGTCTCCCGGTAGCGCATCGCCTGCGTACAGCCGATCTCCGAGGTGAAGTAGCCGAGCAGCGTGAGCTCCTTGATTAGGCGGAAATAATGCGGCGGCGCTCCCTCGGCGCGCGTATCCATGTACGCCTTCTGCTCGCGGTCCAGCTGCTCGAGCTTTGCCAGCCGCTGCGCCGGTGTCGCCGCCATGAATGCGGCGTCGTTCAGTTTCTGCATCCCGTCGCGGAAGCTGGCCTGCTGCCGCTCGTCGTACGTATCGGTCACCATCAGCGCCATGAACGCACCGGTGTGCGCCGCCTTCGCGCCTGGTGTCTTCGTCTCTGGAAGGATCGTGTCCGCCACTTCGTCGAGTAGGGCAATGTCCTGCGCGGTGAATGTCCCGACCTGGCGCACGGCTCTCGCCCGCGCGTGGGCGCGTTCCACCGCCGTCAAGAGCGTGCCGCCACCCGTTAGCGCGACGCCGCCGAGCATTGCCGTGACACGCCGAATCGCTTCGCGACGATCGATGCCTTGGCCCTGTTGCATCTCAGACATGATTCGTGCCCTCTCCTAAAGATTCCGACGCTTCAGCTCGTTGACGGCGAACTCCGCCGCGCGCGCCGTGAGCGCCATGTATGTGAGCGATGGGTTTGGACAGGCCGTGGACGCCATGCAAGCGCCGTCCGTCACGAAGACGTTCGGGGCGTCCCACACCTGGTTGTGCGAGTTGAGGACCGATGTCTTGGGATCCCGGCCCATGCGCGCCGTCCCCATTTCGTGGATCCCCATCCCCGGCCAATATCCGCCGTCGTAGGTGCGGACGTCCTTCACGCCCGCAGCCTCGAGCATTTCGGCCATGTCGTTCATCATGTCCTTGCGCATCAGCCGCTCGTTCTCGCCGGTGGCGCAGTCGATCGCGAGCACGGGCAGTCCCCACTTGTCCTTCTTGGTCGTGTCGATCGTGACGCGGTTGGCAGGATTGGGCAGCATCTCCCCGAACGCGGTGCCGCCGATCGTCCACGGACCTGGCTGCGCCGCGGCGTCCTTGAATGCACCGCCAACGCCGAGTTCCGCGACGGCGCGCGACCAACCCTGACGGCTTGCGCCGCCCTGGTATCCGAAGCCGCGCAAGTACTCCCGCTTATCACCGAACAGATTGCGGAAGCGCGGAATGTAGAAGCCGGTCGGCCGGCGGCCATAGTAGTACTTGTCGGTGAGCCCCTCGATTGTCCCGGACGCGCCCGCGCGGAAATGATGATCCATGAGATTGCGCCCCAGCGCGTTGGAGCTCGAACCGAGGCCGCCGGGCCACACGTCCGTCGCCGAGCGGAGCAGCAGCCACGTGGAATTGAGCGTGGATGCGCACAGGAAGATGATCCGAGCGGTGTAGTCGGTGGTCTGCTCGGTCACGGCATCGAGCACGCGCACTCCGGTCGCGCGCTTCGTGTTGCGATCGTACAGGACTTCGGTAACGATCGCGAACGGCCGCAGCGTCAGCCGGCCCGTCGCCATCGCGGCCGGCAACGTGGAGGACTGCGTGCTGAAGTAGCCACCGAACGGACAGCCCAGCCAGCAGGCATTGCGAAACTGACACTGGGTGCGTCCGGGCAGCGGCTGCGTGAGGTTGGCGGTGCGTCCCGGAATGATCCGCCGGCGGCCGTCGAAATGCCCCTTGAGTCGGCCGGCGATCAGCTCTTCGCCGCAGTTGAGCGGCATGGGCGGCTGGAACTGACCGTCCGGCAGCTGCGCCATCCCTTCCAGCGAGCCGGAAATGCCGGCATGCCGTTCGACATGATCGTACCAGGGCGCGATGTCGGCGTAGCGAATCGGCCAATCGACCCCGATTCCTTCCCTCGCGTTTGCCTCGAAATCGAAATCGCTCCAGCGATAGCTCTGACGGCCCCACATGAGCGAGCGGCCGCCCACGTGGTAACCGCGGTACCAGTCGAACCGCTTCACCTCGGTGTAGGGCGACTCCTGGTCGGAGGCCCACCAATCGAGGTTCGTTTCGTTCAGCGGATAGTCGCGTTTCAACACTGGGTAGGCCAGCTCCATCGCCTTCGTGCGTCTGCCGCGATGCGGATAGTCCCACGGCGCCTTGGTGGCATTTACGTAATCTTTGATGTGCTCGATGTTCTTGCCGCGCTCGAGCAGCAGCACCTGCAGGCCTTTTTCCGTGAGCTCCTTGGCGGCCCAGCCGCCGGAGATCCCTGACCCTACGACGATCGCATCATAGTTCTGAGACTGCACGGTTCCTCCATCAGGCAGCGAGGGTTCTGATTTCCCGCAACACCAGCTCGATCTCTTCCGGCTTGTTCATGATACCCGCGGAAACGCGCGCGTACGAGACCTTATAGGGTGATGTTGTCGTGCGAATCTTCTTCTCAGCAAGTCGCGCCACGATCTGCTCCGGCGTCATCCCACGCACTTCGAAACACGAGATCCCGCCGGAGAGCGCCGGATCGCGCGGCGTGTGCAGCGTCAGGCCGGGAATCCTGGCCGCGCCTTCCCGGAACGCCGCGTTCAATTCTGCAATGCGCCCTGCGATGCGGCCTCGTCCAATGGTGCGGTGCAGCTCCACTGCCGCCGGAACGGCGAGTAGGTGCTCGTAGGCAAGAAACCCGCCCGGCGAGACGAACGCTGCCTGCGTGGGTGGCAATTCCGCGCGATCCGCCCACGTCCCGAACGTCGTGTCGATGCCGTCCGGATCGAAGCTGGGAATCGTCGGTCGCAGCTCGGGCCAGGCATCCGCGCGGCCCCACAGGAAGCCGGTCCCGCGTGGCGCGAACAGCCACTTGTGCGTGCCGCTCGCGAAGAAGTCGGCGCCGAGTCGCGCGACGTCCACGTCCTGATTCGCGAACCCGTGCACCCCGTCCACGATCAGCAAGCAGCGATCTGGGCTTACCCGGCCGCGATTGGCGCGCGCCACGACTTCGGCGATGCGGTCGATGGGGAGCTTCACCCCGGTGGACGAATGCACCCAGGTCACACCCACCGCGCGGGTTTTGGCGGTGATCGCGCGACCGATGCGGTCCGCGATCTGGTCGGCATTGGCGGTGGCCCCGCTGTCGTACAATGGGATATACCGGACGCTCGCGCCCGAGCGCGCGGCCGAATAGCGGATTGACTCGTGATGCGAGTAGTGGTCGTGCTCGGTGGTCAGAATCTCCTGATCAGCGCGAATGCGCAGGCCATGATAGGCCATCGCCAAAGCGCTCGTCGTGTTCGACGTGAACGCGATCTCCGTGGGACTTCCTCCCGTATAGTCGGCGAGCGCGCGCTTGACCGCCGCGAAGGGCCGCCCTTCCGCATCGGTGAAGGCCGCGATCTCGATCCACATCGCGTCGGAGTCGAGCTTCCGGCGGAAGTGGTCGATCGCGTCGGCGACGGGCTTGGGATGCGAGACGAAGAGGAAGCTGGAGAGGTGGGTCCAGTCGGAAGCCAGTGGAAAGAGGTCCCGAACCGCGGGCCAGTCTACCGCGTCGCTCACCGATCGCAGCGGCCGCACCCGCGGACGGAGGCGCAGCGGAGGGGGAACCAGGGGGGCCGCCGCCGGCAATAGCGAAGCGGCGAGCAGCGTCTTCAGCATCTGGCGTCGGTGGATCATGATTTGCGGTCCTTGTCGGTCGCCACCACATAAGCGACCGTGTCCCAGGCGTTGTGAATCCCGATGAACAACAGCAGCAACGCGACCCCGCTGATCACGAACAGCGCCCACGGTTGATCGTGCGATAGGCCGGCCGCGCCGACGAACAGCCCGACGTAGGCGATCATCGGCAGGATCAGATGCCACACCCAATCCTCCAGCACCGGCTTGTACCCCGACTGCCGGCGCACGCGGCGCAACACGATGAGCACGTACACGACACCCGCCAGCGCGGTCGCGCCCACGACGTGCGCGGGATCTTTGAGTCGCTGCCACGGCGCGCTGAGCACGGCCGCCAGCAGCAGCACGGCGACGAAATGGATGACGGTGGGTGTCCCAAAGGCGTCGATCGAATCGGGATTGCGCGGCAGCGAGGATTCCTTGATCAGGGCGACAACCACGAACATCAGGCCCGTCAGGCCGCCGGCCGACGAGCCGACAATGACCCAGAAGTTTTCCCATTGCGAGAGCAGTGCGTGCGCTGGTGTTTCCATTGTCACCGCACTTGAAAAGTGAGAGCGTTGCGAGCAGCAACACTGCCGCGATCGCCTACATCTTGCGCTCTGGCGGGCGGCGTGACTAGCCTGCCAACAACACGAATCTCCGACCTAATTCCCAAAAGGGGACGATATGAAAGCCCTCCAGCTCCTCGCGATCGGTTTGTGTTGCATCGCCGCACCGCTCGCCGCACAGGATACGACGCACGCACGGCATCCAATGCAGCGTGCCCCTGCCGGCGAGGACATGATGGAGCATATGATGCCCATGATGCGCGAGATGATGGGTCCGATGATGCGCGCCATGTCCTATGCGCCCGATCATCTCCTATCGCGCAGGGACTCGCTGCATCTGACCGGCGATCAGGTCACTCGGCTAACCGCGATTCGGGACGGTGCGAAAACGGCGCATGATGCGGCAGCCGCGGATGTGAAATTGCATTTCGATGAACTCGCCCAAGCCTTCCAAAGCCCTTCCCCCGATACCTCCGCGCTCCTCCCCCATTTCCAGGCTGCCCACGCGGCGATGGGCAAAGCGCACTGGGCCATGCTGGCGGCCTCGGCGCGCGCCAAAGCGGTGCTCACTGACGCGCAGCGCACCCAGGTCGATGCGTGGGTGATGGCAATGGAGCGGCGCGAACACACGATGTGAATTGCGACAGGAACCCCCGAGGCACCCGCCTCGGGGGTTCTGATTAGTTCTTTGGCCGCACTCGCAAATACATTGCCAAACCGCTCGGCGTGCGGCTTCCGTAGGCGCCTTCCAGACTCGCCGGCACGAAGTTCATCGACGCCCGCGCGCCAACCGCCAACTGCAGACCGTCCACCAAGCCGATTGTGCGAGCATAGCCGAGGGCAAAGTCTACAATGGCGTATTCCGTCGTTGGCGGGACGCCAGTGATGACCAGCTCCTCGGCACTCTTCCTCACATACTCCGCGCGACCAAAGAATGAGTTCATCCGATCGGGCTCGAGCGTGCTTTCGAGCACGACACT
>WNGK01039681.1_pt1 | contig 10249 bp, 9 predicted proteins | sample 5400601 | NCBI WGS metagenome assembly WNGK01 (sample SAMN13153376, study PRJNA577476) | soil metagenome | isolation source: 60 cm soil or saprolite under Garry oak tree replicate 1 | place: USA:California | collected 2016-06-15 | reverse complement strand
CCGATTGTTCGCACTTGCGTGGCGCAGCCCCTCACTCGTGTTCATGCGTCGATTTGGAAATCGAAGCCGCAACGACGGTTTCGGCTCTTCAAGCCGGAATCGAATGTCGCCATCGCGCCGCGGCGGACGGCAGGTCACCGTCGACTTGGCCTAAGCCTGAGCGCGCTCGGGAGCTACTACGGCTGGCAGATGGAACGCGAGCTGGAACGCGAGCAGCGCAGCCGTGTGATCCAAGGCTGGATGCTATGAGTGACTTCCTGACCTCAGCGCTCGAGTTCGCCGGCAGCGCGCTTGTCCATTTGCTTCGGGCCGTGCTGCCCGAGTGGCTGATGGGTCCATCGATGCCAACCAGCCACGGCGGTAGTCGCTGGGCTCGACGCCATGAGCGGAGCCTGCTCGGCCGCAGGACCGCGCCGGAGCGCGCGCACGGCGACGGCATCGTGATCGGTTTCCTGGGCAGGCACCTGCTGCAGACGCCGGCCGAAGACAACCTGCTGTTGCTGGGCGTACAGCGCTCAGGCAAAACCACGACGGTGGTGGTGCCAACCCTACTCAGTTGGAGGGGCGCGGCTGTGGCCACTTCGACCAAGCAGGAGCTGGTCCAAATCACTTCGCAGCACCGCCGTGGACTTGGTCCCGTCTTCGTGTTCTCGCCGCTCGATCGCGATCACAACTGGATGAAGGAGCTCGGCCTTGAGCCGGCGGTCTGGAACCCGATCTCATCCATCATCGACAGCGGCACCGCGGCCGAGCTCGCCGACCATTTCACCGCCTACGGCAAGTTCGGGTCCTCGCCGCACTGGTACCTGGCCGCCTCCAACTTGATCACCGCGCTGGCCGTGGTCGAGCACGAGCGAGGCGGTGACATGGCCACCCTACTAGCGCGACTCAACCGGACCGCCACCGGCGAGTACGCGCAGTTGGCGGCGGTGACCGAAGACGCAAGGGCTGCCGACCTGCTGGCCGGCTTTGCGCGCACGCCTGAGGTAGAGGCGGGCTCGATCGCCTCCACCGCGCGTACCTGCCTTGGCCTTTGGCTGGACCCGCGAATCTCGGCCGCAACCGCGTGCGGTGGCAACCGGCTCAACCTCGATCTACTCCTAGCTGAGGCTGGGACCCTCTATCTGGTGGCGCCTGCCGAGGAGGCCGAGCGCTGCCGCCCACTCTTCTCGGCCCTGATCGCCTCGATTCTGCGTCAGGCCACCGGTCGCGCCCGCGATCTCGACGGCGTGTTGTCGCTCCGGCTGCTCTTGGCGCTCGACGAGGCCGCCAACTTCACGCGGATTCCGCGCCTCGCCGGCTACACCTCCAGCGGTCCTGGTCAGGGCATCCAGCTCTTGCTCTCCTTCCACGACCTGGCCCAGCTCGAGTCGGGTTATGGCCGCGAGCAGGCCCGAACGATCTGGAACAACTGCCGGGCTCGACTGCTCCTGCCGGGCCAGGGCGACCTGCAGACCCTGGAGCAATTTAGCCGCGCCATCGGCGACGAAACCCGGATCTACCGCTCCAGCCACTTCGACCGTAGCCATTCGAGCTCAACAGAGCAGCGCGTCGGTCGGCCGCTGATGAGCGTTGATGACCTTCGCCGCTTGAGCCAGGCGGTGCTGCTCTACGCCAACGCGCCTCCGGCATTGATCAGACCTCGGCGCTGGGACGAGGTCAAACACTTTCGCCGGCTGGCACAAGGAGCTCTGCCGACCGGCTGACCCAAGCTTCTCGGCCCTCGTATTGCCGTCAGCGGTTTCGCCACTCAAGTGGCAAAGGAGGTCCTGCTTGCTATTCGTCGTGCTCTCCGACATCTCGGTGCATCCAGACCTGCGCGGTCTCCCGTCCAACGTGGTCACCGGTCTCGCCCACCTCTCCAACAACGCGGCCGGTGTGCTGCTGCTGGTTTCCGGTCTCGGAATCGCGGTCTCTTTGATCGGCTGGGTGATCGCCGCCATCACCAACAACGGCCAGCTGGGCGAGCGCTCCAAGTCGGCGCTGTGGGTCTCGGTCAGCGCCATCGCCCTGCTTTACCTCGCCGTCGCCGCCGCCAACTACGCAGGACGACTCTTCTCATGAACGATCCCACGGGCGGCGCTGCGAGCGATTGGGCCAACCAGATCGTGCAGGCGATCACCGTCTGGGCGGTCAAGGACGCGCTCTGGGGCATCTCCAACCTGATGCACAGCTTTGGCAATGCGACCGAGCCCGACTTCGCCGCTTTGGTTCCGACCTATGATCGCGTGCTCGCGATCTCGCTCCTGATCGTCGGTGCAGTGGTCGCCTACGGCATCGTGGAGCGGATCCTGGGCGGGGAGCAAGGGCTCGGGCTGTCGGCGGTGCCGCGAGTCATCGCCTGCATCTTCTTCGCCTACTCCGGCCTCGGCATCGTTCAGTACGCGACTACCAACGCTGCCCTGCTCAGCCATGCCTGGGACAAGGACTTCGCTCCGGTGATGAATCCTTCTGCCAACACAGGAATGCCGGTGGACGCATCGCAGATCCACTTGAACGTGGTCGCTTTGATCTGCATGGCACTGTTGGTCAGCTTCCTGGCCCTGGTCGTCTACCTGGAGCTGATCGTCCGGGCGGCGCTGATCCTGACCATCACTGCCTTCGTGCCTCTGGTCTGCGTGCTCGCCATCTGGCCGCGGCTGGCCGGTGGGGCTGTGCATCTGGCCGAATTCGTGATGGGCCTGCTGCTTTCGAAGTTCGTCGTCGCCACCGCCTTCTTCGTGGGCATGTCGATGCTCCTGCCGGGCGTGCTCGGGCAAGCTCCCAACAACGGGAAGGCTGACTGGATGGCATCGGGCTTCGCCATCCTGCTGATCACTGCCATTTCTCCGGTAGCGCTCTTCTCGGCGATCAGATTCGCGCATGGAAGCGCTGGCACGGTCGCCAGAGATTGGGGCGGGATCGCCCAGCGCATGTTGCCGACAAGGGCTTTGACTCAGGGCGGACATCAGCTCGTGGCTCCTCTGGCAATGAGGGCCGCTCACCGGGCGGCAGCTCTGGCCAAGCCAGCCGCGGCGCGTATCTCTCGATTTCGGTCTCGCCAATGACACGTCCGCGTCTGCCAATCGTGCCCCTCACTGTGTCTCCGAGGCGGCGGGGAGGGGTCCGGGGAACCGGCGCCGCATCCGGTTCCCTGACGTTCGCGACACCGACTCCCGATATCGCGCGTCGCGGGTCACCGCTCTCAGGTCGAGGTGGCGCGCCTACTCGGGGTCGGTCGCACCAAGGTCTATGAGCTGATCGCGAGTAGGGAACTTCCGGTCATCTGCATTGGCCGATGTGTCCGCGTACCGCGCGCGCAGCTGCAGAAGTGGATTTCCGACCACACCTCCCTTCCACACGAAAGGGCTGAGTTGGGACTGCGGCCGAATTGAAGCGGAATCGGCGGGGCAATAACGAGGGCACTGTCTACGAGCGTTCGAACGGTCGTTGGGCAGGGATGATCTCCCTGCCCGGAGGCGGCCGTCAGACGTTCAGCGGACGGACTGCAGATGATGTTCGCCGCCAAATCGTCGAGGCGGTTCACGCACGCCAGGTGGGCGCAGATCTCAACTCAAGCAGCATGACGGTGGCCCAATTTCTTGACATGTGGCTCGAGCGGATCGCCAAGCCGAGGATTCGTGCCCAGACTTATAAAGGTTACGAAGTCCACGTACGTGTTCACCTGAAGCCAGCCATCGGAAGGTTCCTATTGGAGCGCCTCGAGCCGATGCAGATCCAGGAACTGATTGAGGGCAAGATCAGGGAGGGCCTATCGCCAAAGACCGTTCGCTATATGCACGGAACCCTGCGCACAGCTCTCAACCACGCCATGAAGTGGAACTACCTCGACCGCAATCCGGCGGCTGTGGTGGAGGGCCCGCGAATCAAGCAGCAGGAGATCCAGCCGCTCACGCGTGACGAGGCTCATCGATTCCTGGTCGCGATCAAAGGTGATCGGCTTGAGGCGCTTTACACCGTCGCACTGACGATGGGTCTGCGACAGGGTGAGGCGCTCGGTCTGCGCTGGCGTGACGTTGATCTTGAGATGGGGAACATTCGCATCAATCACCAGCTGCAGCGGATCAACCACAAGTACGAGTTGGTCGAGCCGAAGACGTCTAGGAGCCGGCGCAGCCTCGCCATCCCCGCGAAGATCGTCGATTCTCTCCGTGACCACAAGAACCGCCAACTGGACGAGCAAACCCGGGCAGGGCTCGCCTGGCAGGAGACGGATCTCGTTTTTGCCCGGCGCGACGGCCATCCCCTAAACGGCAGCGTGGTGACGCACCGTTTCCAAGACGTGCTGAAGAGTGTGGGCCTTCCGAACCGCCGCTTCCATGACCTCCGGCACAGCTGCGCCACCCTGTTGCTAGCTCAAGGCGTTTCGCCTCGCGTCGTCATGGATGTGCTCGGACATTCCCAGATCTCATTGACCATGAACACCTATGCCCATGTGCTACCGGAGTTGCGGCGAGAAGCAGCCGACCGGATGAACGACTTGCTTAGTGATCGGTAAGCATGCGTATCGACCGGCCGCGGTGGTCGGGGTCGGGCCGTCCGCGCAGTTCGGGCAGCCCAGTGGAAATCCGGAGGCGAAACGAACGGTTCGGCGAGAGACCGCCTGCATGTCCGCCCGCTGGACGAAAGCCATCGGATCGAAGATCGCGATCACTAGCCAGGGCGAAAGGGCTGCGGAGGCGCTCTCGCGGTCCAGTTGGACCTGCTGGGCAGCGTTGATTAACGTGAGCTTACCCCGACGAACTTAGTTCGCAGCGATCTCGAACTCGACTGCTAGACCCCCATCTCGCATCTCGGTATTTCGAATCACTCCGCGCACCCTCCCGCTTCTCCACTCTTCCGGGTGGAGGAACGTTTCCGTGTACGCAGGACCAATCTTGACCTTGAGTGAGGCACCCAGGTTTGTCAGCAGATCAGCGCAGGCGCGCCAAATCATGTCCTCGACCTTGCGCTCGGGAAAGAGTCGTCCTTGACGCGAATCTGCGGCCAAAGAGGGCTGGTCCAGGAGATAGAGGCCGCTGGCATATAGGTTGAATAGCCGTGCCCACTCGAAGAGGTAATTGGGCAGCATCGTGAGTTGCTCTTGAGCCGCGACGCGACCGCCAAGCAGGCCCATGAACAACTCCGGGTCTACATCGACCATCCGACCCGAGGCGGCGGCAATCGTGCTAAATGGAGTGCTCTCCTTTGTCACCAATACTCTTCGCGCCTGCTCCAGGTCTGGTGGTTGCGACCTCAGCGCCTCGGCCAGCAATTCGCGCTGAGCCCTTCCTGGCCGTTTCCCTTCGATGGTGGTCAGCATCCTCTCCGCGGAATCGTCGGCGGCGCGCCTTGGGACGTGCTTGATGCGCGCAAGCCAGGTGCTGATGGCCTTGCGCACCTGCCTCAACGGAACGTAGTCATCGCCCCAGTACATCCACATGAAGACTGGTACGTTGCAGAGATCGGCGAGCGTTCTGATCGGGTACTGTCGCCACAGGGCGAGGAAGAGTTGGAGCTGCTCATACGACCAGGTTCCGGGGCGTGAACCGCCGACCCTACGGCCGCGACCCGGTTTGTACGGCCGATCGAGCAGGCCGATCTCGACCCACTTGGTGATCAAGCGGTCGGTGATGCCGCGGCGAGTGGCGTCCGCTTCCCGGATCAAGTCTTGGCGCGTGAAGCGTGCTGGAGCTTCCATAGGTCGATAGAACTTACACGCAGAACGGACTTCTCGACGGGCCAAGCGGCTGGGACGATACGGTTTGAGGTGATGTCCCTTGAGAGTCTGGTAGCGAATTAAGCCGAACGGCCCCGCGAGCGCGAACTCGCAGAGCCGTCCTCGTTTCCCAGGTCGCTCGGTCAAGAGCAGGCCCAGGTTGCGCAACGACCACTCTAGCGGCTTGCTCCGGTCGGGCGACCTCCACCGCCGGATTCATGGAGGGCAACCCATTGGCCATCGAGAAGTTCGTCAACCAGACACCGGAGGTCATCGAGATCGACGGCCCAATCGTTCGCTTTATGGCAGGTGCCGCTCTGGAGGCACCGCGAGCTGCCGGGTTCCTGGCCGAGGTCGCCAGCGACCGGCGGGCAGAAACAGTCGAGGAGCTGCTGGAGTTCGGTGCGATGGTCGCCGCGACTGCAAAGACCAGCGCTCACGTCGTGATGATGGAGGGCAAGGTCGAGGAGTTGGCCAGCAAGCTCAATGCCGAGCTGGGCGACCAGCTCAAGGACGCCAGGCACCGAAACGTCCAGAGCATCGAGAGAGTCCTAAGCACCTTCCAGAAGGACCTGGTGAAGATCCTCAGCGCGCGTGAAGCGGTCCTTCAGAAGTCGGTGCTGCGCGGCGCTCGGTTTGAAGACATCCTCTCCGCGAGGCTGCCTCTGCTCGCTCGCGGCATTGGCCGGGTGGAGCATTGCGCACGGTCGGCCGGTGAGAGTGCACGGAACGCGGGCGACTACGTGCTCACGATTGAGTCCGCCGCTGCAGGCTCAGAAGTGAAGATCGTGGTCGAGGCCAAGGCCCAGAAGACGCGGTTCAGCAGCGTGCGAATACGCGAGGAGCTGAGGACAGCGCGCCTTAACCGAGGTGCGCAGGCCGCCGTGTTCGTCGCCGAGACCACCGACAGTCTGCCAGATGGCCTGGGATTCGGCCAGGTCAGCGACTCCGACTTCTTTGTCGTCTTCGACCCCCAGAACGGAGACGAAACTCTGCTGTCATGCGGGCTCGTGATGGCCAAGGCAGCGGCGCTCGCAGCCGTCAAGGTCGCTCACGGCGATGGTATCGACATGACCCCGATCGCGAATGAGGTCTCGACCATGCGCAAGCTTCTCGAAGGCTTCGCCAAGGTGGAGCAGAGCTGCTCGAAGATCGAAAAAGAGGCGGGCAGTGCACGCAGCGCTACCGCCGACATCAAGAGCGACGTCCTTCAGGCCCTCCGGCGGTTGGAGGCGCATCTGAACTGACGACTCGGAGGTGAGGCCCGCGCGACCGCGGGCTTCACAACCTCCGTTTGCGTGACGGTGCCTCGCGCCTATCATCACGCCCGTGGCCGACCACAGCCGGATCGAGTGGACTCACGCGACCTGGAACCCCGTTACCGGCTGTGACAAGGTGAGCCCTGGCTGCGCGCATTGCTATGCCGAGACGTTCGCGGAGCGCTTCCGCGGCGTTTCCGGTCATTCGTACGAGCAGGGCTTCGACCTCAGGTTGTGGCCCGAGCGGCTCACCATCCCGCTCAAGTGGAAGAGGCCGCGCCTGGTCTTCGTCAACTCGATGAGTGACCTCTTCCACGAGGACATCCCATTCGACTTCGTGTGCGACATCTTCCGCACCATGAAGAAGGCCGACTGGCACACCTTCCAGATCCTCACCAAGCGAGCCGACCGACTGGCCGAGCTGGCACCGCTGCTCGACTGGCCCGCCAACGTGTGGATGGGCGTGTCGATCGAGAACCGTCGCTTCCTGCAGCGCGCCGACCGTCTGCGCACCGTCCGGGCCGCGGTCAGGTTCATCTCCGCGGAACCTCTGCTCGGCGCGCTCGAAGGCCTCAAGCTCGATGGCATCTCGTGGCTGATCGCCGGTGGCGAGTCAGGTCACAAGCACCGGCCGGTCAAGGTCGAGTGGCTGCGCGAGCTACGTGACCGATGTCAGGCCGAGGGGGTGCCGTTCTTTTTCAAGCAGTGGGGTGGCAACACGTCGAAGGCTGGAGGGAGGGTGCTGGACGGCCGCGAGTGGTCAGAGATGCCTGTCGGGACTCGCGCAGTTACGGGCGGCAGCACCTTGATCTTCACGGCGAATTGAGGGGGCAGCTCTTTCGCCTTTGGTTTGAGAATCTTGGGGGCCGACGCCTGCGCAGACTGCGCGACCGGTTCGTCTGACGACCCACCCTTCTTGAGATACAGCACCGCATCGTCGTTGAGGCGCTTGGTGCCGCGGATGTCCTCGAAGCCGATTCGCCCCAGGTCGCTGAGCTGCTGGACTGCCTGGATGTAGTTGGACACGCCGTAGCGAATGAAATGCTGATCGACAATTTCAGACCACAAGCGTTCGCGCGACACACGGCCCGTCTTGCCCAGCATCGCGATCACAAGATCCTTTAGCTCGTCCACTTCCTCCGGCTGGTTATCGACCATCGGCTCGACGCCTTCGAATAGCGTGCCCTTGGTCATCGCGTTGTAAAGGCCTTCGCGGTAGGCAGTACGCATCACCTCGTTGTAGAGCCGCGGCGAGTCTGGGTGGCCCGAAAAGAAGGTCATGTAGTACTTGATGGCCGCGCCTTCGCGCTGACGGATGGGACACGAGCCGGTGTAGGGGAGGTGCTTTTTGATGCGCTCCCGGTATTCGCGGATGACCCGCTCCACCTTCTCGGTTGCGTCGAACTCATCGTTTTCATAGACCGCTCGCCAGTACTGTGTTCCGAGCGACGCGGTGAGGTGGTTGTGTAGGGCCTCGATCTGGGCCGTGACCTCGCCCATCGCCGCCACACGCTGAATCGCAATCGGAGGCAGGTTGAGCAGGATCTCGGTCGAGTAGCGGCGCTCTAGAAACGGCTTCAACGTATAGAACGAGGGTGGCAAGCCGTACGGGTCGAGATACAGGAAGACGGTGTGTCGGCCTAGCCGAGACCCCATCTGCATCAGCAACTCGTCCGCCGTGAGATGGTGGGTCTCGACCGCACCCTTGTCGATGAGTGGCTTCAGCAGCGTTGTCAATTTCTGGTGGCTGCGAAGCCGCTTGTTGCCGAACACGGCTAAGTACTGGTCGGGGACGATCTTCTCGGCGATCGCGGTGATGATCAGGGGCGAGCCGGGTGCGCTGTCCGCCAGGAACTTGCCCTCTCCCGCGAACGGGTCAACGAGGATGATCTTCGAACCGAGCCGTTTGACCTTATTGAGGTAGGGAACCAGATACGCGCCGACAACCCTGTCCTTTGTCCGCGACCACTCCTTCTTCTCTACGAAGAACAGGTCCTCTCTGGAACGTTTGCGGGGGCGTTCGGACATCAGATTGGGGGATTGGCTGACATATTACCGAGGCACGTGCGAGTTTGGTAACGGTCTCAGCAGTAAGGGCTTACGCCGATCTAGACTGGGACTCCTATGGGAGAGATCACGATCAACTTCGCGAAGGCGTTCGAGAGTCAGCGCCGACTGGCAGCGAAAGCGCTCGATCAGACGCGCGCCCTGCACGAAACCCTCGGCGAACTGTTGCCTGGCGAGGACCCAGAGTCAGGAGAGCCGCGAAAGGACATCTCCGAGGGGCTGGCCCACATTTCTGAAATCGAGGCCCTCATCCGGGACCAGTGGTTTCGTAACCGCTAGACACCCCCACGTGGCCTGGTTCGGCAAGAAGGTCCCGGCCTCACACCCAGCAGACGTAATGCTCGATCTGATCCCGCCATTCCTCCGCTGAAGTAGACCTGCTGTGGCCTCAGCTGGCGTTTGGGGCCGCCCGATTTCGGTCGCTATCGAACCGTGATCAGTCGAGTTTGATTGTGGGTCGGCGAAGGTGGGGTAGGGTGTTGTCCTTCTGTAAAGCTGGGTCCAACGGCCGGACTCGAACTGTTGCGCAGGTGGCCGGCGGCACCCTCGTGGCGCAACCCGTACGTTCGCAGAAAGCTGGAGATAGTCGAAAGCTCAGAGGCCGTGGATGTGGACGCTTCGGCAGACTTCCCAGCGCGAGGTGAGATGGATACATCAGTCGGCTAGGTTGACCGGATTTTTCGCAGGCTAGCTGCTGCAATTGCTGCTGCAGTTTTGGCTGCAGTTGGCTGCAGTTACGGTGTAACACCCTGGCATTGAGCGGTACAGGGCGGCCAAACGAGTTCACCACCTAGAATTCGAGGGACCCGTTCCGGAGTAGCTCAACGGTAGAGCAGGCGGCTGTTAACCGCAAGGTTTAGGGTTCGAATCCCTACTCCGGAGCCAATTTCGAATACGAATCGGCGGTAGCCGTCAAATATCAATTGACTGACTTAAAGCAGTTGTACAGCAACGGTACAGCAACGCCAATCCGCTTCGCGGCCGGTCGGGAGCTCGTCTGAGATCAATTTCGGCCTGCCAGCTCCATCACGGGGCGCAACCTTGCGGCACACAACCGCAAGGTTCCGTCGACTGGGATGAGATACCGGTTCTTCGCGTCCTCTATATGTGGACGCGTAGCTACCGATAAGAAAGCCCCACCACTAGCAAGCTGGATGCGCACGATCGTTAACCCCGGCGTTATCCGTTAGAAGTTGGCGCGCCTGCTCGAGCTTGTGACCCCGGT
>WNGK01014526.1_pt1 | contig 10249 bp, 7 predicted proteins | sample 5400601 | NCBI WGS metagenome assembly WNGK01 (sample SAMN13153376, study PRJNA577476) | soil metagenome | isolation source: 60 cm soil or saprolite under Garry oak tree replicate 1 | place: USA:California | collected 2016-06-15 | reverse complement strand
TCGCCGATCAGCAAATACGTCTTGCCGTCGTCGGCTTTGATTCCGACCGGCAAGCCGGAGTTGATGCATTTCTTCGCGCAATCGGCATGCTTCTCGCCGGTTGCGTTGTGGTCAAGGTAGCAAGCCATGTCGAGCACTTCTCCTTTGACTGTGACTTCCTGTTTATTTTCGCCGACACCCTCCTTGCCTTGGTGCTCATGACCTTCATGGGCAATGATCGGCGATGCCGCGAATAACGCCGCGACTGCGATTGCTATTAGTGATTTTGTTTTCTTCATGTTCGTTGTCGTTCTTGTTGTCGATGTTTACTTTTTGATTTCCCCGCAGCTGACCATTTCCTTTCCGCCGTACGGATTGGCGATAGTTGTCGATGGTTGCACCCAATCCTTGTTCTTCATCGGGCAATGCGCGACGTAGTAGCCGCTTTGTCCAGAAGCGAGCTTGACTGCTTTGTCGCTGAGTTTGCCAAATGCGGCGCGCGCTTCATCGAGCGATTTGCTTTTGCTCAAATCCGCGCCGTCGGGACCGAGATCGGGCCCTGCTTTTTTCGCGCCGGCCAGATCATCGGCCACCAATGCGTTATGGGCTTTGCCATAGGCAGTAAGGAATTGCTTGTCCCCATCGGACAGATCTGCTGCTTGCAACGAAAGCGCGAGGCCGATTAAGGCGAACGCCATCGCTGCGATCTTTTTGTAGTTGAGTTTCATAATTTAGTTGAGTTTTGGTTTGCGAATGCGGCTCCGCGCATCCGCGTGTTGAACGGGAACTCCAGTCAGGCGCGCAAAGGCGCGCTGAGAGATGGAGCGTGCATTACGGCCGAGGTAAACCTGCGACGGCAGGCCTCAGTCGTTACGCGAGAGAAGGCGGAGCGTGAGCGAGAATGCTCCGCTGCAAAACAGATTCCGCGAAGGAATCAGCAAATGGTGGCCCGGTGTCAAGTTCCAGGGGTGTGCGATGAAGCCGCGCTTCGTTTGCAAAAATTATCTCGGCGATAATCCCGCTTTGGATTGGAAGAAAATTCTGACTCGCAGCTTGAACAATCTTTGCTTCATTGGCCACGGTCGCGCGGAGCATCTTGCAGCACGGCATCTCCTCGTCGCTGCTCTTCTTCGCGGGCGAGGGCTGGTTGCCGTGACAATGCATTCGCGCCATCGAAGATCGCGTCTTGGCAACCATCACCGCGCTCAACGCGCAGTGATTCGAGATGGAGAACCACGCCACGATAGTCGTTAGAACCACCGAGACCCGAATGATCTTATCGCGCATTCGCTTCACTGCTCCTTCTTCGATTAACCTAAAGCCTCTAATGTTCAAATGTTTCCTCTCGCTCATACGGTCATGCGGGCACGACTTCGGCGACTGGCGAAATCGGCCGGCGCTCGAGTTTGCGTGAGCGCCAGATGAAGAAGATCGCAGGATAGGCGACCAGCTCCATGATTACCGAAGTAATGACTCCGCCAATCATCGGCGTGGCGATCCGCTTCATCACATCGGCGCCGGCGCCGTGGCTCCACATGATTGGAAGCAAACCGGCGATGATGACACAGGCCGTCATCGCCTTTGGGCGCACTCGTTTCACCGCGCCGTGGTAGATTGCGTCACGCAGGTCTGCGGCGCTCCGCATTTTTCCTTCACGAACCCATTGATCGTACGCTATCTCGAGATAGAGAAGCATGACCACGCCGGTCTCGGCGCTCACGCCCGCGAGAGCAATCAATCCTATCCACACGGCTACGCTTAAGTTGTAGCCAAGCAGGTAGAGCATCCAAAACGAGCCAACCAGCGCCAGCGGCACCGAAAGCATGATGATGGCAGTGCCAACAAAGGAGTGCGTGTTGAGATAGATGATCAGCACGATAATGAGCAGCGTCACTGGAATAACGATCGTGAGGCGCTGCTGGGCGCGCAGCATGTATTCGTACTGGCCGCTCCAAAAAATGTTGTAGCCGCTCGGCATGACCACACGCTTGTTCGCGAGCGCCTCGTTCACTGCGCGCTGCGCCATTCGCACGTAGGTGCCGACGTCAATGCCTTTGACATCGACGTAAATCCAGGCGTTCGGGATCGCGCCTTCGCTTTTCACGCCCATCGGCGCGCGGACCAGATTCAGCGTGGCGATCTGGCCGAGCGGAATCTGCGCGCCGCTTGGTGTGGGGACAATGATCTGCTTTAGCGCCTCGAGATTCTCACGAAAGTCGCGATCGTAACGAAGATTAATGCTGTAACGCTCGAGGCCTTCGACCGTAGTCGTGAGGGGCATTCCGCCAAGCGCCACTTCGAGCACTTCCTGCACATCGCCTAACGCCAGACCGTAGCGCGCGATCTCGTCGCGATTGATGTTGAACTCGATGTAATTGCCGCCCATCACGCGTTCCGCGAACACGCTCGAAGTGCCCGGCACCTGACGGACTACGGTTTCAATTTCTCCGGCGATGCGTTCGAGTTGCGCGAGGTCGGCTCCGGCGACCTTGATGCCGACCGGTGTTTTGATTCCCGTGGCCAACATGTCGATCCGCGTTTTGATCGGCATTGTCCAGGCGTTGTTGAGTCCAGGGAATTGAATTGCGGCGTTCATCGCGGCAGTCAGTTCGTCAACCGTGCGCTTTCGATGCGCGACGGTCTTGCCGCTTTGATTTTTAATATCGACGGCGGGCCAGTCCTTCTCGTCTTTCAGCATGATGGTTGTCTCGATCATGTCCATTGGTGCTGGATCGGTAGCCGTTTCGGCGCGCCCAACCTTGCCGAAGACGTGATGCACTTCTGGAAAGCTCTTGATGATTTTGTCCGTCTGCTGCAGAACCTCGCGCGCTTTCGTCGTCGAAATTCCGGGAAAGGTGGTCGGCATGTAGAGCAGGTCGCCTTCATAGAGCGGCGGCATGAACTCGGAGCCGAGATTTTGAAATGGGAAAAGTTTTCCGACCGCGAGTGAGGCGCTGCGGAGCGGACCTTGCGGCAGGTAATTGGTGACGAGCCGATTCCACGGCAGAAAAACCCACGCAACGATCAAAACGGCGCTCGCAATGACGATCCAGCGCCAGCGAATCACGAAATCAATCACTGGATGATAAAGCCAGATAAGAAATCGATTGATCGGGTTGCGCTCTTCCGCGGGCAGTCGTCCACGGATGAAGTAACCCATCAGGATCGGCGCGAGCGTCACGGAAAGCAGCGCCGCTGCTGCCATCGAGTAAGTCTTCGTAAACGCTAACGGTTTAAACAACCGGCCTTCCTGTGCTTGCAGCGCGAAAACAGGAATGAACGAAACCGTAATAACGAGCAGCGAGTAAAAGAGCGTGGGCCCGACTTCGATCGACGCGTCGCGAATTATTTGCCAGTGCTCTTTCTTGCCACCATCGCGTTCGATGTGCTTGTGCGCATTCTCGATCATTATGATTGCGGCGTCCACCATGGCGCCGATGGCGATGGCGATGCCGCCGAGCGACATGATGTTCGAACTGATCCCCTGCCGGTACATGACAGCGAACGAGATCAACACCGCCACTGGCAAAATGATGATCGCAACCAGGGCACTGCGGAAATGCAGGAGAAACGCGATGCACACGAGCGCGACGACGATGCTCTCCTCGACGAGCTTCTCTTCGAGTGTGGCAACAGCGCGATCAATTAAGGCAGTGCGGTCGTACGCGACTGTGTAGCTCACGTCCGGCGGCAATCCTTTCATTGCCTGATTGAGCCGTTTCTTCACGTCCTGGATGACATGGCGAGCATTTGCGCCATAGCGCACGACGACAATGCCTCCCACTGTTTCGCCATCGCCATTCAACTCGGCAAGGCCGCGCCGCATCTCCGGACCAAGTTGCACGTTCGCGACCTGGTCGAGCAAAATTGGAACGCCATTCGCGCCGACGCCGACCGCGACCTTTCGTAAATCGTCGACTGATTGAACGTAACCGCGAACCCGCAGGATGAATTCCTTTTCCGCCATCTCGATGGAACGGCCACCGACTTCACCGTTGCTCTTCTTGATCGCCATGCTGACATCGGCGATCGAGAGGTTGTAAGCACGAAGCTTCGTTGGATCGACCGTCACTTGGTATTGCTTTACAAACCCGCCGATTGACGCGACTTCGGCCACGCCTTCGACGGACGTGAGCTGATACTTCAGATACCAGTCTTGCATCGAGCGCAGTTCCGCCAGACTTCGCTCTTTCGAATTCAGCGAATAAATGAACGCCCAACCGACACCGGTCGCATCCGGTCCAAGAGCAGGCGTGACGTTCTTCGGCAAGCTGTTGCCTAACGAGCTGAGATATTCGAGCACACGGCTGCGCGCCCAATATGGATCGGTTCCGTCGTCGAAAATCACATACACGAACGAGAAGCCGTAGAAGGAATAGCCGCGCACCACTTTCGCGCGGGGCACGGACAACATTTTCGTCGTGATTGGATAAGTAACCTGATCCTGCACGATCTGTGGGGCTTGTCCCTGCCACTCGGTGTAGATGATGACCTGCGTGTCAGACAGATCGGGAATCGCGTCGAGCGGAATGTTGCGAACAGCGAGAATTCCGGCCAAGGTCAGCGCCAGGGTCGCGAGCAGAACGATGAACTTGTTCCGCAGCGAAAAATCGATGATCGCCTGAAGCATCAGTTGCTAATGTTGATGTTCCGGTGGCATAACAGTCGGCGCAGGTGTCGGTGTAGCGCCCGCTTCCGGCGCAGGAATGAGCGTCATCCCGCAAATCGGGCATTTGCCCGAATGATTGTATTTAATGTCCGCATGCTCGGGCATCGGGCAGACGTAGCTGCTCGGCGCGGATACCGATTGGGCTGAGGCGATGGTCGATGGTGAGGCCTCATGCGCCGAATGGATTTGCACCGCCGCCGGCGACGGGCTCGCATTCGGGTTCAGCATTTTTTGAATCGCCTCGCGGAGCTGGCTCTCGGAATCGAGCATGAACTGACCCGATGTTACGACGCGCTCTCCTTCCATTAGACCGCTGATTGCTTCATAGGCATTGTTGTCGGCACGGGCCCCGAGTTGCACGTCGCGCGGTTCGAAGTGGCCGTTATCCACTGCAACAAACACGGTGTTTTTCTCTCCACTTCGCAACACCGCCGAGTCGGGAACGAGCAGCGCATCGGGTTTGAGTTCAGCTCGCAGCTCAACGGTCGCGAACATTCCCGGTTTCAAAAACAACCCGGGATTGTGAAACTCCATCCGCACTCTAGCAGTGCGCGTCTTCTCATCGACGGTCGGATAAATGTAAGTAATCCGTCCGCGAAACTTGCGGTCGGGCAAATAGGACAAGCTGACTTCCGCTTCCTGGCCGAGTTGCAGCAGCGCGAGATCTTGTTCGTAAATCTGCGATTGCACCCAGACAATGCCGAGATCGGCAAGCCGGTACAATTTCATTCCCGCTTCGACCATTTGACCGCGCACAGCCATTTTCTCGACAACGATTCCCTCAATCGGCGCATCGACGCGCAACGTTCGCTGCGGCTGCCGACTCTTTTCCAGTTGTGCGATCTGATCTTCAGAAATGTCGAAGAGCTTCAGCTTTTGCCGAGCGCTGGCTTTGAGCCCGGGCCCGCCGACTTGATTCAGCGCAAGGACATACTCGTTTTGGGCGCTGTAGAGATCAGGTGAGTAGATATCGAACAGCGGCTCGCCTTTGCGCACCTGTTTGCCGGTTGAATCGACATAGAGATTCTCGATCCAGCCGCGAAACTTTGTCGTCACATCTGCCAGCGCGGTCTCGTTATAATCGATTGCTCCGACCGTTCGGATGATTCGGCGCAGTGGACCTTTCATCACGGCCGCCGTGCGCACGCCCATTTTTTGCACGGTCGCAGGATCGACAGTGATCGTTTTCGATTCGTCCTCGCCTTCGTACACCGGCACCATGTCCATTCCCATGCTGTCCTTGCGAGGCGTCTGACTGATCTCGCCAAGCAGCATGGTCGATTTGTAGTACTTGATTTTGCGTTCACCGGTTTTGGCGTTGACCGGCGAGGATTGTTTACGGACAGGCACAAGCTTCATCCCGCAAATCGGGCAATCGCCCGGATGATCCTGCACGACCTGCGGATGCATGCTGCAGGTGTAGAGCGTTTTGTCCGCGGGATTCGTCTGCTTCGAGCATGAAGGTGCGAACGCCACCACGAGCAAAAGGCAAAGCAAGCGAATGGAAATTAATTTCATTTTAAGTCTACGTTCTGAATGTCCAGCGTGGTTCTTCCGATGATCGCGTCCAGCTCGGCAAGGGCGGCTTCATAATCCGCAAGATGATTGAGCGCAGCGGACTCCGCGTCCTGCAACGTGCGGCGTGTTGTGATTAACTCCAAAAATCCGCCAGTGCTTGCTTCGTAAGCCGCGCGGCTTGCCTCGACCGTCTGCCGCGCGACCGGAAGAATCTGGTCGCGATAAAGTTCGTATTGTCTGGCTGAGGTCTGGATTTTTTTGAGCTGATCGCGCACGAGCCCGAGCGCTTCGACACGCGTTGCCTCGAATTCGCGCTGCGTACTTTCCAGGCTCTTGCGCGCTTCTAAGACTCCCGCTGAATACTTTTTCCAATTCAGCCACGGAATAGGAAATGAAATGCCGACATCGACTTCGCTGATTGCCTGAGAAGCGTCGTTGTAACGCTGCGATTTGACATTCAGCGCCGGATCGGGGAACCACTGACGGTTTGCAAGCTCGAGGCGGAATCTCTCCGCGTTGATCCGGCTTTGTGCTCGCTGCAACTCTGGCCGACATGCGATGGCGACTGCTTGCAGGGTTTGCAAGGAAAGCGCGCGCGGGATGAAGACGGGTGCGGCTGGTCGGCCCAGCGGCGCCTGTGCAGAGCGGTTCAACAATACGTTGAGTGCCGATTGCGCCTCGGAAATTTGACGTTCGATGTCGGCTCGCATTTCCAACAACTTCGCCGCGTCAGTCTGCGCGATGAGCACATCAGCTTGCGTGGCTGCTCCGGTCTCGTAGCGGCTGCGGCTAATCTGCACAAACTGGCCAAGCAGATCTTCGTTGCGGCGATTAACCTCGAGCTGCGCGTAGCCGTTGGAGAGGCGCGCATAAGCAATTCGCGCACGAGAGATCACATCGAGTTCCATGCGGCGTAGATCCTCAAACGCCGCGCCGGCCTCAGCAGTCGCGGCGCGAGCGCGGCTGCGATTTTTGCCCGAGATAGGCACCTCCTGCTCCAACATCGCGGTTTGATCCATAAACGAGTTCGGTGGAATGCTGACCGAACGCGCCGTCACCGAATCGACCCCGGCGCGCAAATCCTCCCACGCAGCCGCTTGCGGCACGCGCGCTTTCATCATTTCCCATTTGGCGCGCGCGGCTTTGATCGATGCGTTGTCACGCAGAGCGACGTTCACGATTTCGGTGGGCGAAAGTCTTTCGGCGGCGGCCGCTGGAATTGGCACGCTCATCAGCCCGATCGCCGCCAGCGTGGAAAAATATTTCATTGGTCGAAAGGCGAAAAAGATCCCGGCGGATGTGTGTCTTCGGAGATTTTGCGCACAGCGCGGCGCCGCAGATACTTGGCGGGGTCTTTCTCGAATGTTTCAAAACAGAGTGGGCAACAGAGCGCGATCATCCAGCCCTCGATATTAAGATGGCTAAAGCCTTCGCCGCGTCCCACCGATTTGCCGCAGACGACGCACTGCTCATCCCATTTCAGCTCCATATTTTTTGGTTCGTTCATAAGAGTTTGTTTGTGGTTGTAGATTGGCTGACAAGATCGACATTCAAGCCGATCCATGACACATCACGACGGCGACGATTCCTGCAGAAGCAGGAGAGCGAGTCGTTAGGCTAAACAAGGAGGCGCGTGAGCAAGAATGCTCCGCTGTTTCTGCGAAACTGCTTGCGCACGGCGGACCCGTATCGAGTTCAGTAGCAGACTGCGTCGATTGCGCGGCATCGGCAAGAGTCACCAGCGCGATCAAATACGCAGGCAGAACAGACCAGCAGCAAAAACCGGTCAGGTTCTTAACGGCGGGGGCTAAAGTAACATCCAGCGTCTTGCAACATTCGCCGCCCTGCTGGCGCTCTTTCGCCGGAGCTCTGTCACCGGCTTTATCCGTGCCACAACAGTTGTGTGCCGGCGCCTGCGCCCGGGCAACTGCCACCGCCAGCACGCAATGGTTCGCTAGCACAAACCATAGGAGCAAATGTTCAAGCTCATTTTGACTCCCGTCGACGAGTTCACTGCCGTTGCTTTGCCTGCGCGATCCCGATATTGAGTCGGCGATCGGCCCGAGAGTTTCTTAAAAATGCGGTTGAATTGCGGCAAGGATTGAAACCCGACCGCAAATGCGGTTTCGCTGATCCAGCGGTCGACGTTTCCCAGAAGGTCGCATGCGTTTTCGAAGCGAACGCGCGCGACGTAATCGACAAAGTTTACCCCGGTTACATCCTTGAATTTCTCGCTCAGATAATTCCCGCTGATGTCGACTGCTTGCGACTCTCGTCAATGAGAGCTCCTCGTTGGAATGTTCGGCGATGAACTTTGGCGCTTTTCATATATTCACGCCTCGGGCACGTGCCTGATTTTGGTGACCCGCTTTAGTTGAGTTGGAGATGTGATTCCAGCGCAATTTTTGCAAAGCAAAAGCCAATTGCCGCAAAGCTGCGCCTGCGGCCACTGCTACTCTTAAGCATTGAGGAGATGAATATGGGATATCTGATCGCAGTTGCTGTTTTGGCGATGATGTCGCTCTACGCGTTGATCATCGTTCACTGTTCAAGACAGCCGGAGTGGTAATAGCCAACAAGAAAGGAGGTAATTCAAATGAACACGTTCTTAACACGACCAACGCCGGAGACGATAAACGCCGAAAACGAAATTGCCGCGCTCCTGAGCATTGTGCCCGGACTCGGCCACATTTATAAAGGCCGTTTCGCGGCCGGCTTTTTTTGGATGTTTGTCGGTATGCCGATTGCAATCTGGGTCGGGATCCTGCTAGGTTTGGCCACGGCAGGTATGGGTTTGCTTTTCCCGATTGCGTGTTGGGCCGCAGTCGCCGTGGATGCATACGGCGAGCGCGACCTGCGCAAGCATCATCGGTTTCTGCCACCTTCGGGCGAGGCGGACGAAAATAACATTGTTGACTGAATCATCCGGGGGTGCCAGCCCAGCGGATACGGCTGCCGCACGATGAAAAACGATTCGGCGATAACGGATTACCTCGCACGTCCGAGGTTCTCCAAAAACTCTGACCGTCCTTCGCCAAACTCTTTTCCTGCAAGGATGCCGTTAGGGCAGTTTCTTTTCGAATATCTATACCGTCGTGGCGTTCGTCACAGCTTCGGTTTGCCGGGCGACTTTGCTTTGCCCACATTCGCGTGGCTCGAGAAGTCGAGAATTCGAAGCATAACCATGACGCACGAGCCTGCTGCCGGATTTGCCGCCGACGCTTATTCCCGGATCAACGGCATTGGTCTGGTTTGTGTGACATATTGCGTGGGTGGCCTGAATGTTTTGAACGCCATCGCCGGCGCCTACGCCGAAAAATCGCCTGTGGTCGTTGTCAGTGGTGCGCCCGGGCGGAAAGATCGCGAGAAAGACCCGCTTCTTCATCACAAGGTCAAGACCTTTGAAACTCAACGTCGAGTCTATGACGAAGTGACGGTCGCGAGCACCGTGCTCCTTGACGAGCAGCGCGCCGCGTCCGAGATCGTTCGATGCGTCGATGCCTGCGTGTGTCACAAACGACCCGTTTACATCGAAGTCCCACACGACATGGTGGACCGTGAAATTCCGGTAAACGGAATTGCTATTGGCGCGCCCCCCGGGTCCGATTTTAACGCTCTCGAGGCAGCGCTCGAAGAAACACTCACACTTATTCGCGCTGCCAAGAAGCCAGTGATTCTTGCGGGCGTAGAATTGGCTCGTTATCGCACCGCCCGTCTAGTCGTACGAATGGCTGAACGCATGAACATTCCAATCGCTGCTGATCTTTTAAGCAAAAGCGCCATTCCTGAGAATCATCCTCTCTACATCGGCGTTTATGGCGGTGCGATGAGCAGCGACGAACACGTCCGCAAGTATGTCGAATCCGCGGACCTCGTCCTCATGCTCGGTACTTTCATCACTGACATGAGCATGGGCTTCTACACGGCGAAGCTCGACCGGAGACGCACAGTTCTGGCCACGACCGAGCGCGTGAACGTTCAATATCATCGATACGAATCGATCCAGTTCCGCGATTTCCTCGAGTCGCTTGCAACCGCCAGGATCGAGATGAAGCGCTTTACACATCCGAATCCTCACTCCGT
>WNGK01009083.1_pt1 | contig 10249 bp, 6 predicted proteins | sample 5400601 | NCBI WGS metagenome assembly WNGK01 (sample SAMN13153376, study PRJNA577476) | soil metagenome | isolation source: 60 cm soil or saprolite under Garry oak tree replicate 1 | place: USA:California | collected 2016-06-15 | reverse complement strand
GTGTAGTTTCACCGCGGCAAGGGGAGTTTGTGTGCGAATCGCAAGTGGCGGCGTGACCGACCTGGGTCGCGTGCGTACCAACAACGAAGATTGCTACAAGATCGTTGAACCACTGAACCTCTTCGTGCTTTCCGACGGTATGGGGGGCGAAGCCCACGGCGAAATCGCGAGCGCGATGGCTGTTGAAACGGTTGCGAAACACTGCCTCGACATGGAAGCGAATCCCGCCGCTGAAGTCATCGGCGAAGTACAACCCAATTGGAGCGTCCGGACAAAACGCCTTTCGACCGCCGTCCATCTGGCCAACAGGAACATTTTCAAATCCGCGGAAAAGAATCCCGATCAACACGGGATGGGCGCGACTCTGACCGCCGTGTGGATCAATGGCGCAAATCTCAGTGTCGCCCACGTTGGCGACAGTCGCGCCTATTTGCTCCGCGCTGGCGGCCTGCTTCAGCTCACACGGGACCATTCTCTGGTGGCCGAGCAGGTGCGGCGCGGCATTCTGACCGCGGCCGAGGCTGAGGAGAGCGATATGCAAAGCGTCCTGCTGCGCGCGCTTGGCGCGGAAGCGGAAATCGAAGTGGACGCTGAGGAGCACACGCTATTCCCCCGGGATGTTCTGCTGCTGTGCTCCGATGGATTGACGCGCATGGTTACGGATCCTGAGATCGCGGGAACGCTTCAGGCGGAGACCGACCCAGTGCGGGCAGCCGAAAAACTGATCGCGCTCGCCAATGAACGCGGCGGGCCGGACAACATCACCGTCGTGATTGCCCGTTTGGACAAGGATCCCAAGGGATGGTTTTCATGGTTGCGCCGTGGAGTGCACAAAAATCCAGGATCGAATGGTACCGTCGGAGGAAATTGAGATGCCGAAGCTCAGCCTCATGTTTGACAACAAAATCGTGAAAGAGGTCCCCGTGGGCAGCCGGCCCGTAACCATTGGCCGCTCCCCGGACAATGACTTGCCGGTCGATAACCTCGCCGTGTCCAACCATCACGCGAAAGTGTATTTTGAGGCCGGCCGCATGGTCGTTGAAGACCTCGACAGCCTCAACGGCACTTTTGTGAACGACCTTCGTGTCGAGCGCGCCACTTTGCACGATGGCGACAATATCCACATAGGCAAGCACAAAATCAAAGTCGACACCAGCGGCGATGCCCCCGTACCCTGGGACACCGGTCGCAAGGCCGCTGCTCCGCGAATTGACGAAACCATGGTGCTGGACACCAAGGAACGCCGTCAGATGCTCCAGCAGGCTGCCGCCATGGGCGAATCCATGCAGTTCGCTGGAACGCGCATGAAGGTCCCGACACTTGTCGTTCTCCATGGCAAGACGGACCAGAAAGAGTATGTTCTGGCCAACAAACTCACGGTCATCGGAAAATCCGCGATGGCCACCGTTCGCCTCCAGGGCTGGTTCAAACCGCATATGGCCGCACAGATCAATCAGCGCGACGACGGTTACTACCTCGGTCCCGGCGACAAGGTGCCCAGCATAAATGGCAATCCCATCTCCGGCCCGGTGCGCCTCAACGACGGCGACCTCATCGAAGTCTCGGGCGTCCGGCTGAACTTCGTCTTCCGCGAGTAGCAACCGGCGATGACAGTCCCTCCCGCGCGGGGGCAAGTGTTGCCACGAATATCTCTTCGACGAGCAATCCTGCTGGGACGGCAGCTTCACCATGACCCACAAATAGCACCCGCGGCGGCCCGCACTCTTCCTGTCTCAGGCCAGCTCTTCCTTCGCGAATCGCCATCCAATTTGGATGGAGCCTTACGTGTGCCATGTGTCAGAATGCCCGCATCGAATGGGAGTGGAAATAAAGGGAGCGACGCCCTTCGATGGATGTAACTGATACGAGGAGCGAGACTTAATCAGGTGACATCCTAATCCTATGTGGATGTATACGTTTCCCTCCAGTCCAGGGCGGATGGTCCCGAAGCTGTTCGCGGCCACCTGGATTGCGGGGCTCGGTCAGGACGTACCCAAACAAACGCTCCCGGGAATCTAAGTTGAATCGGCTAAAAGTGAGCAGCCCGCAGTAACGATGGGCGCCGCCGAAGTAAAAGAGCGAACTAAGGCTTTATGTGGATTGTCCGATTAGCGCTGCGGAGGCCATACACATTTGTCGTGATGGCCCTCGCCATCATCCTGTTGTTTCCGGTGGTGCTGCTGCGCACGCCTGTCGACATTTTCCCCGATATCAACATCCCGGTCATCAGCCTCGTTTGGACGTACAACGGCTTGGAACCTCAAGAGATGGAGCAGCGCATCACTTCCAACGTCGAACGCGGTGTCACCACCTTGGTGAGTGATGTCGAGCACATCGAATCGCAATCGCTGAACGGCATCGCCGTCATCAAAGTTTTCTTTCAGCCAGGCGCCAATATTCAGACAGCCCTGGCACAGACTGCCGCAATTTCGCAAACCTTTTTGCGATTCCTGCCGCCCGGAACCACGCCACCCCTGGTGATCATTTATTCGGCGTCTACGGTGCCGGTTATTCAAATCGGCCTGACCAGCGACACTCTCAGCGAGCAGCAGCTTTTCGATTTCGGCAACTATTTTATCCGCACGCAGCTCGCGACCGTGCCAGGCGCTGCGACGCCTTTCCCCTACGGTGGCAAGCAGCGCGTCGTCAGCGTCGATATCAATCCGACGGCGCTCCAGGCCAAAGGCCTTTCTGCGGTAGATATCGTAAACGCCGTCAATGTGCAAAACCTGATTCTCCCTACGGGCACCGCGAAGCTCGGCACCCTTGAATACAACGTGGAGATGAATGGCAGCCCGCAATCCGTCGAAGAACTCAACGATCTCCCCGTCAAAACCGTGAATGGCGCGACGATCTACATGAAGGATGTCGCTCACGTGCGCGACGGCTTCTCCCCGCAGACCAATATCGTTCTGTCCAATGGGCAGCGCGGCGTGCTCATGAGTATCTACAAGACTGGCAGCGCTTCCACCATCGACATCGTCGACCACGTCAAGCAGATGCTCGAGTACAACAAGGGCTCGGTCCCCGAAGGCATGCACATCTCCACCTTCTTTGACCAATCGCTCTATGTGCGCGCTTCCATCCAGGGCGTCATCCGCGAGGGCATCATCGCTGCCTGCCTCACAGCCGTGATGATTCTGCTCTTCCTCGGCAACTGGAAAAGCACCCTGATCATCGCTGTCTCCATTCCTTTGTCCATTCTGGTCAGCATCCTCTGTCTTAGCGCCCTCGGCCAGACCATCAATATCATGACCCTGGGTGGCCTCGCGCTTGCTGTCGGCATCCTTGTCGACGACGCTACCGTTGAAATCGAGAACATCAACCGCAACCTGGCCATGGGCAAGGAAACCGTCCAGGCCATCCTCGACGGCGCGCAGCAGATTGCCGTGCCCGCTTTTGTCTCCACGCTGTGCATTTGCATTGTCTTCATTCCCATGTTTTTCCTGTCCGGCGTGGCTAAGTTCCTCTTTGTCCCGCTAGCGGAAGCCGTGAGCTTCGCCATGCTGGCCTCCTACATGTGGTCGCGCACCATCGTGCCGACTTTGGCCATGTATCTCCTGAGCTCGGAAGACGAATATCACGCCGAGGAGCACATCGGTGAAAAGATGGGCTTCTTCCGCCGCTATCAACAAGGCTTCGAGCGGAATTTTGAAAAATTCCGGGAAGGCTACCGAGGAGCCTTGGGCGCCGCTCTGCGATCGCCAGTGCTCTTCTCCGTATGCTTTCTGGCCTTCTGCATTTTATCGGTCACGCCCGTCGGCGTCCTCGGCCGCGATTTCTTTCCAAACGTTGACGCCGGACAGATTCGCCTGCACATGCGCGCTCGCACGGGCCTGCGCATTGAGGAAACAGCGCGCCTCGCCGACCAGGTAAACGGCGTCATCCGCGAAACCATCCCGAAGGACGAGCTGACCACGGTCCTCGACAATATCGGCTTGCCTTACAGCGGCATCAACCTCACCTACAGCAACGCCGGCACCATCGGGAGCTCCGACGCGGAATTTCTCGTTCAATTGAAGGAAGTGCGCGGCAAGCCCACCAGCATGTACATCAGCGACCTGCGCGAAAAGCTCCCGCAACGTTTCCCGGGCGTGCAATTCTTCTTTCAACCGGCGGACATCGTGACGCAAATCTTGAATTTCGGCACTCCCGCGCCCATCGACGTGGAAGTCACCGGCATGAACCAACGCGGAAATTACCTAATCGGAGAAAAACTCGCCAGCGAGTTTCGCCACATTCCCGGCGCTGTGGATGTCCACGTTCAGCAGGCGTTTGATAACCCCACTCTCTTTATGGAAATCGACCGGGCCCGCGCCCAATCCGTTGGCATGCAGTCGCGCGACGTGGCGCAAAACGTTCTTGTCTCGCTCAGCTCCAGCTTCCAGACCGCACCGGCTTTCTGGCTGGATCCGAAAAATGGCGTGGAGTATAACGTCGCGGTGCAAGAGCCGCAGTATCGTGTGGAAAATTACCAGGCGCTGCAAAATACCCCGATAAGCGGCAGCGCTCCTGGCTCGCGGCCCCAGATTCTGGGAAACCTGGTCACAACCTCGACGACCGCTCGGCCCGCGGAAATATCGCACTACACCACGCAACCAATGATCAACATCTATGCGGCGGTGGATGGCCGCGACCTCGGCGGCGTGGCTGACGAAGTGGAAAAGCGCGTTCAGGCCATCGAGAAGGATTTGCCAAAGGGCAGCCACATCGTCATTCGCGGTCAGGTCCAGACCATGAAGAGTTCATTCACCGGCTTGGGCCTTGGCTTGCTCGGCGCAATCGTCCTTGCTTATCTCTTGATCGTCGTCAATTTTCAGTCCTGGCTCGACCCTTTCATTATCATTACCGCGCTGCCCGGCGCGCTCGCAGGCATCTGCTGGACGCTGTTGCTGACGCACACCACGCTCAACGTGCCGTCGCTGACCGGCGCGATCATGTGCATGGGCGTAGCCACGGCGAACAGTATCTTGATGGTTTCCTTCGCGCGCGAACAGATGGACGAGGGCAAGAGCGCCCGGGACGCGGCTATCGAAGCCGGCTTTGTGCGCGTCCGGCCCGTGCTGATGACCGCGCTGGCGATGATCATCGGAATGGTGCCGATGGCCGTGGGCCTGGGCGAAGGCGGCGAGCAGAACGCGCCTCTTGGCCGCGCGGTGATTGGTGGGCTGATTTTTGCCACCTTCGCTACGCTCTTCTTCGTGCCCTGCGTTTTCTCCATGATCCACGGACGACGCGAGCGGAGAGCAGCGCGGCAGGGTTCGCTGTCGCCGGAAGCAGCTTGAAATTTTCTATCTGGAATTGAAAGCGGGGATGGGGTGATGATGGAAGGTGGAGTACCGATGGATACTGCAGGTCAAGAGCAACCGCGCGGAAAGGGCAGCCGGGTCTTCACGATTCTTTTCTTCATCGTGATTGCCCTGGTGGTCGTGGGGGCGGTAACGCTCTTCCAGCGCCGCGCGCAGTATCAGGCGCTTGCGAAGGAAACGGAAACACTGGCGATTCCCACCGTGGCCGTGATGCATGCCGCGGTGGAATCAGCAGAGGAAGACCTCGTCCTCCCCGGCGCCATGCAAGCTTACGTCGAATCGCCTATCTATGCGCGCACCAACGGCTATTTGAAAAAGTGGTATCACGACATTGGCAGCCGCGTGCGGCAAGGCGATTTGCTGGCGGACATCGACACTCCGGAAGTAGATCAGCAGTTATCCCAGGCGCGCGCCGATCTCAATACGTCGCAGGCCAACGCGAATCTGTCCAGGATCACCGCAACGCGTTACCAGGAGCTGATCAAGACTGACGGCGTCTCGAAGCAAGAGGTTGATAACGCCACAGGAGATCTGGAAGCCAAACTCGCCAGCGTAAAATCGGCGGAAGCCAACGTGCGCAGGCTCGAAGATTTGGAATCGTTCAAGCATATTTACGCACCCTTCAGCGGCGTCATCACCCGGCGCAGTGTGGATACCGGCACGTTAATCAATGCGGGGAACGGCGGTGCCACGCAGCAGCTTTTTTCTCTTGCGCAGACGGATCCCATTCGCGTTTACGTCAGCGTGCCTGAAGCGTACGCCCCTTCTATTCGCGCAGGGCTCGGAGCCTTCCTTGAACTCACTCAGTATCCCGGCCAGAAATTCCAGGGTAAGGTGGTGCGCACGGCCGAGTCCATCGACCCTGGCACGCGTACCCTGCTCAGCGAGGTGGACGTACCGAACCACAATGGCGCACTGCTTCCCGGCGGTTACGCCCAGGCGCACTTGCAAGTGAAGGTGACCGGAGCCCGGCTCGCTGTGCCCGTGAACGCACTGCTATTTCGTTCGGAAGGACTTCGCGCCGTGGTGGTGGATGCGAATCATAAAACGCATCTCAAATCGCTGACCATCGGCCGCGACTACGGCACCACTCTCGAAGTCCTGCAAGGTCTCGACGCCAACGACTGGATCGTGCTGAACCCCGCGGATTCGCTCGACGAGGGACAGGAAGTCCACGTCAAGGAAATTGCTCTGAACCATCCGCCGAGCCAGCCTGCTCCTCAGCCAAACGCCGCGCCAGGGGCCAAGAAACAATAATGAAACGCACCAGGCATTTGCCGGCCCTGATCGGGGTTGCTGTCAGTGCCCTCATCTGCGGTTGCACTGTGGGGCCGAAGTACCAGCGTGCCACGGCCCCCGTGCCCGCAAAGTGGGACGTCTCCGAACCGTGGCGCGAGAGTGCCCCGAAGGATGGTCTTCCCAAAGGCGAATGGTGGAGTGCCTTTCATGATGACGAATTGAACGCGCTGGAAAAGCAGGCGCTTGATGCAAACCAAACCATTAAAGTCTCCGCAGCGCGGCTGGAGCAGGCCCGGGCTGCCGCTGGAATTCAGATCGCCACGCAATTCCCTACCCTTTCGACGACTCCAAGCACAGAGCGTCAGAGACTCTCCGGTAACAGGCCCGCGAACAGCAATTTCCCTGTGAAATCGCCAGTTTCGCAGACCAATAACATTTTGCCGTTCACCGTGGGCTACGAAGTCGACTTGTTTGGGCGACGCCGGCGAAGTATTGAGGCCGCCCAGGCATCCTACCAGGCAAGCGCGGCCGATCTCGAGAACGTGCGGCTGGTGATCACTGCGGAACTCGCCGGCGATTATTTCACGCTACGGCAGCTCGATACGGAGCTGGGAATTCTGCACCGCACTGTGGAAACGCTGGAACGAGGATTGCAATTGGTCGATCAGCGTCACAAAGGCGGCGTGGCCTCCGGGTTGGATGTTGCACAGGAAGAGACGCTCTTGAATACCACGCGGACGCAGGCGGTTCTGCTCTTGCAGCAAAGGAAACAGTTTGAAGATGCAATTGCTGTCCTGCTCGGGAAACCCGCCCCGGACTTTCACCTGTCCAGCCAAGAGCTGAACGCCGAACCTCCTGCGCTCGATGCCGGTCTGCCTTCGGATCTGCTGGAGCGGCGGCCCGATGTCGCGGAAGCGGAACGGCAGATGGCCGTGGCTAACGCGCAAATCGGTATTGCTCGTGCTGCCTACTATCCCTCGCTGAATCTTTTTGGAAATGGTGGCTGGCAGGCGGCCGATATCGCCAAGCTGATGAATGTCCAGAGCACGTTCTGGGCAGTCGGCGCCAATGTCGCGGAAAGCATCTTCACGGGCGGGTCGCGGCGTGCGCAGGTGCAATTCGCCAAAGCGGGCTACGACGCCAGCGTAGCGGCCTATCGCGATGGCGTTTTGAATGCTTTTCGCGAAGTGCAGGACGACGTAACCGGCCTGACCGTGCTGGACCAGGCGAATCAGTCGCAGCAGCAGGCGGTCAATGCGGCTCGGCGCACGCTGGACATCGCCAACGGCCGCTACGTCGGTGGACTCGTGAATTATCTGGATGTCGTAAACGCGCAACAGAATCTGCTGAACAATGAACAGCAACTCGCCGTGATTCACGGGCAGCGCCTGGTTACGAGCGTGCTCCTCATCAAAGCCCTGGGCGGCGGCTGGGATGCGTCGAGCCTTTCAGCGGTTCAAGTAAAGCCCAAGCTGAAAGACGTTGTGGCACCGTAAGGATAAACGCAGCGAAGCTGCAAGGGAGTATCCAAACAGCGAGTTGCCGAGGCGCAGGTTCCGTCGCTACGACGTGCTTCGATTTCCGGCTAGATTTCTTCAGTTCGCGACCCGCTCAGGGATTTCCCGTGTCGTGCGCTGAAACGACCCGCCCATATTGCGACGCTCGGCTGAGGCGGTCAAACATTTGGTACGCTGCGGTCGCAATCCGAATGATGGCATCCCCGCCATCTTTTTCCCGGCGCAGATACGTTGTCATCACGCTGATGACGAACGGCCGACTGCCCGTAAATACGATGCCGGAGTCATTTCGCACACCTTCGAGCTCTCCGGGCTTATTGGCGACGCGTAGATCTTCTGGCATTTCCCGCGGGATGTAGCTTTCTTTGTGCACGCTGAGCAGCGCAAAATAATCATCGGTCATCCGCTTGTTCAATACTTTCCCGCGGTACAAATCTTCCAGCAGCATCACCATCTCGCGCGGGGTGGCGATGTTCTCTCGGCCTTCTGAGGCCGCCTTTACATCCATCATCTTCCGCCGAAGTCGGGTATGCGTCAGGCCGAGCGAATCGAGCAGCGCGTTCACGTTTTCCATGCCGATGCGGTCGATGATGATATTGGTGGCGGAGTTGTCGCTCACGGAAATCATCAGCGCGGCAACGTCGCGAATCGTGAGCCGTGTCACGCCGGGAGTCAGCGCGCCGGCGACGCCGCTTCCGCCAACGAGATCAGACGACTGCAGCGTGTAGAGGCCGCCAAGGTTGATCTTGCCCTGCTGCGCTTGATGATACAGTTCCGCGAGGATTGCGATCTTGATGGAGCTGGCCGTGGGAAGCGCTTCATCAGCGTGAAGCAAATATTTTTGCCCGGTTGTGAGATCAAGAATGGCGACGCCGAGGACACCGTCAAGATTGCGGTCAACTCCGCCGATCGTGGCTTCCAGCTTCTGCCACAAGACTTGCTCTTTCTCCTGGGGATCTTTCTCCTGTGAAACCTGTTGCGCAAAGGATGGAACTGGGGCCCACACCACGACGGCCAACAAAGCGAAACAGAGAAGTCTTTTCAGCACGGTGACCTCCAGGTCAGCGAGATTATAAGGCTGAATGGGCGCGAACAAAGAAAAAGCCATGCGCATAATTTTCAGCAACAGCAAGCTGGTTGGACCGAGTTGCAGGAAGCGCGATGCGCCGCCGGGGCGTACCTTGTGTGGAACACAGAGTTCTTGGCTATTGAAGGAGGATTCTATAAGGACCACAATAGGATCAGGCACCCACCCGCCTGCGGAAGGCTGAACCGATCAATAAGGAGCAATTGGGGAAAGAAGGATCGGGCGGCAACGTAATTTTGGGAGAGATGACTTATGCGCAAAATTTTAGCAGGTATATTTTTCATGGCCTTAGCAGGTACGCTGTCGATCGCTGCACCGCGTCAAGACCAGGGCGACCGCCACGACAACGGGAAGCATAAAGGCTGGGACAAGCACGAAGATCGTGACGACCGCGACAGGCATGACAACGGCAAGCACAAGGGCTGGGACAATCCCCACAACCCGCATGCCAACTGGGATTCCGAACACGACCGCTTCCAACCGGGGCGCGCTTATCCGCACGGCCGCTACGAGCACGTGAGGGAAGTATTTGTCGCCCGGCGGATGGATTTCCGGACGCGCCGCGTGGTGCTCTACGACGATTCGAACTGGGTGGTGGCGAATTACGATCTGGACCGCTGCCGCGATTGGGAATGGGACCGCGATCGCGTCTATGTGTATGACGACGATCATCACCCCGGCTGGTACCTGCTTTTCAACGCCCGGCTCGGACGCTACGTCCACGTCGAGTATTTCGGCCTGCACTAGAATTCGCCGCGTCGGCTGGCACTCACCGCAAAAATGAAATCGCCGGACGAAGCGATCGCTTCGCCCGGTGTTCTTTTTTCAAAGGGATGCTGCGAACCGTTTCCTAGATCGGCACACGGTCGAGCGGAACAATGAACTGAATGCCCGGAATCTGCTTGGAATGCAGGCGGATATCGTTCGTGATGAATAGATCCACTCCAACAGTTGCAGCGCAGGCGAGTTGGATCGCGTCAGGGGCACGGAGGGAACGATCACTGCGGAGACGTGCGTAAGCTCCAGCAGCCTCCACATCGAAAGGGATTAGCACAGACGAGATCGTCAACTCCCGCTGATAAACGCGCGACAGATTT
>WNGK01027029.1_pt1 | contig 10250 bp, 9 predicted proteins | sample 5400601 | NCBI WGS metagenome assembly WNGK01 (sample SAMN13153376, study PRJNA577476) | soil metagenome | isolation source: 60 cm soil or saprolite under Garry oak tree replicate 1 | place: USA:California | collected 2016-06-15 | reverse complement strand
GCGGCTATACCGATAACGCTGATCGCAACGCCGCGATAAACATCTCCAGGGCTGCCGTCATGCAGCCTATTGTGGCACCTGAGATGCTGCGGAATAATCGCAGTGTTGGATAAGGGTGACTGCAAGCCCCGGCATTCATGCCTGAGGTTCATGACATCGTACCATCCTATACTCAGTGTGCGGCGGTTTGTCCGCCGCACACCTTATTCTCAGGAAAGGAGGGATATCAATGGAAGACCATGAAGAGGTGGTCTGGACCCGGCTGGATCAACCACCTGCTCAGCGTCTTGGCGGGCGCAGATGGCTCCTGATTGGGGGCCTGGCTCTTGCCTTCATGCTCGCCCTGGGCGTCGGAGTGCTCATAGGTTCCTCGACCGGTGCTGCCCAGGCCGCAGTTCTTACGACTGGGAGCACCAGTAGCTCCCAGTCGCTGGCTGCTGCACAGGGAAACGCCAGTAGCGCTCAGCCTCTGGTTGTCGCGCAGGGAACACGTGGTCAGTGCGAGTCGCTGACGGTCTCGAGCGTGAGCGGCAATACGATCGTGGCTAAAACGGCAAGTGGCCGTTCGGTCACGGTCCACACGACAGCGAGTACCCGCTACACCCAGGCTGGTAAGACTGTTGCTGCAAGCGCCATCAAGGTTGGCACCCGGATCAACGTCATGGGGACGCACAACAGCGATGGGAGTATCACCGCCACCAGCATTGACATTGGCTGATAGCGGGTGGTAGTTTATCGGTGACCACTAACGACGAGATCACTCCGGTCAGTCGCCGGTGACTGCGGCACTCGTCCCTGGCGGGTCCAGGGCTATCCCGGATTCGCCAGGAATCAGACTTTGAACCTTCACAAAATGTTATGAACAGAATCAAAGCATCCTGGGTTGGCAGTATCTGCCTCACCATCCTATTCTTTCTCCTGTGTGCCTGCTCCACAACGACGGGCAACAAGGCTCCATCTTCTCAAGCTGGCACCGCTGCCACTGGTGCGACGGCCGGGGAGGAGCAGATCGCACACGCTGTTTTTCAGGCCATCAATCAATCTCGAGCCAGGAGTGGACTCCCGCCCTTGACGTGGAGCACCGCCCTGGCCAACAGCGCGAGGCAACACGATCTGGCCATGCAAGCGGCAAACACCCTGTCCCACCAACTGCCGGGAGAGGCAGCCCTGGGCGACCGCGAAAGACAACAGGGTGTCAATTGGACATGGGCAGCAGAGAACATTGGGGAGAACAGCGATCAAAGCGTCAATGGAGCGCTTGGTCTGCATCGAGCTATGGTGAGCGAGCAACCGCCCAATGATGGTCATCGCCAGAATATCCTGACCACCAGCGGCACCATCGTCGGGGTCGCTATTCTCATTGATCAGCAACATGGAGTGCTCTGGCTGACCGAGGACTTTGCGCGCGTGTAAAATGCTCCTCTAGCGCAACTGAACTCCTTTGCCGAAGTACGCCCGCACATCTGGGAGCAGTAAATACCCTGTATGACCAGAATGACAACTAAACCGACAAACTTGTCTATCGCAAAGCTCCGCGAGGCCACAAAACCAATGTCTGCCACTTGAGATCATGGAGAGCTGATAAGACGTTCATCTCGACCAGAATCTGTCGGCGTTTGATCGGTGCTCCTGGCCGGTCTTGCGCAGCCACAGGGAGACGTGTGTCGGCTGCATGGTTTCCTGGACAACCACCATCAGGTGCTCGCTGAGCGTTGCCAGGTCCACTTCCTGGCGCAGATGCGCGCTGAAGGCTGCTATGGTCTTGGCCGCATCATACTTGCGACGGTAGAAACGGCGGTCAATGATGGCTTGGATGCGATGGCGAAAAGGTTGGAAGAGCGCCGCAATGGCCAGGGTCGAGGCAACAATGACGACGGGAGACTGCCCTAGCTGTCCAGTGATCAGGCGCACCAGCGACCCCAGACCGATCACCAGGCCAATGTAGATCAGGGCCAGCAAGACCGTCAGCGTGCCATAGACCAGCGTGCGGTTGATCAGAGCGTCGATATCCCAGAGCTGGGAGCGCAGGATCGCTATGCTAATACCCACGGGAATGAAAAGAAATGAGAGCGAAGGCAGCAGCGATGCACTCACCAACGGGTAGAGCGAGTCCGGCGCATTCAAAGAGGGGAAGAGGGCTTCTGCAAGGGCTTGCAAGACAACCAGGAGCACACAGCAGACCAGACCAAAGATAACCCATCTGGTTTGCTGACGTTGCGCTGGAGTGGAGACGCGTATATAGCGATAGATTTGGATGGCAACGGGACTGCCAAAGGCCAGGATCGTCTCAATGATGTAGAGTGGGGCAGGCCAGTTTGGCAGATACCAGGCACCGGGAAGCTGGTAGAGAAACGCCTGGACAAAAAGGGTACTCCCAGCCACCCAGCTCCAGCGAGGAACAAAGCGGCCATCAGGAAAAACCACAATAAAGAAGCCGAGGCACAAGAACACGCAAAAATCAAGGACGCTACTGACGATACTCTGGAGAGCCAGGGGCATGCTGGTGTCATCACCGGCAAGAAGCAATCCTGCTCCCAGCAGCAACACCAACGAGGCCAGCCAGCTCGATGGCTGGTCGGACTTCCGAAAGAAGATGAGGACCCCTAATCCCGCGGTGATCAGCACATCGAGCAGACTGAGCACGAGGAGATAGATGGTGAAGGCAGCAGGAGGGATCTGTGCATGCTGGAGCGCCTGCAAGGTGGTTGGGGCGTACCCACACGTCGAACTAAAGGGACAAATGGTCGTTTTGCCACCAAAGGCAGGTGCAAGCACATTCAGAGCAAATAAGACCACCTGGATGAAAGCAACCAGCATCCAGAGTCCTCGCGCACCCACAAGCCAGCGCCCATACAGGCGCGTCTGCGATCCATTGGGCACATCGGGGCGTTCAAGGATACTTGTTGAGCTACGCTGTATGTTCATAGACGCTCCTGGTCGCTTTCTCCATTATTAAGAACGGCCTGTCTCTCCAGGCTCAGCTTTCTTACCTGACATTTTACCACAGGAGCGTCTCAAAAGCGTTCCGGCAAGCGTTACGAACGGCTCCAACTTAGCGAAGTCCTTCTTTCCTTTCATGCTGGCTGATCGCCAGCGACAACCTCTCTGGACTGACTAATAGATTGGAACGTTCAAATTTAATTCCAATAGAGTTTCAAGAAGTCAATGCTACCCTTATCTATGTGGGGAGAGACTCCTCTCCATCAATGCATAAAGCAGTGATATGAAGAACACAACAGGAGGTTACTACAATGAACCCTACAATGACAGCGGATACCTATAAACGATTGTCTGTCTCCTCTGAGCGCACGTTTCCCGCCGCTCCTTTCCCGCGAAAGTATGTCCACAGCGTGTTTGACGACCTTCAAGATGCTATGCAAGCCGTTCAAGCGTTGCGAGCCGCCGGCTACGCTGCCAGGGACATCCATCTGATGGCGAGTTGGGATTATAGGGAAGCGGTTGAACGGAGGCAGGCGCCCATGGGCTTCCTCTCCTCAATTGATGAAGACTTTGTCGATGCATGCCCATCTCATGAAATATGTCGATACCTGGACGTTTGCCAATCTCCTCCCTTAAAACCGGACAGGTCAATCTCTTCGATGAAATTTTCTTATGCAGATTGGAGATAAAGATGGAAACGAAACTGAAAGATTATGATACACCCGCTTCGTGGATATCACAGCAGAACCAGCTCTATGATGCCAGCGCGCGAGCCGGTCAGCAGCGACTCCCACGGCCACAGAATCAGGGGCTTTCGCAGCGCGCCGTGGGCCAGAAACCCGCAGCGCTGGCGAAGATGCCGAAGGCACGAGCCCTGGCCCTTGCCCGCACGTTCAAGAAGTGGCTGGTCGTTGCCTCGATCGTGGGCTTCGGCACCTTCAGCGGGCTGGTCGCCCTGCACCAGGTGGGAACTACTGCCAGCCAGTCTACTCACACTTCGTCCGGGTCTTCTACAACCTCGACTACGACCTCGACATCAAGTTCAACTTCTCAAAATAGTAATAGCTTTTTAAATCAAGGAGGGAATAACCTTGGGACAAGCACTTCTTCGTCGACATCCGCCAGCGGTTCCAGCGTTTCCTGAATATAGCATCCCTCCTGGTATGCGGCGCGAGGAGTTCCGGGCGATGGGAACGACGATTTCTATGCTGCTCCCTGAGAACCGGGTAGAGCTGGGAGCGCAGATCGTTCGCACGCTCTTTTCCGAGTGGGAGCAGATCCTGAGTCGTTTCTTACCGGGGAGCGAGCTCTCCCGGCTCAATCAGCGAGCAGGCACACCCGTTGTTGTCAGTGACCTGCTCTATACTGTGCTGGCAACTGCCCTCACCGCGGCCCAGGCTACCGGGGGCGTCTACGATCCCACTTTGCTGGAACAGTTGGTCCAACTAGGCTATGATCGTACCTTCGACGACCTCCCGGCTGCCCGTTCCGCTTTCCTCTTCCCTGGGGAGCCAGGCGGAGGCTGGCGCGGCATCCGGGTGAATCCCCTCTCTCACTGTGTGACCCTCCCCGCTGGTATCAAGCTCGATTTCGGAGGCATTGCGAAGGGTATGGCGGTCGATGCCGCGCTGGAGCGCCTGCAGCAGAGCGGGAACTTCAGGCATTGCTCGTCGCCACTGGTGGCAGGGGCAAACGCTCCGGCACCACCTGCTCGATCCTCGGACGGGGCTACCGGCGCAGAGCGACCTCTGGTCGGTCACCGTCGTGGCGGACCGTTGTGAACAGGCCGAGGTAGCAGCCAAAGTCGCATTCATTCTTGGCTCGAAGTTGGGAGCCGATTTTCTACGCGGGCACCGCATTGCAGGTTTGCTTGTACATGAGGATAGCGCCTGGGAAACGCTGGAGCCATGGAATAGACATCTTATGAAGGAAATAATCCTATGAATACCATCTGGGAAACCATTACCTGGGACGTCGCGCGGGCAGGCGGTTTCACCGCCTACATCTTGCTCACCCTGGCGGTGCTCGTGGGCCTGGCGCTTTCGACGCAGATCCAATCGCCCAGTCGCTGGCCGCGTTTACTCAACAGCGAGTTGCACAACTTTCTCACGCTGCTCAGCACGGTCTTTCTCGGAGTGCATGTCCTGGCCGTCTGGGTCGATCCCTTCACCCACTTTGGGTGGAACGAGATACTTATTCCGCTCGCCAGTCATTATCGCGCCGTATGGATGGCGCTCGGTATGATCGCGTTGTACCTCGGCATTGCCATCGGCATCAGCACCCTGCTGCGCAAGCGCATCGGTTACAAGTGGTGGCGCCGGCTGCACGTGCTGACCCTGGGCATTTTTGCGCTTGCGGCAATTCACGGGCTTGGCACCGGTAGTGATGCACAGACCTGGTGGGCACTGGGCATCTACCTCGGAAGCATCGTCCTGGTGGGCTCGCTCCTCTGCCGGAGAGTGCTCTCTGTGACAGGCAAGCGCAAGCACGCTTCCGTGCATCCTGCCACTCCAATTGCTCAGGGATAGAGTATGACCGCGTTTTCTGATATACTAAGGTGAGCTTACTTGAGTGTAGCGGGCGTCTAAAGGGAGAGTGGGTATATGACAATCGCAACAGTCATGCTCGACGTAACGCTGCAACCAGAGAGCCTGCTCGCCTGGCTCGTGGTTGGTTTAATCGCAGGTTTTCTGGCAAGTCGAGTCATGCGTGGAGGCTATGGTCTACTTGGTGATCTCATCATTGGTCTCGTGGGCGCAGTTATTGGTGGATTTCTCGCAGCCCTTCTCGGTTTAGGAGCAACGAATCTCCTTGGCAGCATTCTCCTCGCCTTCATCGGAGCCTGCCTGCTAATTGTCGTCCTACGTGCTGTTGCTGGAACACGGGTGCGTTCCCGCGGGAGGCGTCGTAAATAGGAATAAACGGCAGAGTGTATCTCTTTCACCGTTAGAACACCTGTGTTAGAATACCAAATGTCATAGTGTTCCGTCCAGTAGTGACTCCTGCTGCGCTCAGCATCCAAAGGATGAGCGCGTTGCACCGGAGCGAAGGGGGCTATGCTATTAAAATATTGGCGCAATGACGGGGCTATGCCTGATGACCTCGAGGAGGCGCTGGCGGTCTACGAGCAGACCATCGCTCTGGATCCTCACAACGCCATTACCTACCTCAATAAAGGGGATGCCCTCAAAGGCCTCAGCCGTTATGAGGAGGCGCTGGCGGCCTACGAGCAAGCCATCGCTCTGGATCCTCACAACGCCATTACCTACCTCAATAAAGCCGATCTGCTCTGTGAGCTCAAACGCTATAGGGAAGCGCTAACGGCCTATGAGCGGGCCATTGCTCTGAACCCAGGCAACTCTATTGCCTGGTGTGGGAAGGGTAATGCGCTCCGTATCCTTGGTCGCAACGAGGAAGCGCTAACTGCCTACGAACAAGCCATTGACCGTAATCCTCATAACGCGATAGCTTTTCTCCACAGGAGTGATGCACTTCGTGCTCACATGCACTATGCAGAGGCGCTGGCATCCTACGAGCAAGCTATTCGACTAGATCTCAATCTTGCTGCTGCTTACCCGGGCAGAGGTGATGTACTCAAAGGCCTCATACGTTATGAGGAGGGGCTGGCATCCTATGAGCGAGCGATTGCTCTGGACCCCGGCAATGTCGTTGCCCTCCTCGATAAAGGAGATGTCCTGCGTGATCTGGCCCACTATGAGCAGGCGCTGGCAACCTACGAGCGGGCTGTGAGCCAGGATCCACGTAATGCAGTGGCCTATCTCCACAAGGGCGATGCCCTCAAGAGTCTCACCCGCTACGAAGAGGCGCTCGCAGCTTACGAGCAGGCCATGCGCCTGGACCCCAACAACGCCATCGCTTACTACAATCAGGGCTGGGTTCTTAATAACCTGCAGCGTTATGAAGAGGCGCTCGCAGCTTACGAGCAGGCCATGCGCCTGGACCCTGATAACGTGCTTGCCTACCTCAACAAAGGGCATACCCTCAAGAGTCTCACCCGTGATGAGGAGGCGCTGGCGGCCTATGAACAGACCATTGCTCTAGCTCCCAACAACTCCATTGCCTGGCGCAGCAGAGGTGATGCTCTACGTAGCCTTGGCCGCTACGAGGAGGCCCTGGTGGCCTACGAACGGGCCATTGGGCTGGGCTCCAACAACGCCCTCACCTACCTCAACAAGGGCTACGCCCTCGAGCGTCTCAATCGTTACGAGGAGGCCCTGGTGGCCTACGAACAGGCCATTGCTCTGGAACCGGCTAACGCCCTCATCTACCTCAACAAAGGGCATACCCTCAAAAGCCTCACCCGTGATGAGGAGGCACTGGCGGCCTACGAGCGAGCTATTGCCCTGGATCCCAACAGCGCCGTTGCTTACCTCAACAAGGGAGATATCCTCAGGCGTTTCAGTCGCGATGACGAGGCACTCGCAGCTTATGAGCGGGCTATTACCCTGGATCCTGGCAATCTTGTTGCCTATCTCCGCAAGGGGGATGTTCTCAGAGGTTTTGGCCGCAATGAGGAGGCGCTCGCAGCTTATGACCAGGCCATTCGTCTGGGCCCTAACAATACCATTCCCTATCACAGCAAGGGGGATGTGCTCCGTATGCTTGGCCGCAACAAGGAGGCGCTGGCCGCCTACAAGCAGGCCATTCGTCTGGACCCCAGCGAGGTTGCCTACCTGAACCAGGGGGATGTGCTCCGTACGCTTGGCCGCAACAAAGAGGCGCTGGCCGCCTATGAGCGAGCTATTGCTCTGTATCCTGACAACCCCCTCACCTATCTCAACCGGGGAGATGCCCTTCGTACGCTTGGCCGCAACGAGGAGGCCCTGGTGGCCTATGAGCGAGCTATCCGGCTAGGTGCTGACAACGCCGTGGTCTACGATAAAAGAGGGAACGTCCTCCATCACCTTGGCCGTAATGAGGAGGCGCGAGCAGCCTATGAGCAGGCTATTGCTCTGAACCCGGCTAACGCCCTCACCTATCTGAACCAGGGGGATGTGCTCAGAAGACTGCACCGCGATGAGGAAGCGCTGGCAGCCTACGAACGAACTATTGCTCTGGACCCTGGCAATGCGATCGCTTATCTGCGCAGAGGAGATATTCTCCGTGATCTCAAGCGCGATGAGGAGGCGCTGGCGGCCTACGAGCAGGCTATTCGACTAGGTCCTGATAACGTCGGGGCATATCAAGGTAAAGGCTGGGTCCTCAACGAACTCGGACGCTATCGGGCAGCGCTGGTCGTTAGTGAGCAGGCCATGCGCCTGGACCCTGATAATGCAAGCATATACCAGCACAAAAGCTGGGCTCTCAATGGCCTTGGTCGCTACGAAGAGGCGCTGGCGGCTTGTCAGCAGGCCATTCGCCTCGATCCCTACCTGGCTGCTGCCCATAACGACCAGGGGTATGCTCTCAATGGTCTCAAACGCTATGAAGAGGCGCTGGTGGCCTACAAGCGCGCTCTTGAGCTGAATCTCAACGACGCTCTCACCTATAACAACCAGGGGTGCGCTTTCAATGGTCTCAAACGCTACGAAGAAGCCCTGGCCTCCTACGCACAGGCGATCCGCTTAGCTCCCGATAATGCTGTGGTCTATCTCAACAAAGCTAATACCTTGTGTGGTCTCAAGCGCGACGAAGAGGCCCTGGCCTCTTACGAACAGGCGATCAGGCTGGCCCCCAACAACGCCGTGGCTTACCTCAACCAGGGGCATGCTCTCAGTAGCCTCCAGCGCTACAAGGAGGCCCTGACCGCTTACAAACAGGCGATCCGACTAGACCCTGATAACGCTCTCGCCTATAACAACCAGGGGCATGCTCTCAGTAGCCTCCAGCGCTACAAGGAGGCCCTGACCGCTTACAAACAGGCGATCCGATTGGAGCCTCAGCTCGCGGTTGCCTATTACAACGAAGGTGTTGCTCTTGAGAAACTAAAGCGCGACGAGGAAGCGTTAGCTGCCTATGATCAGGCCATTTGCCTGGATCCTCACCTTGTCTTTGCCTACCACGGGAAAGGGGACGTCCTTGCTGAACTGGCGCACTATGAGGAGGCGCTGGCTGCCTATGATCAAGCCATCCATCTAGACCCCACCTACGCCGCCGCCTACTTCAGCAAGGGCGACCTGCTGATGCTACTCGAAAGAGTAAGAGAAGCTCAGCAAGCTTATGAAGAAGCTCGTCGCCTTGGCTATAAAGGGAACCTGCCCTTGATACTAAAGCTCTGGTCCTATTTCCATCGATGATAAAAAGATACCCTTGGCCGGCAGAGGGCATCTTCTGCCTCAGGCATTTTCTGCCCGTCCAGGATTCTTCAACAGGAGAAAGGCTACCAGAGCCATCACTAACGACAGGGCAACACCGATAGCGAACGTGATCTGTGGCGTGATCCAGAGGCCAACGAGCGCCTGAGCCAGTGGGCCGAGCATGATGGCGAGCGAGATGGCTGACCCACGCATCCCCATGACCTGGCCGCGATTTTCGTCGGTCGTGGCACCGAGGTAGATGCCGCCCATAGCTGGCTCGACGAAGGCACTGCCCAGTCCTGCCAGAGCCGCACCCGCTACCAAAAGCGGATAGAGGGGTGCCGCTAACATGACCACGATCAAGGCACTGAAGAGCAGACTGCCGATGACGATGAGCGGCTTTTTCGGCCACGTCTCTGAGAGCCGTCCCAGCAAGAGCGGGAAGATGGCCAGGGCCATGCCATAGACACTGAACAACATGCCATATTGTGCTGTGCTGTAGTGAAGCACCTTCATAAAGAAGAAGGGAAACTGCGGGAACACGAATGGGTAGGTGAAGATCATGCCGAAATCGATAATAAGGAACGGAGCTACGAGCCAGATCAGGCGAGCAATGCGCCATTCCTTCGGCTTTTGAGCTTTTGCCCCGCGATTGGCTTGGTGCGGTCTCGCCTCGACCCGCACGTGTTCTGGCAGGGTTTCTGGCACCATGAAGACTGCCAGCAGAGAAGCTGCCAGAGCGATACCAGCCGAGAGCAGGAAGGGACTGGTAAAACCCAGGGTTTGATAGAGGAAGCCTCCAATACCAGGGCCCAGTGCAAAACCAACTGCCTGTGCCGTCGTGAGAAAACCTATCCAGCGCCCTTGTTTCTCCAGGGGGATCGTATCGCCCACCATCGACATCGCGGCAGGTATCAAGCCAGAAAGCAACATGCCCTCAACAAAGCGTATGGGAATGAACAGCAGCGGCACATTGATGAACGCAAGCAGCAGGTTGGTGACGATAAAACCGGCCAGAGAGATGAAGAGGATGGGTTTGCGACCAATGCGGCC
>WNGK01015812.1_pt1 | contig 10251 bp, 9 predicted proteins | sample 5400601 | NCBI WGS metagenome assembly WNGK01 (sample SAMN13153376, study PRJNA577476) | soil metagenome | isolation source: 60 cm soil or saprolite under Garry oak tree replicate 1 | place: USA:California | collected 2016-06-15 | reverse complement strand
TTTCACTATCCTTGGGAGGAGGATCGCGATTTCATCAAGCGGGTGATTGGTTTGCCAGGAGATCGTGTGCAGATGCGTGACTGGCAGGTGTACGTGAATGACCAGCCATTACGCGAGCCGTATGTCTACTACTCCGCTCCGCCTCGGCTGGGGCAGGAGCAAGGGAACTTTGGGCCAATAGTCGTGCCTAAAAAAGGTGATCGCATTGAAATACGCAGCGACAAGCGCTTGTATCTCAATGGTGAACCTGTACCAATACCGCCGGGTCTGTTCCGCCCCCGGAGTGATAATACTCCCATGTCAGGTCTGGAGGTCTTTTACGGAGCGCTGTTACCTCCAGGCACCACGTTGCAGCAGACCCTCGAGCCGCGTCCTGTGGAGCACAACTTTTACTTTGTGTTAGGGGATCATCGTGATAATAGTCAGGATAGTCGCTACTGGGGCTTCGTGCGCAGCACGCGTCTAAAAGGGAGGGCCTTTTTCATTTACTGGTCCTGGGACCGCGAGGGCAGTTTTGTCCACCATATCCGCTTGGATCGCCTCGGGAAGCTTTTAGATCTGCCGGCGTCCTAAAGCTGGAGTTCAGGGTCAAGCCAGTTCCGGCTGTGAGCTGCCTCATCTCTGTCGGCACCACGCAGGCTCTGTAAGGCCTGCGCGAGTTGGACGAATTGGTGCACAGACAGTTCCTGGGCGCGGGCGTGCTCATTGAGAGCGAGGTCAGTGAAGACAGCGGCCAAGGCTGTTCTGGTCAGCGCCTGCGGAAAGGCAGCTAAGAGATTGGCACGCAACGTCTTGCGCCGATGTGCGAAGGCCGTCTTGACGACCCGAAACAGCCAACCTTCAGCGCACGCCGGCCAAGGTGAGACGGGAAAGGGCCTCAACGTTATCACGCTAGAGTCGACTGCCGGCATCGGGGTAAACGCATGTCGTGAGACGTCAAAGTTGTGCGTCATACGCGTGTAGTACTGGAAGAAAACCGACAGCGCTCCGTACGCACTGCTGTTCGGCTGCGCCAGGAGACGGGCCGCCACTTCTTTCTGAAGCATAATGACGAGCCGCGACAGACGCTGGCGAAAAGTCAACAGGCGCTGCAAAATAGCCATGCCCATACTGTACGGCAGGTTGGCCACAACCACCAGGGGCTGTGGGAGGAGCTCATAGTCATAGAACCGCGCATCGGCCTCGATCACGTGCACATGGGTTGCAGACGCAAAGTGTTGCTGTAGGGTGCGGGCGTAGTGGGCATCGACCTCGATAGCATAGAGAGCCTGCGTACGCTGGGCGAGCACTGCTGTCAGAATGCCCCGGCCCGGCCCGACCTCGAGCACCAGGTCATCGGGAGCGAGAGAGGCGCTCTGGAGAATGCGCTCAACGACGAGCGCATCGCGTAAAAAAATCTGCCCAAGACGCTTCCGGTGGTATGGAATCTTTTTTGACATGCTCTTGCATCTCCGTTAGCCTTGGTATGGGAACACTACATCACCTGAGGAGGTTACTCTTGTAGTATACACTCCTCGCCATCAGAGACTCGACACCGTCCGTGTACTACGCTATGATCCCTCCGCGAAGGGGGCACGTCCTTACTAGGGTTACGCATGAAAATCCACGAATATCAGGGTAAAGAGATCGTACGCGCCTACAATGTACCTGTCCCCAGAGGGTATGTCGCGTCCTCGCCCCAGGAAGCGCGACAGGTGGCAGAGACGCTCGGCGGGAATCGCTGGGTAGTCAAAGCCCAGATTCATGCAGGGGGACGCGGCAAAGGCGGGGGTGTGCAGGTGGCGGCCAGTACTGCGGAGGTGGAACAGATCGCCGCTACACTGCTGGGACAGAAGCTGGTCACACCGCAGACCGGGCCAGAAGGCCGGCTCGTGCAGCGCGTGCTGATCGAAGAGGGCTGCGATATTGCCCAGGAATTATACTGTGGGATCGTGATCGACCGGCAGCTCGGGCAACCGGTGTGTATGGTGAGTCCTGTTGGGGGGATGGACATTGAGGCGGTGGCTGCTACCACGCCAGACCAGATCTTTCGTGAATCTATCGACGTGCTGCTCGGCCTGGCACCCTTCCAGGCGCGGCGCCTCGTCGAGCAGCTCAGAGTCGGGGCAGAAGCGCAGCAGGCACTGCCATCGTTGCTACGGAAACTCTACGACGTCTTCTATGACAAGGACTGTACGCTGCTCGAAATCAACCCGCTGATATTGACGGGTACGGGTCTACCCGTGGCCCTCGATGTCAAAATGGAGTTCGACGATAATGCCCTCTTCCGCCATCCTGACGTGGTAACGCTGCGAGATCTGGCCGAGGAAGATCCCCTGGAAATTGAAGCTTCGAAATATAAACTCAACTATATAAAACTTGCCGGAAATATTGGCTGCATTGTCAACGGTGCTGGCTTAGCGATGGCGACCATGGATATCATCAAGCTCGCGGGGGCTGCCCCGGCAAATTTTTTAGATGTCGGCGGAGGAGCCAGCGCGGAGGCGGTCGAGAACGCCTTCCGGCTGCTCATGGCTGATGCGCATGTTCAGGCGGTCTTCATCAATGTTTTTGGCGGCATTTTACGCTGCGATGTCTTTGCCCAGGGAGTGCTCCAGGCCGTTACGAACGTCCAGGTTAACGTGCCAGTCATCGTGCGCATGGAGGGCACGAACGTGGCCGAGGGGCGGCAGATTCTCGCGGAGTCTGGCCTCAATTTTCGCATCGCCGATGGCATGGCAGACGCCGCGCACCAGGTGGTGCAGGCTATCCAGGAGTAGGAGCAGCCCGATGAGTATTCTGGTGGATCAGAGTACCCGCCTACTGGTCCAGGGGATGGGACGTGAGGGCAGGTTCCATGCGGAGCAGGCTATCGAATACGGCACGCGTTTCGTCGGTGGCGTGCATCCCGGTCGCGGCGGTGGGGCGGCCTTAGGGCGGCCGCTGTTCAACACCGTAGCCAAAGCGGTGGCCGATACGGGGACGAACACCACGCTCATTTTTGTGCCAGGCCCTGCGGCAGGGGATGCGATTTTGGAAGCGATCGACGCCGGCATCGGGCTGGTGGTGTGCATTACCGACGGCATTCCCATCCGCGATATGCTGGTGGTGCGTCGCTATATGATCGGGAAAAATGTGAGCCTTCTCGGTCCCAATTGCCCTGGCGTGATCTCTCCAGGGAAGGCAAAAGTGGGCATCATGCCGGCACACATCCACGCGCCTGGACGGGTGGGGGTGCTGTCCCGGAGTGGCACGCTGACCTATGAAGCCGTGTCGCAGCTCACGGCCCGCGGCATTGGTCAATCCACGTGTGTGGGTATCGGCGGCGACCCGGTGGGTGGTGTAACGTTTGTCCAGTGCCTTGAAAAATTTCAACAGGATCCCGAGACCGATGCCGTGGTGCTGATCGGCGAAATTGGTGGCACAGCGGAAGAAGACGCTGCGGCCTACATTACGCAGCACGTCACCAAACCAGTAGTGGGCTTCATTGCTGGGCAGACGGCGCCGCCGGGACGGCGTATGGGACATGCTGGCGCCATTATTGCTGGTGGGCAGGGCACGGCGGCCTCAAAAATAGCCGCTATGGAACGCAGTGGTATCAGGGTTGTACACAGTCCAGCAAGTATTGGTGAGGCGGTTGCCGACGTGCTGAAACACACAGTATAAGAGGAGAACCATGGAACGGACTCTTGCGATCATCAAGCCCGACGCGGTGCAGCGTCACCTGGCTGGTAAAATTTTGGCACGTCTTGAGGCTGAGGGTTTTGTGGTGCTGGGCCTGAAGATGGTCTATCTCAGCAAGCAGGATGCTGAACGTTTTTATGCGGTGCATTGTGAACGGCCATTTTTCGAGAGCCTGACTTCGTATATGGCCTCGGGACCAGCTATGCCCCTTCTGCTTGAGCGTGACAATGCGATTCAGGCCTTGCGCGACCTCATGGGCACCACGAATCCCGCACAAGCAGCAGCGGGCACAATACGGCAGGAATTTGGCCTCGACGTGGAAAAAAATGCAATGCACGGCTCCGATTCCCCAGCCTCAGCCGCCCAGGAAATTCCCTTTTTCTTCAATCACCTCGAATTCCGTGAGCGTCCCTCAGGAGGCGCCATGCACAGTCGCTAGAGCAGGTACCCGTATTTAAAATTCGAGCGCTCAATACGGCGTTTGAGCTGGGTGACTTTCTCGTTTTCTTCCTGGAAGGGGTCGTTACACTTGACCCACAGGTTGAGGAGATAACCAATACGGATGTAATTCCAATCGAGATCATAGGGGATACGCTTCATTTTTGCGAGCTTGATGAGTTCCCCACGCATCTTTGCCCGAGTATTTTGAGGTGGATCGACCATGGCTTTCTCAATCTGCTCATCGGTCGCCAGCCGCACCACCTGTCCCTTCCGCTCTAAGAGGAAATACAGGCCTTTCTCGTGCCGAATATCGTGATATTGCAGATCGAGCATGAGCATACGATCGCCGCTGACCTCTGGCGACAGATTGGTGCGCTCCCCATAGGCTTGCAGGAGGTGCAGTTTGATCACCCAGTCGATCTCATGGTGTAGCTGCATGGGATCTTCTTCGAGCTTAGTCAGCACGTACTCCCATTTTTGCAGGATATCAGCCGCCTCAGGGCTCATCGGCCGCGTACTATAATAGCGATGCGCCAGATCGAGGTACTCTTTCTGCAACTCCAGTGCCGAGTATTTCTTCCCACTGTTCAGAGGGACTGCTTCGCGACAGGTCAGGTCACGCGAAATATCTTTGATCGCCCGCACCGGATTGCGTAGCGAAAAGATCGGTGGGAGGAAATCATCTTCGATCATCTGCAGCACAAGAGCCGTCGTCCCCACCTTCAGATAGGTAGAGAACTCCGACATGTTCGAATCACCCACAATGATGTGCAGCCGGCGGTATTTTTCCTTGATAGCGTGCGGTTCATCACGGGTATTAATAATGCTACGCTCATTCGTCGTGGTGCCAGAAATCTTCTGCCGAATATGCTGCGCGCGTTGCGAGATGTGATAGACTGTGCCCCGCCTGGTGCGAAACACCTTCCCGGCCCCAGTGAAGATTTGCCGCGTGACCAGGAAAGGAATGAGCTGTTCGGCCACGTAGTAGAAATCAGCCGTGCGATCGGCCAGGTAATTCTCGTGGCAGCCGTAAGAATTACCCACAAAATCGGTGTTATTTTTAAAGATGGCGAGTTCCCCCTGAAACCCTTCCTCATGCACCTTATTCTGGGCGTAATTGAGCAAGCTTTCCAGAATACGCTCGCCGGCTTTGTCATAAATCATGACGTCCATGGGGCTCGCGCACTCTGGGGTGGCGTACTCAGGATGGCACCCCGTGTCGAGATAGAAACGCGCCCCATTTTCGAGAAAGACGTTCAAAAAGCCTTCCGTGGTAATGAGCTTCTCGAAGAGATAGCGCACCACTTTTTCGGACGGGAGGGTGCGCCGTCCATTGCAGGTGAATGCAATACCGAACTCGTTTTCCAGCCCGTAGATGCGCTTTTTCATAGATGTTCATAGCCCATTGTTGGTGGCCGCCATCGCCCGAGCAGCCTCGGCCTGCGTCATGCGATAGAATTTGCGGCCGACGCGCCTGCGCTCTAGAAGGCCAACCTCCAGAGCACTCTCTTCGGCTGGCGGTCGCTCATAACCAGCCAGCAAACTCCGACGGCTCAAGGCTAACGCCTCCGCTAACGACAGGTCCGGACGATAATGCTCCTGCAAGTAGGTACGGATACGGTCCGCCTGCCCGCCGATCACGGCGAATTGCCGGCGATCTGTGATCGTACCATCAAAGGAGACATGATACATCTCATTTTGCGCTGGGGTCTCACCAACTTCCACCACCAAAATCTCCACTTCCAGCGGCTTCGGATCGCGGGTAAAAATCGTCCCCATGCTCTCTGAATAGGCATTCGCCAGCGACTTGGTCGTGACATCCTGACGGCTATAGGAATAGCCTTTGAGATCCGCATAGCGAATACCAGCTTTGCGGAGGTTTTCGAACTCACTATATTTGCCAACGCCGGCAAAAGCGATGCGGTCATAGATCTCAGAAATTTTGTTGAGCGATGCACTCGGGTTTTCCGCCATGAGCAGGAGCCCATCGGCATATTCGACAGCCACGATAGAGCGCCCCTTGGCAATACCCTTGCGCGCATATTCAGCCTTGTCCTGCATGATTTGGTCGGGCGACACATAGAAAGGCACAGCCATAGCGCTATCCTTGCAACGCCGCAATGAGCCGTTCGCTCAGAGGGCGGAGCTCATCATCGGCGATATCTGCCACACCATTACACGTGACTATTTTTACGACCGGATAAATCCCCCGCACCAGATCAGGACCACTCGTGCCTACGTCCACATCCGCCGCATCCACCAGCGCCTCTAAGGCTAAAGCCAGCGCTGCCTCCCGTGTCAGGTCGGCTTTGAAGAATTTTTTGAGAGTACTGCGGGCTTCTTTGCCACCCGAGCCCGTGGCATAAAACTGCAACTCCTCGTAGCGCCCACCGGTCACGTCGTATTTAAAGATGCGACCCTGCTGCTGGCGCAGATCGTAGCCAGCAAAAATGGGGATGACAACAAGCCCATGAAAGGCTGCCGGAAGGTTTTGCTTCACCATCTGTGCGAGCTTATTCGCCTTGCCGTCAAGGGCGAGCGTCTCCCCTTCAATCTTGTGATAATGCTCCATCTCGACCTGGAAGAGCTTGATCATCTCCAAACAGGGGCCAGCAGCACCAGCCATAGCAATGAGCGAATAGTCGTCCGCTTTGTAGACTTTTTCGATACGTCGTGACGATATTTCAAATCCCTCCGTGGCCTGGCGATCGCCCGCCATCACGACGCCATCCGCACACCGCAAGGCTAGCACCGTCGTGGCAAAAGGCACTGCCTCCGTCAACCGCAGCTCACTGGCACCGAGCTGCGGCACATGGTGCAGATGCTGGAACGGGAGGAGATGCGGAAAATCATGCCGCAGCAACTCAAAGAAGCTCGCACCCTCGTAGCTTCCCGAAAACAACGGCACGTTACTCTCCTCCTCGCTGCACGTAGTTTTTCACAAACTCCTCAGCGTTTTCCTCCAAGACCTCATCAATTTCGTCGATCAAGGCATCCATATCGTCCCGCAGCTTTTCACCCTTGGCCGACAAATTTGACGTCGGCGTGCTCGCTGTCGTCGTCTGCGTATCGCTGGTGCGCCGCACTTGCTGCTGCCCACCACCTTCGGCGCATGTCACAATGCCGGCCCACGCCGTCCACGCTGCTCTTGTCTGCTCCCTCACCATAATACGCTCCTTCTGTGTGGGCTCTACTGCTGTCTAGCGCTGCCTATGTCACAATGTTGGCAACCAGGTCTGCAGCGGTCTCCGAACGATCCAGCAACTGCTGCACGTGGCGTTTCGTACCGCGCGTTGGCTCCTCCATCATGATGCGCTTGATGGTTCTTAAACTTTTTGAGACACTGCCCACGGAAATAGGAGCGCGTATCTTCAGGCGGATCATCCATAGACCGCACGATGTCCTCTTCTGCGAGCATCCGCCGGGCCGCTCCGCCCCGTTCCAGCACGTAATACAACCCCTTCTCCGGGCGGATATCATGATACTGCAAGTCCATCATGGCAATGCGTGGGTCATCCCAGCTACTCCCCCGACGCTCCATATAATTGGTCAAGAGGTGCAACTTCATCACCCAATCAATCTCCCGCGACAGTTGCATGGGGTCACTGGCCAGGCGCTCCAACACCGAACCCCATTCCGCCACCACGGCTGGATAGGTCGGATGGCAGTCAGGATATTGCGCAATGTAGCGCTGCGCCACCTCATGATACCAGCGCTGCATATCAATCGCCGTCATTTTGGTACCGTTTTTCATCGGCACCGCCACCTGACACGTCGGATCATGGGAAATGTCCCGCAACGCCCGCACCGGGTTGCGCAGCGCCAACGGCTCTGGCAAGAACCCCTCTTCAATCATTTGGAGGACGACCAGCGCCGTCCCGACTTTCAGGTAGGTCGTGAACTCCGACATGTTGGCATCGCCGACAATGACATGCTGGGGCGCTTCACCATCGTGTCGAGCCCCATCTCCGTTTCAAAGAAGTCGGCGCGTTGCGAAATCTGGTACGGCACATGCTCAGTGCCGTTTTCTGAGCCAACCTTCCCAGCCCCGCAAAAAATCTGCCGTGACACCAGGAAAGGCATAAAGCGTTCAGCAATTGTCTGAAATGGCGTGCGCCTATCTAACAGATAGTTTTCGTGATAGCCGTAGCTATTGCCCTTCTGATCACTGTTGTTTTTGTAGATGATGATCGTCCGACCAGGCGGGATGAGTTGGTTGGCGCCCAAACGGCTCAGGTTGAGAATGCGCTCCCCAGCCTTCTCATAGCGGATAAGATCAAGGACATTGGAACATTCCGGCGTGGAGAATTCCGGATGTGCGTGGTCAACATAGTAGCGCGCGCCATTGGGCAAGATCTTGTTGATCGCCATGTTGTCCTGATGATCCGGGACGTCGTACTCGTCATCCAGCTCAAAACCTCTGGCATCGACCAGCGGGTCCTCTTGATCGTAGTCCCACAACAGCTTGAGCGACTGGTCAGCATTGTAGCTATTCACCAGTAACAAGGAGGTGGCAATGGAATCGAACTCCGGGTCATTCTGGACCACAAGGCCATATTCCGTTTCCGAACCAAGGATTTTCGGGAGCGCCATGACACCTCCAAACTCAGGACCGTGCATCACCCACACTGCCGTGCAGGCTGCAAACAACACCGGACATCACACGAGCCCGCACACCACCTCCTAGAGGTACTGTCCGGGGGTAATATCTTCAATAGGCCGTAGCTTCGGGGTCTTCGAACCCACGAGCGTACGAATATTGATGATCTTTTCCCCTTTTGTACCGGAAATACGCGCCCAATCATCAGGATTCGTGTTCGGGAGATCCTCGTTCTCCTTGAACTCCTCCTGCACAGCATTGAGGAGGTCTTCCAACTTCAGGCCTTTCTCGCGCATGGCCAGGTAACGTTTCAACGCCAACTTTTTGGCCCGCGCCACAATGTTTTCGATCATTGCCCCGCTGGCAAAATCCTTGAAGTAAAAGGTCTCCCGGTCCCCCTTGGCGTAGGTCACTTCGAGAAACTTATTCTCGTCCCGGGTGCTGTACATGTGCTCACAGGTCTGGTCAATGAGCCACACCGCCGTGGCCTCACGGTCACGCTCATGGCGCCGCAACTCCTCGTCGTGCAGGGGCAGATCTGCGAGCAGATATTTTGAGAAGATATCTCTGGCGGCATGCTTGTCGGGCCGCTCGACTTTGATCTTGAGGTCTAAGCGCCCGGGGCGCAACACCGCCGGATCGATCAAATCCTGGCGATTGCTCGCGCCAATGACAATGACGTTCTCAAGCGACTCCAGGCCATCTAGCTCTGAGAGGAATTGGGCGACCACGGTGATCTCGACATCCGACGAGATCCCCGAGCCGCGCACCCGAAACAGGGAATCCATCTCATCGAAAAAGACGATCACTGGCGTCGTGTCCGTCGCCTTTTCCCGTGCCTTCTTAAACACCTCACGGATTTTTGACTCAGTCTCGCCCACGTACTTATTCAGGAGTTCAGGGCCTTTGATATTGAGGAAATAACTCTGCGCCTCGACGCCCTTACGCGCCGCCAAACTGTGCGCCAGACTATTCGCCACCGCCTTGGCAATCAAGGTCTTCCCACACCCCGGCGGGCCATACAAGAGCACGCCTTTCGGTGGGCGTAGACGGTGTTCGCGGAATTCGTCGGGGTAGAGATACGGGAGTTCAATACCATCCCGGAGGTCTTGAATCTGGGTGTCCAAACCACCAATATCTTCGTAGGTGACATTGGGCACTTCTTCCAACACAACCTCCTCCACCTTCGACTTGGGGAGTTTCTCCAGCACATAGTTCGACCGCGTCTCGAGCAACAGGTTGTCCCCAACATCTAAGTCCAAGAGCCGGGCGTGATCCGAGAGCGTGACCACCCGTTCTTCGTCGGCACGCCCCATGACGAGGACACGCCGCTCATCCAGGCGATCCTTCAAACGTACGACCTCACCACGGGACTCATAAGTACTGATATCAATCACATTCAGTGACTCATTCAGTACCAGCAGCTGACCTTCTTCAAAGGGAGCGTTCTCAAGGCGGGGATGGATATTGACTTTCAAATGCCGCCCGTCAATGTCAATGTCCAGCGTGCCATCAGCGTTACGCTGGCGAAAGACTCCATAGCTATT
>WNGK01011143.1_pt1 | contig 10251 bp, 4 predicted proteins | sample 5400601 | NCBI WGS metagenome assembly WNGK01 (sample SAMN13153376, study PRJNA577476) | soil metagenome | isolation source: 60 cm soil or saprolite under Garry oak tree replicate 1 | place: USA:California | collected 2016-06-15 | reverse complement strand
TCCACAACTACCTTTTGTTGCTGAAGCTCTTCCTCAACGCGCCGGCGTTCGGCCATACCGGCGGAAAGCGCCATCGCCGTAATTGACAGCACGGCTGTCCACCATTGTAGGGCGAGAAGCGACTGATTTTCCGTCTCTCTGACGAATGGGCCGAAGCCATGCAGCGTTCCCCACACCGCGATCGCGGACAGGATGAAAATTCCCGTGGCAGTTTCGCGTTGCGTAAAGCGGAAGGCAGTCCAAATCACAATTGGTCCGCAAATTAAAACGATTGGATAATTTCGGGCGGAAACGGCAGGCCATCCGCCAAAGACCACCGCGCTCAACACCACCAGCAACAGGAGTAGCGCGCCGACTTCGGCAGCTTCCTTTTTATTCCAACGTCGTTTTGAGGCAACACTCCACAGGAGAACTAAGGGAGTGAAAACAAGATCGCCAGTTGCGTCGCCGAGCCACCATGTCAGCCAAATCGCGCCGTAGTTTGCCCAATCGGCAAAGCTGGCGACTCCAAGACTCGTCACGCCGAAAGCAGGGCTAATGATGGTGCTGATCCCTGCCGCGAGCGCAAATTTGAAAACGCCTTGTGGACGATCAAAGACATTTGTGCCGCCGGCGAATCGATTCACCAGCCAGGCGCCCACGAGGGCCTCGAGCGTGTTGCCAGTGGCGATGGCAAATGACGTAGCGACATTTCCCGCAGTCGTAACGTTCACCAGAAATGCACCGATAAAGATGGCCGGCCACGCGCGATAGCCGAGCAAGAGTAATGCGGCAAGCGCGATTCCCGCCGGCGGCCATACCGGCGATGCACTCGCGTGCAACGACGCCAGCATCAAACCGAGTTTGCCGGCGATGAAGTAGATGACGGCCAAGATGCCGATGAGCGGCAGTCCAGAAAAACGTCGCGATTGCATTGCCCAACTGCCTTTACGGTCTACGTCCGGCGGCTCCAAGTTCGCATCGGAACATCTCGGCTGAGGAAATTCAGCTCGAGATAGCACATTGTTTGTTCATCGACATTATGTTCGTTTAGCTTACGCTAAACAGGGGCTATAACAGGGCCCCATCCGACTGAAGCCAATTACTCCAGCGGCTTACATCATGTTGGAACTAGTTTCTTGGCACAGCCCTTAGGTCTTTATCCGGAAACGGCACGGCAAAGTTCTTGAAAAGCTTAAAATTTCTTTCCATCTATTAAAAAGAGCACCTTGAGGTGGCCCCGTTGGGCATCCGGCAAGTTTACCGCGGCGCCACTTGCAGCAACACTCGTTTTGTTGACCGTCCGCAGATCTATTTCGGTGCCAGTGAGGCGACAATCTTGTCAAAGCGCGGATCGCCGCGCAGCGGGTCCCAAATGGGATGAAGACGCAATCGGACGTAGCTGAAATAACTTGGAAATTTCGCCGCTTCGCCAAAATCTCCAAGCATTCACTTGGCGTCGCCTGGCGCAACCCGGTGCGCGGCAGCCGCCGCGTTCGATCGGCTGCGTCTTCATCTTCGTCGCCGAGCAGACCAAGGCCCCGGTGTCCAGAAGACAAGCCGGGCAAAATTCTTGGGTTGCTTCATCGGAGATTTTTGCTCCGCACCTTCTGCAAATGCTAGACACTAATTTCACGAATTCACCCCAATTGGTTGAAGGCTCTTAAAATTCGGGAGGATTCGTGTAATTCGTGTCTTCATGGCTGCTTTTCCTCGCAGAGTTTTTGGAAACGCGGATCGTTCCGTAGCGGGTCGAACATCGGATCGAGCCGGAGCAGCGCAGGAGTGAGCGGACACGCCCCCATTGCGCCCTCGTACGGTATCGAGACTAGTTTTCGCAAGGCGGCAATGGCGCGGTCGGGTTCGCCCGTTTGCGCCGCCACTCGGGCGAGCACCTCGAGCGACCTGGGACCAACTGGCGCGTCTTTCTCGATCGGATTCGCGGCCATGGCCCGCTCAATCAGTTTGAATGCGGCGGCTTTGTCACCAAGGTCCGTATTCGTCAGCGCGAGATCTTCCATGAGGAAATAATTTTCCGGTTGTTCCTTGAGGAAAGATTCCAGTTCGCTGCGCGCCTGTCGCCAACTTTCCTGAGCGGCGGCATGATCACCGGCGACTTCTTGCGCCCAGCCTAAGTAAAAGCGCAGTTCGCCATTGAGGTAACCCAACGCGGGATTAGGCTTCGCAAGTATTTCCTTTAGCCGAGGAATGATTTGTGCAGGGTGACGCTCCAGGATGGCTTGGTAAACTTGTGTTTCCAACGCGGAGGTGTCGTCGGCGGTCGGGTGGAGCGGAGCGAGTAGTGCAGCAGCACGCGGCAGGTCGCCCTCGGCTTGCGCAATATCCGCTTTAAACATAAGGGTATTTGGATCGTCAGGTATAATATCGAGAACCTGATCAAGCTTTCGCAGCGCTTCTGGGAAACGACGAAGCTGGATATAGGAAAGGGCGAACTGGGTAAGTAGGTTAACGTTGCGCGGGTCGAGTCGCTCGGCTTCGTTGAAGTACGACTCGCTCCGGTCCCACTGGCCTTGCCTGCGTGTGACATAGGCCAGCGATTCAGGAATCCGGCTGCTATTCGGCAGGAACTGACGTGCTTGCTCAAAGTAACGCACCGCGGTGTCGTAATCTTTCAGGCAAAAGTAGTGGTAATACCCCTTAGCCAATACGGCCTCGCCGAGATCGGGCTGAAGAGCGAGTGCGGTTTCGGCTGCCTGCCGCGCCTCTTCACGGAGGGCGGGCGTTGGTTGAAGAGCCTGCGTGAGGTAGCCGCGCGCTTCCACGTATGACAAGAGCGCCCAACCAAGCGCGAACTTCGGGTCCAGGCGCACCGCTTCTCTGAGATATTTCTGCGCGGCGACGGCGTTGCCAACTGTATTGGCCGTCTTCAGTGTATAAGCCAGACCGCGTAGGTAAGCATCGTAGGCCTCAAGATTGTCTGTCGGTTTGGCGACGATCGCTTGCTCTTCCTGGCCGGTGAGTTTTACCCGCAATTGATCGGCGATGGATTTCGCCACCTCACTCTCGACCGAAAAGATGTCGGTCAGCTTGCGATCAAACGTATCGGCCCAAAGCTGGGAATCATTAGTGGCCTTGATCAACCGGACATTGACGCGCACGGCATCGCCGCTCTTCTGCACACTCCCTTCCAGGATGTGGGCTACTTCCAGTTGTTTTGCGATCTCAGGCAGGTTTTCCGGCGCGCTTTTGTAATGCTGTGTCGATGTGCGCGAGATGACCTTCAAATCGGCGATCTTGGATAACCGCATCAGAATCTCCTCCTGGATGCCGTCGGCAAAGTAGGCGTTCGCTTTGTCTTCGCTCCGGTTTTCAAACGGAAGCACGGCGATACTCTTTCCCGCAATAGGAAGTCCAACGGCGCCGGCTTTCACTGAAGAGGAGCTTGCAACCGCCGGTGAGCCTCGCCGGTAAAAGACTGAAAAGCTGATCGCCAAAGCCACAGCTGAAACGAGCAAAACAGCTGTAAGCACATACTTGGGCCAACGGGGCGTAATGACCGGACGGAGGCTAACACCGGACGTCTGCTTCCACCTCCTCCCTCGCTTGAGTTTCTCGGGCAGATGCGGATTTCCGAGGTTGTCTTTGTAGAGATTAACCAGGTGCAGCCTCAGCCCGTACTTCACTTCACATTCGCCCAGATCGTGCAAGTAAGGCCGCCAGTGTCGGTACTCCGCCAAGTCATCTGCCAAATGTTTCGACAAAAGTATGTGACCGGCATCGCCGCAATCCATCACCCGCTGCGCGATGTTAATTCCAGCACCAGCGATGTTTGTCCTTTCGTTAACATCGATAACTTGATTGACCGGGCCGCTGTGAACACCCATGCGTAATTCGATGTGCGGGTGATCTTTTAACGCCTGGCTAATCTCCAGCGCGCATCGCGCGGGCTCCTCCGGGCTGCGGAAAAAAAGTAGCGCCATCCCATCACCGGTTGTCACCCGAGTGAGTTTGCCGCTTCTTTCCGCTGCCCGAAAACATTCGGTGCTCCGCACGGTCCGGTTTAGTTCCTGGAGCAGATCAACCTGGTCATCAACCAGCAACTTCGAATAACCGACCACGTCAATTAGTAAAATGTGCGCGATCTCGAGCGGGAGATCACGCGTGGTTCCGGCGGATGTGTTTTGCGAGTTCAACCATCCCCTTTTGCTAGACCGATGATACCGACGATAGCGCGTCGTGTCGAGACTCAACAATCGAATTCGTTAGCCGCTGTTAGTTAGTTTATCGGTTTTCGTTTAATTCGCCCAGACGCTCTTCTATGGCAGCTCCGACGCGAGTGCAAATTTCGAGCTGTTCGATGTGAATCCGATCTGAGAAAGGATTTGGCTCATTGGGCAGCGAGCAAGATTACCCCGGTGCCACTTAGAGCAACACTCTTTCGTGCGGAAGTTGCCACCTACTTCGGCGCGAGTGAGGCGACGATCTTATCAAAGCGCGGATCGCCGCGCAGCGGATCCCAGCGCGGATGCAGAAGCAGTTCGCCGTAGCTCAAATAACTTGGAATTTTCGCCGCTTCGTCTAATCGCTTAAGCGCGCGATCCTTCTCGCCCGTCCACGCATAAATAACAGCCAGGTATCTGATCAATAACGCGCCTTCTATGGCATTTTTGCTGACTGGCATTAGCTCAACAGCGCGACGACCTTCACGTATTGCGTCCTCTTTGTTTCCAAGAGCAGCGTCGGCCATCCCGAGCACGCATAGCGCTTCCGCATAGTCGGGTTGGTCCGCGATCAGCTTGGCCGCTTCGTTGCGCGCCGTGGTAAAGGCAGCGTTGGCCGCCGCTTTATCGCCCCTCATCTGAGCGACCACGCCCTCGCATGAAGCCCGCGGAAATGGAATAAAGTCATCGTAACATCCAGCGATCGGCATCGCAGCCAGGGTGCGAGCCGCGAAACCGAAATCGCGCTCGCAAAGAGATACCTCCAGCCATAGTTGCGCCACGTTTTTGCCTTCGCGCGGATCTTCAGCAAGGATCGCTTCCACTGTGGAGCGCAGCGGGCGCGTGTCGGCATGCCAGTAGAGCTCGATCGCCGCACGATAGGCTCGCATGTTGGAGTATTTGGGATCAATTGCGATTACGCGGTCCAAAATGCGCTCGGCATCGGCATAACGGCGCAGAAAAAAATAACTATCAGCCAGTTGTTTGAGGAAGCCACTGTTTTGCGGGTCAAGCTCGATAGCGCGCTCGAGATTTTTCGTCGATTCAGCCCACCGGCCCTGCCGTCGATCGATAAAGCCCAGTATTTCAAACGACAGCGGGTCGTTAGGCAAACTTTGCTGCGCCAGTTTGAGTTCCCCGCGAGCGTGGTCGTAATCGAGATATCCCCAATACAAATGCTTGGCCAGGGCGAGATGCGCTTCGCCTGAATTCGGGCGCAGGCGAGTGAGCGATTGAATCGCTGCATCGGCCATGGCTAACCGTGCAGGAGTGTGATCAATGCCCGCAAAATAGAGCTGATCATGCGCCTGGGCGAGTTGATAATAAGCAAATGCGAACGCGGGATCGCGTTCGATTGCTTGATCCAGTAGGGGAACGGCCTCGGAGAGGCTCTCTACTAGAGGCGTACTAAAGGCAGAAGTGGCGATGAGTGTTTTGGCCCGTATGTACAGGTCGTGAGCAGCTAGATCAGCTGTTGGTTTTTGCTCGATTGCCGCCTTTTCGCTCGGAGAAATTTTGGCTTGAAGCTGCGCGACTATCTTCCCAGCCAGCTCGCTTTCGATTGCAAACACATCGGCGACATCGCGATCGTAGCGTTCCGCCCAAAGCTGGCTGTCCGTGCGCGCATCGACCAACTGAGCATTGACCCGCACTCGACCATCGGCACGCTGGACTGTGCCTTCTAACACGTGCGCTACGCCCAGGTCGGTCGCGACCTCGCGCAGGTTGCGCTTCGGCCCGGCCTTGTACTGCATCACCGATGTCCGGCTGATCACTTTCAGGTCAGCAACTCTGGAAAGGCCAGTGAGGATTTCATCCTGCACGCCATCAGCGAAGTAAGCATTCTCCTTCTCGTTGCTTAAATTCTCGAATGGAAGAACAGCAATGCTCTTCTCGGGAATCGCAGCCAGCGCGCTAAGAGCTCTCGCCACCGTCGTTGGTGGCGCTCGCTTCAAAAAGATCAGGGAGCTGATAACCATGGCAACTGCGAACACGAGAAAAGCGATCGCAAGCGCGGCCCTGGGCCAACGGGGGGCAGAAATTGGACGGATGCTAGCTGCTGAGGCCGGTCTCCTTCTACCGCGCCGGAGTTTCTCGGGAACCTGCGGATTGCCGAAACCATCCTTGTAGAGGTTGAACAAATGCAGCCGCAGCCCGTACTTCACTTCGCACTCGCCCAGATCGTGCAGGTGCGGCTGCCAGTGGCGATATTCGGCCAAATCTTCCGCCACGTGCGCCGACAAAAGAATGTGTCCGGCGTCACCGCAGTCCAGCACTCGCTGCGCAACATTGATTCCCGAACCGGCTATGTTCGTTTTCTCGTTAACGTCGGTGACTCGGTTGACCGGACCGCTGTGAACTCCCATCCGCAACTGGATGCTCGGATGATCTTGCAATGCTCCGCTAATCTCGAGCGCACACCGGGCTGGTTCTTCCGGACTGTGGAAGAAAACCAGCGCCATCCCATCGCCAGTCGGCACGCGGATGAGTTCGGCTCTTGCTTCCGCAGCACGAAAACATTCGGTACTTCGCACGATTTGATTGAGTTCCTTCAGAAACTCAATCTGCTCGTCAACCAGCAATTTCGAATAACCGACCACATCGATTAGCAAAATGTGTGCGATCTCGAGCGGGAGATCACGCGTGGTTCCGGCGGATGTGTTTTGCGAGTTCAACCATCCCCTTTTGCTAGACCGATGATACCGACGATAGCGCGTCGTGTCGAATTCGTTAGCCGCTGTTAGTTAGTTTATCGGTTTTCGTTTAATTCGCCCAGACGCTCTTCTGTGGCAGCTCCGACGCGAGTGCAAATTTCGAGCTGTTCGATGTGAATCCGATCCGAGAAAGGATTTGGCTCATTGGGCAGCGAGCATGATTACCCCGGTGCCACTTAGGGCAACACTCTTTCGTGCGGAAGTTGCCACCTACTTCGGCGCGAGTGAGGCGACGATCTTGTCAAAGCGCGGATCGCCGCGTAACGGATCCCAATACGGGTGCAAACGGAGCTCACCGTAGCTCAAATAACTTGGAAGTTTCGCCGCGATGGTTAACTGTTCGAAGGCAAGATCCTTCTCGCCGCTCCACGCGTAAATGAGCGCCAAATTTTGCACCAACAGAGCGCCAACAAGGGAATCTTTCGTTACCGGTAAGAGCTCGACTGCACGGCGGCCTTCGCGAATTGCGTCGTCCTTGTGACCAAGGGCCGCGTCAGCCAACCCGAGCACGCAAAGTCCTTCCGGATAATCAGGTTGTTCCGCAACCAGTTTGACGGCTTCGGCACGCATACTGGTAAAGGCAGCGTGCGCCGCCGCTTTATCACCGCGCATCTGAGCGACTACGCCTTCGCACCAGGTCCGCGGAAACGGAATGGTTTCTTGATAGCATCCGGCGGCCGGAAGAGCAGCGAGTGCGCGCACCGCGCTATCGAAATTGCGTTTGCACAGCGATCCACGAAGCCAAAGCTGGGCAATATTTTTACCTTCGCGCGGATCTTCAGCGAGAATCGCCTCTATTGTGGAGAGCAGCAGGCCAGTGTCGGCATGCCAATCAAGCTCCACTTCCGCACGGGAAGCGCGCAGGACTGGTTCTTTTGGGGTAACCGCCATTGCGCGATCCAAGGCACGCTCCTGATCGGAGTAACGACGCAAGCGATTGTAGCTGTTAGCGATCTGCTGGAGAATCTGAGGATTTTTGGGGTCAAGTTCGACTGCGCGCTCGAGATTTTTGGTCGATTCAGCCCAGCGCCCTTGCCGTCGGTCGATATAGCCGGCCAGGACAAACGCCCACGGATCATTCGGCAAACTCTTCTGTGCCAGACTAAGTTCCTTCCGAGCGCCGTTGTAATCGTGGTAACCCCAGTACAAATGCTTCGCGAGTGCAAGATGCGCTTCACCAGAATTTGGAAGTAAGCGAGCGACTGCTTGGATCGCCGCATCGGCCATCGCCAACCGCGCAGGAGTGTGATCGAGACCTGCGAAGTAGATCAGATCGTGAGCATGGGCAAGTTGGTAATAGGCAAGCGCGAAGGCAGGATCGCGTTCAATTGCTTGATTCAGCAGACGAGCGGCCTCGAACAGGCTCTCCTGTAAGGGTGTATTGGAAACAGCAGTCGCGATGAGTGTTTTGGCCCGAACGTACAGATCGTAAGCAGCTAGATCAGCTGTTGGTTTTTGCTCGATTGCCGCCTTTTCGCTCGGAGAAATTTTGGCTTGAAGCTGTGCGACTATTTTCCCGGCAAGCTCGCTTTCGATTGCAAACACGTCGGCCACATCGCGATCGTAGCGTTCCGCCCAAAGCTGGCTGTCCGTGCGCGCATCGACCAACTGAGCATTAACGCGCACTCGACCGCCGGCACGCTGGACTGTGCCTTCTAATACGTGCGCTACCCCCAAGTCAGTCGCGACCTCGCGCAGGTTGCGCTTCGGTCCGGCCTTGTACTGCATCACCGATGTGCGGCTAATCACTTTCAGGTCGGCAACTCTGGAAAGGCCAGTGAGGATTTCATCCTGCACGCCATCAGCGAAGTAAGCATTCTCTTTCTCGCTGCTTAAATTCTCGAACGGAAGAACGGCGATGCTCTTTGCGGGGATCGCAGCCAGCCCGTCGGTAGCTTTTGCCCCGGGAGCAAGAGCTCTCGCCACAGTCGTTGGTGGCGCTCGATTGAAAAAAATCAGCGAACTGATAATCAGGGCAACCGCGGACGCAACAAGAGCCACTAGAAGCACGACCCTGGGCAGTCGAGGAGCAGTAATTGGACGGACGCTAACGGCAGACGCGGGTCTCCTTCTTCCTCGCCGGAGTTTCTCGGGGACCTGCGGATTGCCCAGACCATCCTTGGAGAGGGTGCGGCTGCCAATGGCGGTACTCCGCCAAATCTTCCGCTACATGCGCCGACAAAAGAATGTGTCCGGCATCACCACAGTCTAGCACTCGCTGCGCAACATTGATTCCCGAACCAGCTATGTTCGTTTTCTCGTTAACGTCGGTGACTCGGTTGACCGGACCGCTGTGAACTCCCATCCGCAACTGGATGCTCGGATGATCTTGCAATGCTCCGCTAATCTCGAGCGCACACCGGACCGGTTGTTCCGGACTATGGAAGAAAACGAGCGCCATTCCGTCGCCGGTCGGCACTCGGATGAGTTCCCCGCTTGCTTCCGCAGCGCGAAAACTTTGGGTACTCCGGACGACTTGCTTCAACTCCTGCAGCAATTCAATCTGCTCGTTCACGAGCAGTTTTGAATAACCGACAACGTCGATTAACAACAGATGTGCGATCTCTAACTGGAGATCGGGCGTCGGTTCCGCGGGCGAGTCTTGCGCGTTCACCCTTTGCCAACCTAACGACAGCGGTGCGCGTGGTCTAGGGCAAATAGGCGCGGCATAAGCAGAAAAGTTGTGTCGAGCGATCGAGCTGCGAATTCTTGCGCGATCCAATAATTCTACGAGACAACCTCTTGGGGCCGAAGACTGATTCTGCGGCGCTCTAAGCGAATAAGTCTAGGGCCGAACGCCGCCACGTTAAGAATGATCATGGTGAACGCGAAGAGATACATTCCCATCGCAAGACCAATCCCGACGTGCATTGCACAAATGCCGATCAACCAAATCTTGCGCGTCTTGTTGTGCCAAATAAGGAATGGATATCCGATTTCCAACAGACAAATAAAGATTGCCGAGACTGGGAAGAGGTACTTCCACCTTATGAGTATTTCAGGATCGATAACGTTGAAAGGCGGACGGATGAGAGCGCGCCATATATTCGAACCGTCCCACCAACCGGTGCCGAGACATTTCGTTAGGCCGCTGAAGAAATAGATGAGACACAAATGAAGCTGAAGCACACGACGCCAAAAACCGAGAAGCTGCGGGTCCCTCGATCGCAATTTTCGTAGCCGCCAGTCGAGAGAATATCGATCCGGCAACGGTGACAACATCAAGTAAAAGAGTCCAATGGTCATAAAGTTATCCACACCATACGACACGAACCCACCGCTCTTGGCTGCGCATAGGTGAAGAAACCAAGCGAGAATCGCTGAGAATCGACAGGCAAGCCCGACAAGGAGAGTGCAGCCCGCACCAGCCAAACAAA
>WNGK01009079.1_pt1 | contig 10251 bp, 4 predicted proteins | sample 5400601 | NCBI WGS metagenome assembly WNGK01 (sample SAMN13153376, study PRJNA577476) | soil metagenome | isolation source: 60 cm soil or saprolite under Garry oak tree replicate 1 | place: USA:California | collected 2016-06-15 | reverse complement strand
CCAAGGGGCAGGTGGACGTGATCGTGATCGATCATCTTGATTTACCGTCGGCGAACTAACGCCCAGGCTTGGAGTGAGCGGATGCGGCGATGGCTGACTAGAACTCTGTTGCTTTGTCTTCTGTTTTGGGGCGGCGAGCTTGAGGTTGCGCGGGCAACGGAGTACTACGGGCAGGTGAAGTTCAGTGGCGTTCCCGTGCCAGGCGCGACGGTAACGGCAACTCAGGGATCGAAAGCGGTTTCAATCACAACCGATGAACGGGGCCTGTATCGCTTTGCCGACTTGGCCGATGGTGAATGGAAGATCGAAATCAAGCTTCAGTTCTTCCAGACCATCCGCGCCGATGTCACTGTGTCAGCCAATGTGACGCCTGGCAACTTCGAATTGACCGCGCTGCCGCTTGACGATCTGAAGGCTCTGACAAAGGCGGTGCTGCCACGGATGCTGGCGCTACCGAAGGTGCAGGAGCCGGCAGAGAAGAAGCCGGACGCCGCGGCCAACGCGCCGATCGACATCCCGAAACCGCCTGACGACGCGAATCAGCAAAGCGCGGACGGACTGTTAGTAAACGGCAGCGTGAACAACGCGGCGACTTCGCAGTACTCGCTGAACCAGGCTTTCGGAAACCGGCGGCTGAATTCACGCAGTCTCTACAACGGCGGATTCGCCGTGATCCTCGGCAATTCGACGCTCGATGCGCGGCAGTATTCGCTTAGCGGCTTCAGCACGTCGAAGCCGGCCTACGACCGTATCACTGCTGGCTTAACGGTTGGCGGGCCATTCAAAATTCCGCGCCTGCTGCCGCGCGGGCCTACATTCTTCTTTGCCTACCAGGGCACGCGCGATCACACTGCTCTCACACATGCAGCGCTGGTACCGACGGAGGCTGAGCGGGCCGGGGATCTGGCCGACGCCGTAGGACAGCCGGCGACGATTCTGAATCCCGCAACGGGACAGCCATACCCGGGAAGCGTGGTTCCAGTGAGCCAGCAGGCGCAGGCGCTACTCGCGCTGTACCCGCTGCCCAACGTGTCGGGCAATCCGCTATATAACTACCAGGCGCCGGTGTTGAACTCGAGCCACCAGGACGTGATGCAACTCCGTCTCGATAAGACACTGGGACACAAAGACCAGCTGTTCGGAAACTTCAATCTGCAAAGCACGCGGGCGGATGCCGTGAGCCTGTTTCGTTTTGTGGATGCGACGGACACGCTGGGACTGAATACGAATGTCAACTGGGCGCACCGATTCAATCAGCACATATTCGGATATCTCACATATCGCTTTAGCCGATTGCGAACACTGGAGCGGCCCCAGTTTGACCATCGCGAGAACATTGCGGGAGCAGCGGGTATCGGGGGCAACGATCAGGACCCTGCGCAGTGGGGACCGCCGGCGTTGGATTTCTCGACCGCCATTGCGTCGCTCAGCGACGGTCAGAGCGCGTTTAATCGCAATCGGACAGATGGGCTCTCTGCGTCGGCTGGGATCTATCGGCGTCGTCACAACATCACAGTGGGCGGCGATGTGCGCTGGCAGCAGTTCAATGAGAACTTCCAGCAGGACCCGCGCGGAACGTTCACGTTTACCGGGGCTGCGACGGGTTCCGATCTTGCTGATTTCTTGATTGGAATTCCAGATGCGAGCTCGATTGCTTTTGGTAACGCGGACAAATATCTCCGCCAAAGAGTGTACGACGCGTATGTCACCGACGACTGGCGCATACTTCCAATTCTCACCATCAATGCGGGCGTGCGCTGGGAATACGGCGCTCCGATGACGGAGTTGCGTGACCGACTCGTGAACCTGGATGTAGGGGAGGGATTCGCAAGCGTCGCGCCGGTGCTGGCGGGTAGTCCCGTTGGCTCGCTCACCGGCTCTCATTATCCCAACTCCCTGGTGCGGCCGGACATGCTGGGCGTGGAGCCGCGCATCGGCATTTCGTGGAGGCCGATTCCAGCGTCGACCGTTGTGGTGCGTGCGGGCTACGGTGTTTATCATGACACTTCGGTGTATTTGAATCCGGTGCTTCAGCTTGCGCAACAGGCGCCGCTGTCAAAGAGCGTGAAGGAGCAGAATAGTGCCGCATGTCCATTGACCTTGGCTAGTGGATTTATTCAATGCGGCACAACGACGGCGCAGACCTTCGGCATCGATCCGAATTTCCGCATAGGTTACGCACAGACGTGGCAGCTTTCGGTACAGCGCGATCTGCCGTTTGCCATGCAGGGCACGCTTACATATTTGGGTGTGAAGGGCACGCACGGAGTGCAGGAATTCCTGCCCAACAGCTATCCGCTCGGCGAATCAAATCCGTGTCCGGGCTGCCCATCAGGGTTTGTGTACGAGACCTCGGGCGGCAACTCGACTCGGCAGTCAGCGCAGTTGCAATTGAGGCGAAGATTGCACGCGGGCTTGACCGCATCGCTCACCTATTCGTTTTCGAAATCGATCGATGACGATGCAATGTTGGGCGGACAGGGACATGTTCTCAGTGCCTCCCAGAACGAGTCGCAGTCGCAGTCGATGTCGACCTCCGTGGCTTCGACGTCGCAGACACCGGTGATAGCGCAGGATTGGCTGAACCCCCGAGCCGAACGATCGCTATCCAGCTTCGATCAGCGGCACTTGCTGAATTTTCAAGCTCAATACACCACGGGTCAAGGGTTGGAAGGAGGCACCCTACTGGGCGGATGGCGCGGTCGCGTTCTGAAGGAGTGGACGTTGCTTACGCAGATCAGCACCGGTACCGGGATGCCGGAGACGCCGTTTTATCCGGCCACGGTGCCGGGCACCGGATGGATCGGGCCATTGCGCCCGTCGCTCACAGGCGCGCCCCTCAACGGGACCGCGGGGCGCGCTCATTTGAATGCGGCGGCTTACGCGGCGCCGGCGGCCGGCACGTGGGGGACAGCAGGGCGAAACTCGATCACCGGGCCGGCACAGTTCAGTCTCGATGGCGCGATGCAGAGAACGTTCCGCGCGGGCACGCGATATTTTCTGGACGCGCGCCTCGACGCTACGAACCTGATGAATCATGCGGTGTATTCGAGCTGGAACACGACCGTGGGCAATACGCAGTTTGGTCTGCCGGTTTCCGTCAACCCCATGCGCAGCGTACAAGGCACATTCCGGGTGAGGTTCTGATGATGCTGAGAATGCTCACCATGCTTTTCGCTTTCCTGCTGGCCGCCGTCGCGAATGCGCAGCAGATCGGTCAGAACAAGCCGGCCGAGGGTCAGGAGAACTTCACGCTTTCGATGAAGGTGCAATTGGTGGTGGAGTCGGTGGTGGTCAAGGATAAACAGGGAAAAGCGATTCATGGCCTGACTGCGAAGGACTTTGCACTGACCGAAGACGGCGCGCCTCAGACTATCCGGATCTGCGAGCACCAGGACCTGGCAGCGAACGCGGAGCCGCTCGCGGCATCGAAGCCGGGCGAAGAGGACATTCACATTTACAAGAAGCTGGCTCGCACGCAGATTGCGCCCGAATCGGCGGAGAATGAGCGCTACAAGAATCGGAGACTACTGGCGCTGTACTTTGACATGTCGGCGATGAGGCCCGGGGACCAGATGCGCGCGCTAGGCGCAGCCGAGCAGTTCATCCGCACGGAGATGACGACGGTGGACCTGGTGTCGATCATGCGCTATAACAGCGCGTCCGTGGACATCCTGCAGGACTTCACTTCGGACCGCAACAAGCTGCTGAGCATTCTGCAGACCATGATCGTGGGCGAGGGCCAAGAATCGGCTGAAGAAGTGGACGATGCCAGCAGCGCCGACACGGGCGCTGCGTTTGGACAGGATGACAGCGAGTTCAACATCTTCAATACCGACCGGCAGCTCTCGGCGCTCGAGACCGCGGCGAAGATGCTGGGCCAGGTACCGGAGAAGAAGTCTCTCATCTACTTCGCAGGCGGCCTGCGACTGAATGGGGTGGACAACCAGGCGCAGTTGCACGCCACGGTCGATGCGGCGATCAAGGCGGGCGTCTCGTTCTGGCCGATCGATGCACGCGGCCTTGTGGCACAGGCGCCACTTGGCGATGCCACCCAGGGTTCGCAGGGCAACGCCGGAATCTACACCGGTGCGGCGGCGAGCGCGGTGCGAACCAGTTTCCAATACTCACAGGACACGCTGTATGCGCTGGCGGGCGATACGGGTGGCAAGGCGATGTTCGATTCCAACGATCTGGATCGCGGAATTGTGCAGGCGCGGGAGGCGATTTCTGATTATTACGTGATCGGCTACTACACCACGAACGCCAACCGCGATGGGAAGTTCCGGCGCGTGAAGATCGCTCTTGCGGGGAATGAGGAAGCGAAGCTCGAGTATCGGCAGGGCTACTACGCCGACAAGGAGTTCGCGAAATTCACCGCTGTCGACAAGGAGAGGCAGCTTGAAGACGCCCTGATGCTGGACGATCCCATTACCGAGTTGTCCATCGCCATGGAGATCGATCACTTCCAGCTCAATCGCGCTGAGTATTTTGTACCTATCATCGTGAAGATTCCGGGCCGCGAACTGGCGCTGGCCAAGGGTGGCGGAGCGGAACACACGCTGATCGATTTTGTCGGCGAGATCAAGGACCTGGTGGGCGGCATTACCGTGAGCAATGTGCGGGATCACGCCAATATCAAGCTGTCTGATGCAACTGCGGCGGAGCTTGCGCACAGGCCTATCGAATACGACACAGGATTTACGCTTTTGCCGGGCAAGTATATGATCAAGTTCCTGGCGCGGGACGATGAGACGGGGCGCATCGGCACCTTCCAGACGACGTTCGTGATTCCGAACCTGAACAAGGAAGAGAAGCGGGTTCCGATCAGCTCGGTGGTATTAAGCAGCCAGCGCGTGGAGCAGAAGCGGGCAATCTACGACGCGGCGAAGGCCAAAGACCGCGAGAAGGAGGAGGCAGTCAATCCGCTGGTGGAGGATGGCAGGAAGCTGATTCCCAGTGTCACACGCGTATTCAGCGCGAATCGCGAGCTCTACGTGTATTTGCAGGCTTACCGGCAAACTGCAGCTGGCGGGGCGCCGTCTACGCAGCCCATGCTTGCCTATGTGAGTCTCTACTCGGGTGGGGCCGAGGTCTTTGAGAGCGCCGCAATCGCAGTCCCTCCCAACGCGGCCTCGCGGCTGGGAGTTACCCCGCTGAGCTTTAACGTCGGATTGAATCAGCTTGCGGCAGGTCAATACGACTGCCAGGTGACTATTCTAGACTCAGCTACTCAGAAGGCGAACTTTTGGCGTGCGCCGATTGTCATTTCGCAGTAAGGCAGGCAGAGCCGACGACCAGCATTTTTGGGTACGGCGTCTCGGCGGCCCGAATTATCTCTCCTGGACACCCGACGAGCCCAGTGGTTGCTTCAACCGCCTCACGAGATGATATCCATGTAAAATTGTGCGTCCCACTTGGATTAGTTTCAGAGAGGGCTTGCCGGTCCGTCTCTGATTTGCGATGATGGTTCACCGGAGCGCCGGACCTACCCAACGTCGCCTGTGAAGGCACAGTATGGACATCCAGTGCACCGAACACCTTTAACGGCTTCCTGCTCGGCGTCCCCAAAGGGACGTGATCATTATTTGCACTGATTTTGCACTCGTTAAAACCACGAGTTTTGGCTTCGCCATCTGCAGACCGGCAGCGCGACCCTGCGCCAATTCGGCGCTGACCGGACCGTGGCTGGGCGAGCCAATTTGGGTGTAATTGATCTTTAAGGGGCGTCCCCATGAGAGTGCCGTTTCCCTCGCAACTCATTTGCACGGTGTGTCTGCTCTGCCTGGTATCCGGCAGCCCGAGATCAACCAGCGCCATTCAACCGCGGCACAGTCCGGCCACCGGCGACGATGCACCAGAAATGGACGATAAATCTTCGCGAGCGGGGGATCCTTCCCTCGTGCAGTCGGCCGATACCGTGCTCATTCCTGGCCCTCTTCGATCCTTCCTTCGCATGGCCGGGATCAGCCAACAGATTCGTCCCGAAGAGGTAATGCCAACGCTGGCCCGAAATATATCCCTGTATGGCTTCCAGGGCGACCGGCCAAACGAATACCTGACATTGGTTGATCGGTATCTGCACCAGGCACGAGAGTTGGAAAGACTCACCAATTCGGATGGTGTCATCCGCGTTGCCGGCTGCGACGACGCAGCCCGGCTGATTCCGGTGCTCGGATACAGGTTTGAGCGGCCCTGTAAACCGGAGGACGCCCCTCTTGTGACCGCAAACCCAGAGCGGGCGTTCCTGACCATCGACTCCGGTTTCCCACTCACCGCCCTCGAGCAAGCCCTGGAAACGAATCAGCCATTTTCTTACTCGTATCCGTCAAGCCGGGTTCCAATTCTTTTCAAAGAGAAGAATTGGACAGGCGTTGTTACCACATGGAAGAAACAGCCAGGCGAAGGGCTGCTCGATGGGCTTTTGCACAGCAGGGATCTCGCCAGGCTTTATGCTGCTCTGTCGAATTGCGATTCGGCAACAAGATCTGCGCTGCTGGTTTCACCCGGCCTAAAAAGGCTGGCAGCTGTTGCTCCTGTGTTTGATCTCTACGGGCGTGAGATCACCATCCACTCCGGAGTCGTAGTGGTGCCCGCGGGCGCCCAGAAGGCGTGGGAAGATTTGGTGGGCGCCACTCCACACTCGCCCGGTGAGTTTGTCCTGCATCTGTTGAGCAAAGACGATGGCTGGTTGGCGGCTTATTTCGATGTCCTTTCGCGTTTGAGCCAAACGCAACAGGCCCACTTTGCTGACGGAAATCGACTCAAGCGTCTTTACAATGCATATCGAACAACTGCCCCCTCCTTCAACGCGGCCTTCGGAGTCTTTCCGAGAAACGCTGATCTTCTTGTGCTCCTGACGTCGTTGACATGGGATCCCAGCGGAGATATCCAGGTGCCCGGCGGGATCGGCGTTTGGCGAGAGATACTTTCGAAGAAACCCAAGGTGAGCGGTATCCGGGACTCGGGTTGGAGAAACCGATGCTGCGATCGCCCAGAGGCACTACTCGAAACGCTCGTCGCCGCGTCGAATTTTGACGTTGGCAGCGGCCCTACGCAAATATTTCTCATGTTGGCGGCGATGAACGCCGGAAGGCCGCCGCAGCGGAATCTATCCGATGCAACGGAGCTTCTGGTGGCCGCCAAGCTGTTCCAATTCAAGAGGTGGTTTCCGATTTTCGTTGAATTTCCGGCTCTGGATGATGCGTCGATTACCCGGTTTATCGCTGTAGCAGATCGGATCGATAGCATTTCGAATCTGGCGCTGCGCGCCAATGCGCTTGGAGCTCTTCAAGCGGAGATCGGGCTGTGGCAGATCTTCGCGCGACAGCGCCAGATACCAGAGGATAAGCTGAATTCTTCCTGGCAGAGAGCCCTGGAGCCCTACGCCGGAGTATCTTCCTCTGTGCAGCTTTTCGGCGCAGCTCGCAGCTCGCTGAATGCGATTCTTGCGGCAGTTGCCGGCGATGGGAATCTCTCGCAGGATCAGATTGTCGATCTGCTTGCCGGCCCACCGCAGGAGACTCAGGACGGCCAAAGCGCGCATCGGGAAATAGCCACGAGAATCCGTTCAGTCCTGGACGATCAGCGCCTGGCCTCCCTCGATTCGCTCTTCGGGCTCTTTGATGGACTGACGGAAATGGCGCACGGGGCCCCGGTCGGAAACCGTATTCTTCCCATGGCTGAAACTCTCCGGGAATTCGAAATGCCCCGTGCCATTTTCACTGGAAATGAAAAGAGCGCGTGGGCGCCCGTTGTCTACTCCAGCCGTCATGCGGAGTTGCAGGTACGGACAGATCTGGCGAAACTCATTCGTGCTCCGGCCTCTCCGGCGCAACTGGAAGCGGCGCGCGGCCAGCTTACGCCTTTTCTCCGCGATACGCTGGTCGGCCTGAACTACGCTTACTATGAACCGCCGGGGGCAGAGGTTCTGCACAACAACCCCCTCTTCGTTCGCTCGCATGATTTTTCCTCAATCTCTGTTCAGGGGCTCCAGACCGTCTGGGGAGATCCGCAATTGATTGGGGTTGGGGCGACGGCCGGAGGCGGAGCCTATTTGCTGGGCTCGCTGGCCAACTTGCCGTATGCTCTGGCATCTACCGAAGCAGAATTCATTACTCCCAAGAACATCCAGGCGCTGATCTGGAGGGAGGTGGTGCCAGATTTAGTGGTTGCTGCAATTCTGCCCCGTTGGTGGAGCGTCAGCCGGAATGAGATGCATGCCGCGGCTCTCTATCAGCGCGCGGGAGAAGAACTCCTGACGCTTTCGGCAGCCGACCCAGCCCTTCGCGAGAATGTAGTGCGTATCCTTGCCGATCGAATGACCCCGGACCAGATAGACACGGTCCAACATGCTCTTGAGAGTCCGGAAAGCGCAGAGGAATTGGTCTCCCGAATACTGCCTTCGGACAGTTTTTATCTTGCGGCGGAGATGCGCCGTCAACATCCGGAGCAGGCTTCGAGTGTAGGACAGGCAGCACGGGAGTTGGACAACCTTTCCGACTCATTTCCGACCGAGTCCAGTCCGTCGCAAATCGCGAAAGATTTCGGAGTACCCCATCCCACGATGGCGCTCAGTAGTACATGCACTTTTCTTGCCATGAAGCCGGTCCCGCCGTATGGAGGGAATGGCAGCGGTCTGATGGCAGAGTCATGGGAATCCAATAACCTCTACTGGGCAAGACTCGCGGATGAAACGGGTAAGTCTCCGGCGATGCTCAATGTCCTGGTGCCCGCTTTGACGCGCCGCATGATCGTCAACATCTTTGGAAGCAATATCGATGATTGGCCGGCACTATCGCGCGCAATGTGGGAAACCGGGAAGGAATTTCGAGAGGGAAAGATCGAGTCGGACGCGGTAGATATTGCTGGCCGCCAATAAACGCGAAGGAGAGGTCATCGTGCTTATCCAATCCATTCTCAGAAGTAGGGCTATCACATGTTTTGGAATCGCCGCGTGTTTCTTCTTATTTGAGGGCAAAGGGTCGCGCACGGCAGCTCAGGATGACCCGATGCGCTTTCGCGTGGATGTGGTCCTTGTCCAGGTGAATGTGGCAGTGATGGATAACAAAGGAAACTACATCACGGGGCTCCACCCGGAAGACTTCTCCATTACTGAGGACAAGATTCCGCAGAAGGTCTCTACGTTCGAGGAAAGCAGCGAATCACGCAAACACTCAATTGAGTCCCCTCGGTCGAATGAGACGAGCGACCTGGGCAACGGTTCCCCATCCAATCCAGCAGAGAACGCCGCCGCGGGTACACTCTCGCGAGTGTCCGATAGTGTTTTCATTCTCTTCGATACAAGCAACTACATGTATCGAAGCTTTGTTTTTGCACAGGACGCGATTGCGGATTTCGTCCGCTCCATGGATGGTTTCGGAAAGGTCGCCTTCTATTCGTATAGCAGGAATCTTTTGCGCGCGACCACGCTTACCACAGATCGATTCCGCGTCGAGACCGGTGTTCGCAGTACAGTCGCCGGCGACGATGCGGCACTTTACAACAGTCTGTTGCTAACCGTCCAGGACGCGGCACCTCTAAGAGGACGGAAGGCGATCGTCGTCTTTTCGAATGGCCCCGACAACGCCAGCTCAGTTCCACCCGAGGACGTTGCAGAACTCGCCCAATCCACCGGCACCCTCATCTACATCATCAGCACGAGGCAAGCACAGGAAGAACCTGTTTCCGCGGCTGCCTTTGAACGAATGAGCAAGGTTTCCGGTGGAAAGGCCTACTTCGCCAGGAACTGGCGTGAGGAGAAGCGCGCCTTTGCTGACATCCGGGAAGATTTGGCTCACCTGTATACCCTGAGCTACTATCCGCAACTCAATCCCAATCATGGTTGGCGGGCGATCAAGGTGAGGCTGGTAGGAAAGAACCTGCAGAAATACCACATACGGACTCGAGACGGATACCGGCTTTTGCCGGCCACGTCAAGGACATCGAAATATGGCTCGGAGTCTAAGGCCGACTCAGACTTGAAATGACCGAATCCGTTCAGAACCTGTGCTAGCGCTCAGGCCACCGGAAAGGCAACGCATCGCTCGCTAATTGAAGAGTCAAAGACTATTTGCTGATTTTAGTCGAACTAATAGGTCGCTCTCCCGCCGCTATTGCGTCCTGCATAAATAATGCAATAATAGAGGCTGAGGATTTTAATCCTTATGCCCAGACTGAAGGGGAGCGCCGATCTTCTTGAGGATCGGCGCCGACGCGCTTTGGCGTTGCTGGATGATGGACTCTCTCTCA
>WNGK01013013.1_pt1 | contig 10252 bp, 8 predicted proteins | sample 5400601 | NCBI WGS metagenome assembly WNGK01 (sample SAMN13153376, study PRJNA577476) | soil metagenome | isolation source: 60 cm soil or saprolite under Garry oak tree replicate 1 | place: USA:California | collected 2016-06-15 | reverse complement strand
GGGAATTGGCCGCCTATGGAATGCGGATCGCCCCGTTGCAAACTCACTTTACTGACTCTCCGGGGATAGAATAATGGGTCGCGCGGCGATGCTACCTAGTAGCCGCGGACCCATTTTCATTTTCTCAGGAGTGAGCGTGAGCGCGGAGCGACACAGCAAGCTCGACTGGATGGATGTAATTTGGCTCTTGTTTTTGCTGGGCTTGGCATTGCTGCCCCCGGTCCGCGAGGTGCACAAGCAAATCATTCTCCTGGCTATTGGTATTCTCCAGCTTTTGGAAGGCCAACTCGTCGAGCGGCTACCGAAGAGAGGCCGGAGCTACGCGGTGCTGCTGAAGATTCTGCTGGCCATGCTCCTGATCAGCCATACGGGGGAAGTAGGCATCAACAGCAGTTACTATCCCATCTTTTATCTTCCGGTTGTCACTGCCGCTGTTTACTTCGACGCATGGCAGACGCTCGCTTGGACTTCGATTGCTTCGGCCGCTTATTGCTCTTATCTCTTAGCGGCGCTGCAGGAATATGAACTCGCTCCGGGTGCCGAGGCGGAATTGGCCCTGCGCATCCTTTTCTTTTTTCTTGCCGCCATGGTGGTAAATCGATTCGCCACAGAGAATAAGCGCCAGACCCGGCGCTACCAGATGCTTGCGGAGCAATTTGCGAAAGCCAATCGAGAACTCGAGCAAGCTCAGGCGGAAGCTCGCCGTTCCGAACGTCTGGCCGCGCTGGGCCAGCTTTCCGCGGGTCTGGCACATGAGATCCGCAATCCGCTGGGAATCATTAAAGGTTCGGCGGAAATGCTGAATCAAAGGGTCCAAACCGCGGAACCGCTGGTGGCCGAATTGGCGGGATACATTTCCACGGAAGTGAATCGCCTCAGCGCTCTGGTGAGCCGGTTTCTCGATTTTGCCCGGCCGCTTCGTCTCGAAGCGCGAGCCTGTTCGGTTCCCGAAATCGTGGATCGGGCGCTCCGGGCCGTCGCCGCCAATTGGAATGGGCCAGAGATTAAGGTCGAGCGCCACTATGAAAGAGATCTGCCGTATGCCGCTGTGGATGAGAATCTTTGCGAGCAGGTGTTCGTCAATCTCATACAGAACGCTTACGATGCCACGAGCGAGAGCGGAGGCAGGCTGCGCATTTCGATCGCTCTAGGCGCGCGAGGCGAGCGGAGCGGCATCGAGGTGCGAGTGCTGGATTCGGGGCCGGGAATTCCTCCTGAGCTGCGCGAACAGATCTTCAATCCATTCTTCACCACCAAGAAAAGCGGTGTGGGCCTGGGGCTCTCCATCGTGTCCAAAATTGTGGACGAACATCGCGGGTCTATTGAACTTCTCGGTGGCCAGCGGACCGGGGGAGAACCCGGGGCTTGCTTCGTGATCTTCCTGCCGCTGGCGGAACAGGCAGTCGTTCCTGAAGCGGAAGCGGCATCCAGGGCTTAATCGCGTGGCCGCCATTCTCATCGTCGAAGACGAGGCTCGCATGCGCCGGCTGCTGGAGCTGGACCTCAGCGAGGCCGGTTATCAGACGTTTTCGGCTGCCGATGCGGAGAAAGGCCTGGACCTGCTGCGCCGCGAGCAGATCGATCTGGTGCTCACGGATTTAAAGCTGCCCGGCCTGGGCGGGCTGGAATTCCTTCAAGCCGCCAAGCGCCTCAATGGAGCCTTGCCGGTCGTGGTCATGACCGCCTATGGCACAGTTGAAACCGCCGTGGAAGCCATGAAGGCGGGGGCCAGCGACTACGTGTTGAAGCCATTTTCCCTCGCGGAAATGCGCTTAGTGGTGCAAAAGGAATTGGACGTTCGGCGTCTGCGCGAGGAGAACCGCAGCCTGCGCGAGGCGCTGGGACGGCAGTACAACTACCCCAATATCGTCGCCCGCAGCTCGAGGATGCAAGAAGTATTGGCGCTGGCGGAGCGGGTCGCGGCGACGTTCTCCACGGTGCTCATCGGCGGGGAGAGCGGCGTGGGAAAAGACTTGATCGCACATCTGATTCATCAGCGATCCAGCCGCGCGTCAGGTCCCTTTGTGAAGATCAATAGCACCGCCATTCCGGAAAATCTCCTCGAAAGCGAGCTCTTCGGCTACGAAAAAGGCGCCTTTACCGGGGCGACGGCGAGCAAGCCGGGAAAGTTTGAGCTGGCCGATAAAGGCACGCTCTTTCTCGATGAAATTGGAGATATACCTCCGGCCATACAGGTGAAACTCCTGCGCGTCTTGCAAGAACGCGAATTTGAGCGACTGGGCGGCACGCGCACGATCAAGGTGGATGTGCGCCTCATCGCGGCCACCAATCGCGACCTGCGCGCTGCGCTGGAACAAGGGACGTTTCGCGAAGACCTTTATTATCGGCTGAACGTCGTGCCCATCGATATACCGCCTCTTCGCGAGCATAAGGAAGACATTCCCGATTTAGTGAATCTCTTCCTTGCGCACCTCGCGCAGAAATCTCAGAAGAAGCTGGATGGTATAAAGCCGGAAGCTCTCCGAAAGCTTATGGATTTTCACTGGCCCGGCAACGTTCGAGAATTAGAGAACATCGTGGAGCGCGCCTGCGCGCTGGCTGCGGGGCCCTTCATCGGACCGGGCGACATCCATATGGATCACGCGCCCGACCGAAACCACGTTGGGTCGGCCCCCCTCTTGCCCGAAGGCAAAACGCTCGACCAGTGGGAAGATGAAATTATTCGCGAGGCCTACCGCCGCGCCAGCGGAAATAAAAGTGAAGCAGCTCGCATGCTTGGTCTTTCCCGCAATGCACTGCGCTACAGACTGGAGAAGATCGGCATCGCCGACGAATCCTCGAAAACGCCGCAAGAGTAATGCAAGCTCGGGTGCGGCTTCCGATTCCCTCGAAGAGGGCAAAATTCAGTTCGCGCGGGTAAGCCTTGGACCGGTGGTTGAAAACCACCATTTTGGTGGATTCCGGCCACCATTATTGAATTTGAAACGAGATCCCCTCATCTAAGCACCTGAGTCTAGGAGATATAGCGGCCTTCTGCCCTAGCGGGTTTGGCACGCCGCGTGCCCTTCCTATCGCGGGACATTGAACGAGGTGGCCCATGAGAACGAATAGAGCTAGTTGGTTGGCAATTCCCATTCTCGCGCTTTTCGCGGTAATTCCGGCAGGGGCCCAAGCACCTGGTCCGGAGCCCGGCACTACCGGGACGCAAAATGATCCGGGCGTGGCCCGGGTCAGCTTTATACACGGCGACGTCACCATGCAGCGGGGTCACTCCGGCGACTTCTCCTCGCTGGCTTTGAATACGCCGCTCGTGACTGGGGATAAAGTTGCCACAGGCGATGGCTCGCGAACCGAGCTCCAACTCGACTATGCGAACATCCTGCGCTTGGATCAAAACGCCCAGGCAACTCTCGCGACGCTGGATAAAGATCGCATACAGGTTCAGGTGAGCCAGGGTCTGGCCCACTATTCCGTGCTGAAGGGTTCGCGGGCGGATGTAGAGATTGATACACCCAACGTTTCCATCCACCCCGTTCGGGAGGGGCGCTATCGGGTCCAAGTGAATTCCGATGGTGACACTCTTGTGACGGTCAACGACGGCGAAGCGCAGGTTTCCACTTCCGAAGGCAGCACGACGGCTAAGAGAGATCAACTCATCACCGTTCGTGGAACCGGTACTGAGGCGCAGTTCAAAGTCACCGAGGCGCCCAAAACGGACGATTGGGATAAGTGGAACAGAGATCGCGACAATATCATTTACAACGCGAACGCCTACCGAAGGACGAATCACTATTACACAGGCGCATCCGACCTCGACGCTCATGGCACCTGGACCGAAGTTCCCGACTACGGACAGGTTTGGGTTCCTCAAGTTGATTATGGCTGGGCACCCTATCGAGATGGCCGTTGGGTCTGGGAGCCGTACTGGGGTTGGACTTGGGTTTCTTATGAGCCTTGGGGCTGGGCGCCATATCACTACGGGCGCTGGTTCCTCTGGGGTGGATCATGGGCCTGGTGGCCCGGCCCGATTTACCCGGCTTATCAGCCGATTTGGGCTCCCGCATACGTATCTTTCTTCGGATTTGGCGGAGGCGCGGGCTTCGGCTTCGGCGGGGGGTTTGGATTCGGCTCCATTGGCTGGCTTCCGATTGGGCCCTGCGACTTCTTCCATCCCTGGTGGGGCGGTTTTGGGGATCGCTTTGGAGTCGTAAACGTCACCAGTATCACGAACGTTACCAACATCACCAACATCAACAATGGAATCGCGCCGCTGCATGGCGGCAATCAGTTTTCTAATCTTCACAGCATGCTGATCAACGACCGCATGCGCCAAGGCGTTTCCGGCGTGCCGGCGGAAAGCTTTGGACGGGGCGCAGGAACAGTACGGAGCGTAGCGGCGTCGGAATTGCGTGGAGGGCACATGATGACCGGCAACCTGCCGGTCGTGCCGAGCCGCGATAGTCTCCGCGTATCGAACCGGCCGGTCAATTCGGCGCTTGCTTCGCGAATGATTGCGCAGCACAGCTTCTTCTCGAAGAACACGCCGGCCGCGCGGCCGGAGTCGTTCTCCTCTCAAGCCGCGCGCGTAAGTGAATCCATCCAGCGTAGCGGCCAATTCCAGGCTATCAACGCTTCGAGAGCCCCCGAAAATCCGGGAGCGAATCGTCCGGGCTTCGCCGGTCAATCCGCGACGAGGCAGCAACCTAACGGAGGGCCGCAGCCCAATTCGGCTGCGGGAGTTCGCAATCCTGTCCAGTCTCAGGTGCGCGGCGGCCAGACCTTTGAGGGACAAGGTCAGCGTCCGCAAGCCTCACAGGGGGCGAATGGCTGGCAGCGTTTTGGCGGCGAGCGCGGCGCTTCGGGCGCACAATCGCCTGCGGCGCGATCGCAACTCCGGTCGAATGCCCAGCCGGAATTCCGCAGCAACGCTCCGGTTGGCCGGCCGTCTCCTAACGCTGGCGAGGCCTCCGGTTGGCAGCGCTTCTCCAGGTCCAATGGACCGGCCGCGGCGCCCAATAGCGGTTTCAGTTCGCCGCCCAGCGCTGGTCGGCCGACCCTGGATATGAACAAGCCTATCGTTAACGAGCGGTCGTATCGACCCAATGGCGATAGCTACGCCGGAACGAATCGCGGCAGCTCCGTGCCCGCATATCGCCCGGTGCCGAATACTTCCCAGCCAAGCTACCGTGGCTCTCCCTATTCCGCACCGAGCAACTCGGCTCCACGTTACTCTGCTCCGGCTCCGAACTATCGCAGTTATCCGTCGAATCCCTCTCCAACCTATCGGAGCGCGCCCGCGCCTCAATCGTCCGGTTCGGGTAGCTACGGTGGATATCGCGGTGGAGGCGGCGGTTACGGCGGCGGCGGTTCTCGTGGCGGCGGTAGTTACGGAGGAGGCGGTGGTAGTTATGGGGGCGGCGGTTCTCGCGGAGGCGGTGGTTCCGGAGGCGGCGGTGGTTCCCGGGGAGGCGGTACTTCCGGCGGGCATTCTTCCGGAGGCTCCTCGCGCGGCCGCTAGAGAATAAAAGCAGAGTAGCAGCAGAGTGCGCGGTCTTCCGTCCCCGGAAGGCCGCGCTTCTTTTTGCGCCAAATTCGAGCGCGCGGCGCCGATCTCTCGGATTGAGAGCCCGGCGAAAGACGGTCAGGGCAGACTAAATACCTCGACCGTCTTTTGGTTCGCTATACTGCTCGGGTACCTGAACCGGGGAACGGTGTATCCCTTCATTCATATCGGCCCTTTGACGCTGGGGACTTACGGAATCATGGTCGCTACCGGCCTGATCTGTGCGTTCTTTGTGATACGCGCGGACCTGGGCCGGAGGGGCTACGGAGCCGAGGCGGAAAATATCATCGGCACAACGGGCTTGGCCGGTCTCGTCGGCGCGCGGCTTTATCATCTGCTTGAAGCCCCGTCGGAGTTTTTTGCCCATCCCTTGCGGTTGCTTTTCAGCACCATGGGTTTCGCCTGGTTTGGCGCAGTGATTGGCGGTTTTGTGGCCCTGGTTCTGCTGGCGCGGCACTACCAAATGAAAATTCTGTTGATGCTGGATATCGCATCCCCCGCCGCGGCCATCGGGTATGGCGTCGGCCGCATCGGGTGTCTGATCTCGGGAGACGGAGATTACGGTATCCCTACAGCACTCCCTTGGGGCATGAGTTTTCCCAATGGCCTCGTACCCACGACCGAGAAAGTTCACCCCACGCCAATCTATGAATTTCTGGGCGCGATGTTGATTGGCTATATTTTATGGCGTGTTGGCGCGCGCGCCATCGATGGACTGCGGCCCGCCGGCGAAGTCTTCGCTCTTTACCTGATTCTGACGGGCGTGGCGCGTTTCCTGGTGGAAATCATTCGCATCAATCCCCGCTCGTTCTTTGGTTTGACGAACGCGCAGGCGGCAAGCATCGCTTCGGTTCTCGCGGGCGTATTCCTATTGCTCGCGCTGCTGCGAAGAATCCGCCCGCAAACGGTCATCTAAGGCTCGGCGTACCGAGCATCTGAGTTTCGCCGCGTACCGAGCCTAGTGTCGTTCCAACTATTTTGGCCAAATGGCTGGAGGTGCGATGACCTACTCCTACGTTTTGTTGAGCGACCGGGACGGAAATTTCTACATCGGCAGCACAGGGGACTTGCGAGCACGATTTCTGAAACACAACTCCGGCGCGGTACGTTCCACCGCTTATCGCCGGCCCTGGCGATTGATCTACTACGAGGGATGTTGGAACGCCAACGACGCCCGCCGACGAGAACGCTAGTTGAAATCGGGGCGAGGAGGGCGCTATCTCAAACAGCGCCTCGCTTCTTGGCTGGCACCGAACCGACCCGGTTCGGCGCTGGCTGAAATTCGTAGCAACAAGTTGGAACGGCACTAGAGCATCTGCCGCAACACGTAAGGCAAAATTCCGCCATGGCGGTAGTAGGCGACCTCCTCGGGTGTGTCGGCACGCGCCACGACTTCAAAAACCTTCTCCTTACCTCGATCGTCGCGCGCATGCACGCGAAGCTTCGCTCGCGGCGCCAGCTTGCTCGCGCCTTCTACCGTGAAGGATTCGTGACCGGTAATCCCGAGCAATTCCGCGGTTTCGCCCGGCTTGAACTCCAGCGGCAGCACACCCATGCCGACCAAATTACTGCGGTGAATCCGCTCATAGCTTTCCGCAATCACCGCGCGGACGCCCAGCAGCAGCGTGCCCTTGGCAGCCCAATCGCGTGAAGAGCCTGCGCCGTACTCCTTGCCCGCGAGCACCACGAGTGGGATACCTTCCTGCTTATAGCGCATCGCCGCATCATAAATGGTCATTTTCTCGCCGCTCGGCTGATGCAAGGTCCAGCCGCCTTCGGTGCCGGGGGCAAGCTGATTCCTCAGGCGAATATTTGCGAATGTGCCGCGCATCATCACTTCGTGATTGCCGCGGCGAGCGCCATAGGAATTAAATTCCGAGGGTTTGACGCCATTGGCGATCAGGTACTTGCCCGCCGGCCCATCGGGCTGAATCGAGCCTGCCGGTGAGATATGGTCGGTGGTAACGCTATGTCCGAGCACCGCCAGGACACGCGCGTTGCGAATATCCGCGAGTTCAAGTGGCTTCTCGGGCATTCCGTCGAAGAAGGGCGGGCACTTGATGTAAGTGGACTTCACCTCCCAGGCGTAGAGATCGCCTTCCGGAACATGCAGCCCCCGCCAGCGCTCATCGCCTGCGAAGATTTCGCCGTACTCCTTGCGGTACATATCCGTGGTCACCGCTTTGCGCACCGTTTCTTCCACTTCTTTGGGCGTCGGCCAAATATCACGCAGGTACACGGGCTTGCCGTTGCGATCATTGCCCAGAGAATCGGTGGCCATATCGAAATCCATACGGCCGGCCAGCGCATAAGCGACCACGAGCGGCGGCGAAGCCAGATAATTTGCGCGGACCAGAGGATGAATGCGGCCCTCGAAGTTACGGTTGCCGCTGAGCACAGAGACGGCGACCAAGCTGTTTTCTTTAATGGCGGAGCCGATCGCCTCGGGAAGCGGACCGCTATTCCCAATGCACGTCGTGCAGCCAAAACCCACGAGGTGAAAATTCAATTTTTCGAGATACGGAGTGAGCCCGGCTGCCTTGAGATAATCGGTTACGACCTTAGACCCGGGCGCGAGGCTCGTCTTTACCCAGGGCTTGGATTCCAATCCACGTTCCACAGCCTTTTTCGCCACGAGTCCGGCACCCAACATCAACGAAGGATTCGACGTATTGGTGCAGCTGGTGATCGCGGCAATCACCACCGAGCCGTTGGAGAGCTCGAAGCGGTCCCCGTTGTTTTTAACCGCGACGTGCTTGGATGCAGTGCCCTCCATGGATTTGGCAAAGAAGCTTTTGGCCTGCCGCAGCGGGACGCGGTCCTGTGGCCGCTTGGGCCCCGCCAACGCTTGGTGTAAGCGTCGACGAGCGCCAGGCGCTCGTCGCTCCGTCCCGTAAACCGCAAGTACGCCAGCGTCTCCGCATCCACGGGAAAAAATCCCATCGTCGCGCCGTACTCTGGCGCCATGTTCGCGATGGTGGCGCGATCCGGCAGAGTCAGATTAGTTAGACCCGTTCCGTAGAACTCGACGAATTGCCCCACCACGCCTTTCTTGCGCAACATCTCGGTGACAGTGAGCACCAGGTCGGTAGCCGTCGCCCCTTCCGGCAGGCGCCCGTGCAGTTTGAATCCGACCACATCGGGAACGAGCATCGAGAGCGGCTGGCCAAGCATGGCCGCCTCGGCTTCGATGCCTCCTACGCCCCAGCCAAAGACGCCGAGCCCATTTACCATCGTGGTGTGGGAATCGGTTCCCACCAGCGAATCCGGATAAGCTGCCGGGCGGCCATCGGGCGCGCGGTCGCAGACCACGCGAGCCAGATATTCGAGATTTACCTGATGGCAGATGCCCATATCTGGCGGCACGACCTTAAAATTCCGAAAAGCGCTCTGGCCCCAGCGCAAGAATTGATAACGCTCCACGTTGCGCTGAAACTCCATTTGGGCATTAAACGCGAAGGCCATGTCGCTGCCGAATTTGTCGACCTGCACGGAGTGATCGATCACGAGTTCGGCGGGAAGCAGGGGATTGATCTTCTTGGGGTCGCCGCCCATCTTCGCGACGGCGTCACGCATGGCCGCAAGATCGGCAACAGCCGGAACTCCCGTGAAATCCTGCAGCAGCACCCGCGCCGGCATGAAGGCGATCTCCGCACGGCGGTCGGTCAACGGCTGCCATTCCGCGAGCGCCTCAATATCTTTGGCGTGAACGAATCGGCCGTCCTCCTGGCGCAGCAGGTTCTCGAGCAAAATGCGAATGGAGAAGGGGAGTTGGCCCACGTGGCCGATTCCCCTGCGCTCCAGCGCCTCGAGGCGATGAACCTCATAGCCCCGGTTACCCACCGTGAGCGTATCGCGGGCGCCCAACGAGTTTTTTGACGCGGCAGGCATACTCGGAATCCTCTCTGACCACTGGCCCTATGCGGATCGATCTAGCAAAGCATCATAGCGCAAACAGCGGGCTATGTGTGGAGCCCTAAGGGCGCGTTGCCGAGCACGCTGCGCGTTTTCGACCGCTCACTCCCGAGTACGTGAAGATAGGATACGCTCATAATCTGCATGTGACCCGATCCAATCTCCTCGCCCGCTTACACTCCCAGGGCCCGGTAGGCCCGCGAAATTCGTACAGAATAGATCGGTTCGACCGCGTGCACTTTTTTCAGATGGAGGCTGGGATGATGCGGGTTCTCGACAAACTTGCGGTAGGCCTCACGAGCCTGGCCCTGAACATCCGGCGGGAGGTCTGCAAAGCATCGCCGAAAGCTAAGGGTTGTACGGGACTTCACAGCCGGTCAATGTCGAGAGGTTTCGTCCGACCCGCGCGATGCTCCTCAAGAGCTTCTTTCGCGAGGTCGGCCAGCCGGCTTTGAGAGGCCGCAAAGAGTTCCGACCAACGCTTCTCAGAAGCCAGTTCCTCAAGGAGCCAAAGTCCCATAGCATCCTGCTCGTCGCGCGGAAGCTGTTCGGCTTGCTCGAATGCCTTCTTGAGCAATTCCGTCATGTTGCCTCAAGGAAAATTGTACTCCCGCCCCCAAAATCGCACCAGCCACATCTTCCCTACATGCCGTGCGCCCTGCGATCCGGCGGAATCGTCTACAATGCAGAGTGAGGAAGACGCCCGCCATGAAGGTTGTGTTGATTTCCACGTATGAGCTTGGCCACCAGCCCTTTGGACTGGCTTCGCCGGCCGCTTGGCTGCGCCGCACCGGCGCCGAAGTCACCTGCCTT
>WNGK01009078.1_pt1 | contig 10254 bp, 7 predicted proteins | sample 5400601 | NCBI WGS metagenome assembly WNGK01 (sample SAMN13153376, study PRJNA577476) | soil metagenome | isolation source: 60 cm soil or saprolite under Garry oak tree replicate 1 | place: USA:California | collected 2016-06-15 | reverse complement strand
TCGAAAGCCCTCCATCTGAATCGTTCCGGTAATCCTCGGACGCAGCGGTGTCTTTTCCTGCGGAAGACCGCCCAACATTGCGAGAAGATGCTGTTCGATTTCTCTTTGCACAGCCAGCAACTCCTGTTCACTTCTGATCCCGTCCCAAGTTTTGCGTCGCTGATCATCCTGCTGCCACGCCATTTCCGTCTGATATTGCAGGTAGGGAGTGATGACAGGGGATTCCTTTGTTACGGGCGGGAGCACGTGGAACGCATTGGCAGCGGGCCCATCTGCAGCGGCGGCGAATAAACCGCAAGCTGCCCATAGCGCGAAGATGAGGACGGTTTTCATCCTTGGCAACGTACCTGACGCGTCACTGGTTTACGCCACTAGCCAGAAAACCGCCGTCGACCGCCAGCAGGTGCCCAGTGACGAAGCTGGCCGCATCCGAAGCCAGGAACACTGCGGCCCCCGCCAGTTCCTCGAGCTGCCCGAAACGATGCATGGGCGTTCGCAGCAAGAATTCCCGCCCGCGATCCGTGCCGTCGAGCAAGGAAGCATTCATGTCGGTGCGAAACACCCCCGGCGCAAGCGCGTTGACGCAGACCCCAAACCTGGCCCACTCCACGGCGAGCGCTTTGGTCAGGGAAGCAACCGCTCCTTTGCTGGCGGTGTAGGCCGCAACTTCATGCAGGCCCACGAAAGAAGATAGAGAACCGATATTGATGATCCGGCCATAGCGACGCTCGACCATGTGGCGACCGAATACTCGGCAGGCACGGTAAGTACCAGTCAGGTTCGTTTCCAGGATCGCATTCCAATCCGCGTCCGGAAACTCAAGGGTCGGCATGCGTTTGGTACGGCCAGCGCAATTTACCAGGATCTCGACGCTTCCGAAGGCATCGCGCACTCGTTCCAGCAAATGTTCGAGGCTGGAATTGTCAAGCACGTCGCAGGTTGCGACGAGAGAATGGCGTTCGAGAGCCTCAACCGCGGATACCGCGGCGCGCACCTGTTCCCCGCGGCGTCCCGTCGGCACCACATTCGCTCCGGCCTGCGCCAGGCCCTTGCTGAGTGCCAATCCGATACCGCTGGTACCGCCGATAACGACAGCAGTCTTGTCCTTCAGTTCGAGTAGAGGATGTCCCATTGGAAAGAGTCCGTCGCCGCAAGACAGCTTATCAGCCGCTTATCAACCCGCCCTGACCGCTGCCGAATTATAAAGTGAAGGCGGCACGAATGCAGGAATCTGTATGAGGTTGTGTGTTCAAGAAGCTTTGGAAATGCCCAGCCTCTGAATACAATCCTGCAGAAGTTCCGCTTCCCACGGAGGCCGTCGCATATTGCGAGGATGCGGCGAATCACTCGATATGCGTCCGGTAGAATGGAGAAAAATCGCAGCCGAATGTTTGTAGGCGGCAATCGGTTCGCGGAAAGCCACATTCCCGAGATGTTGCAGGGCGTCTGAGAGTTCGTAGTAGCGAGCGTCTCCCGACTCCCAAAGCCGATCTCGTTCGGCAAACTTTTCTGGAGCGAACGTTGCCAGCCCCAGCAGATAGTCCGACCCATACTCGATCATGTTGATCCCAAGATCGTTTCCGGTAAAAATGCAAAAATCGGGCCGATGCTTATCCCGCAGCGCAAGGCGCTCCCACTCCAAATTCCGGTCAAGGGACGAATGCTTCATTCCCTTTAATCCGGGAATATCCATGAGCCCGCGAACCGTGCTCTCATCAAAGATCTCTCCATTCACCGCGAACCGGGGACTTAATTCAAACGCCAGCACTTCCGTATAGTTCTTGCAAATAGTCTCATACGTGGCGACCTTTTCCTGTGCCGTCTTGCCATGCAGCCTCGAAGTCTGGAACACGATTGGCAGAGCGCCGAAGCCAACAATGATGTCGAGTTGCTGCCGGTAAAGGGTGACAACATCTCCCTCCTGGTTTTCAATGTATGCTCCCGCCACAAACATCACATCTTTTCCAAGAGCATCGCGGGTCCAGCCCAGAACGTTGCGCTTTTCCGTCTCCGTCAGAAAATTCACGTAACCGGTATCCATATTCACGGCATTCGTCAAATGAACTCCATGCGTGGAGACCAGATGCTTTTGAAACGCGTCGACGTCGACCCTTCCGTCAGCCCGATGAGGCAATAACGTCGCGGCGATGCCCCGCACCTTGCGACAAGGTTTTTGCCTCCTGATGAGAGCTTCGATTGGGTTGTGCTCACCGATTCGGCGGAAAATCTTATTCACCTGTCCTTTGAGAAGTCGACTACTTCTTCTTCAATTTCGTCAGTAGTTCTGCAAATTCGGATTCTTTGTAATAGTCATCCAGAGGGTAGCATCCCGATGGCAATCCGTTTCGCGGCGCTGTCGTGCAATCACTGAACGTTCTGCAGATGCGCTTGCGTTGCAGAGGCCGTCCCTCCGTCGCGTCCCAAAGAATTTGAGGATAGGTCAACACCATACGCCCAAGGCCGACGGAATCGACCCACCCAAGCCGTACGGCGGCTTGCGCAACGTGAGGCAAGAACTCCTGCAAGTAGCTATACGCTGATCCCACGAAAACCAGGCTAGGAAATTTCTGCTTCAGGCAGCGCGTGGTTTCCATCTGTCGGGCGACCCCGATCAGCGGATCCTCCGGAGGCTGGTATCCATCCGACGGCGGATAAAGCGCGGGACGCTGAATGTGAGGATTGTAGTAGGGGCTGCCGGCCGTCAGATTCACCAGGCGAATGTCCAACTCCTGCAAAAGAGAAAGAAGCCGGATCGTTTCGGTAAGATCTGGCTCCGTCGGATTCAGCGGGTTCACACCGAAACCATATCGGTATGGAACCAGGCTCTCGAAATGCTCGGGGATTCCGGGCCCAAGCTTCCCCTCGGAGGAGCGTTCTGGATCATGCCGGAAGGGAACCGTATCAAAAGCCGACAGTCGAACTCCAATATGAAGTCCGGGGGCAGCCGTGCGTATGCGGTCGACAATCTGCCGCAAGAAGTGAGTGCGATTCTCGAAACTTCCTCCGTACCGTCCCTCTCGAGTGTGCGCGGCCAGCAACTCATGACCTAAATAGCCGTGACAATGCTTGATATCAACAAAATCAAACCCCAATTTCCAGGCGCGGGCAGCCGCGACCTGAAAATGTTCCACGACCGCGTCCAGTTCAGCATCGGACAGCAGAGGAAAGTCATCCGGCAGTCGAAGCCGCCGATCCAAAATCGGGTGATGAAAAGCAATGCGCGGCTCCGCTCCGTCGTGCTTCGTTGGCCGAGAGTACCGTCCGGAATGGGTTAGCTGTAGCCCGATCAGAAGTCCATCATCGGAGCCGGCTGCAATCCTGTGTTCTTCCACCAAAGCCGCCCGCAGTTGTGCCAGACCCTTCTCTGTATGGGGGGCAATCAGCAGTTGATTGGGATTCGCGCGTCCTTCCGGAGTGACCGCAACGGCCTCCCCACCCCAGATTAATTTCGCTCCGCTGCTGCCAAAACGACGCCACCGCCGGACGGTGCTCTCACTTGGATTGCCCTCGAGAGTGCCATCCCAACCTTCCATCGGTTGGACGGCAAAGCGGTTTCCGATCTTGATGCCGCCAAGATGGATTGGGAGCCGCAGTGGAGAGTCTGCTCCGCGCGTGATCTCAGCGTCGCAGGGAATGGTCACCGCAAGCGAGCTCGCATGCCGCTGAAATTGGGTCACATCCTTGAGGCTACCGATTCGGAGAATGGCGGAGGCTGCCATGTGATTTTCTGATTCGTCAGAATACAACATCGGATTCATCTATGCGTCAGCCTTCAACAATGCTCGTGTTTCAAGCCCGCTCGCAGCGGAAATCGACGGCGGTGTCTTCATATAAAATTGCATAGTTGCCCTGCTCTCTGCCGAGACTACTGAAATTGCCCAGGAGAAAGCGGTTTGCCACTCAATCGGGACGCACTCTGGTACAAAGACGCGATCATCTATCAAGTACACGTCCGCACCTTCTTCGACAGCAATGGTGATGGCGTCGGTGATTTTCAAGGGCTTGAACAGAAGCTCGATTACCTGCAGGAACTGGGGATCAGCGCGATATGGCTGATGCCGTTCTTCCCTTCACCGTTGCGCGATGATGGCTACGATATTGCCGACTACAACACGGTCCATTCCAGTTACGGGACTTTAGAGGATTTCCGCAAACTTCTGGAGTCGGCTCACGAACGAGGCATTCGGGTCATCATCGAGATGGTGTTGAATCATACTTCCGATCAACACCCGTGGTTTCAGGAATCGCGAAGTTCACAGAACAATCTGCGCCGCGATTGGTATGTCTGGAGTGATACCGATAATCGATATAAGGGAACTCGTATTATTTTTCTCGACACTGAAAAATCCAACTGGGCATGGGATCCCATTTCGAAGGCTTTTTATTGGCATCGTTTTTTCAGTCATCAGCCCGATCTTAATTACGACAATCCTGCCGTCCGGGAAGAGATGTGGAGGGTGATGAAGTTCTGGCTGGAAATGGGTGTGGACGCATTCCGGCTGGACGCTGTCCCGTACCTGGTCGAACGCGAGGGCACAAATTGTGAGAACCTGCCGGAAACGCATGACGTCATAAAGGAGCTACGGCGAAAGCTCGATGAACAGTTTAGTGAACGAATGCTCCTGGCCGAGGCCAATCAGTGGCCCGCAGATCTTCGCCCGTATTTCGGGAATGGCGATGAATTCCAAATGGCGTTTCATTTTCCGCTGATGCCCCGGATGTTCATGGGCCTGAAATTGGAAGACCGCAAGCCGATTACCGAGATCCTGCAACAGACTCCGGAGATCCCTCCTTCGTGCCAGTGGTGCTTATTCCTGCGAAACCATGATGAATTGACCCTGGAAATGGTGACCGACACGGAGCGCGATTACATGTACGACGTGTACGCGGAAAATAAGACCATGCGCCTGAATCTGGGGATTCGGAGACGGCTCGCTCCGTTGCTGAGCAACGACCGCAGGCGCATCGAGTTGATGAATGGAATGCTGATGTCGCTGCCGGGCACTCCGATCATCTATTACGGCGATGAAATAGGAATGGGCGATAACATAAGTTTAGGCGACCGGAACGGTGTGAGGACTCCGATGCAGTGGACCGGGGAGTGGAACAGCGGATTTTCTACCGCACAGCCCGACCGCTTGTATGCTCCCCTTATTCAGAGTCCAGTTTATGGTTATCCGGCCGTGAACGTTTTGGCACAAAGGGAAAGTGAACACTCGCTTCTCCGTTGGATGCAACGCATCATAACTGTCCGCCGATCGACCGGAGCGTTCGGCCGAGGATCGATTGAGTTTCTCTATCCGGCGAATCATAGAATACTCGCCTACTTACGGCGATTCGGGAAGGAAGCCGTGCTGATCGTCAACAATCTTTCAAGCACCGCGCAGGCGGTCGAACTGGACTTGCGGCGCTACAAAGGAAACATCCTGATCGAGATGTTTGGCAACAATATATTTCCGCGTGTGGGTGACCTGCCTTACCTGCTCACCATGGGCCCATACCAGTTCTATTGGTTCCGAATGCGACGAGTCTAGCCGAATGTGGAGAAGAAGATCTGACCCCACATTGCGCAAGGGCATTGGACAATAGTTCGCATGGAGTGAAATTTGGAAGATCAGACCTTTTTAACGGATGATTTTCTTCGCCAACTGATCAACGTCGGCGAAGTGGATATCCTCGTGGGCTTACCTACCCACAACAATGCCAAGACCATCGGGTCGATCGTCCACAAAGTTCAAAGCGGCATTTTGAGCGGGTTCCCACGGGAACGGGCCGTAATTATTAATGCCGACGGAGGTTCGCGTGACGGTACTCCCGAACTCGTCACGGGCATCTCTATCGGTGACATGCGCCCAGCCTCCAATTTATACGCACTACGGACGATGCACTCTATCAGTACAAAATATGCGAACAGCCCGGCGAGCGGGGTTGCTTTGCGCACCATCCTGGCAGCGGCTGAACTGCTCCGTGCCAAAGCATGTGTCGTGATCTCGCCCGCCTCGGCAAGCATTCAATCCGAATGGCTGTCGAAACTTCTGCGCCCCATTTACCGCGATGGTTTCGATCTGGTGACACCCACCTATCGCAGACACAAATTTGAGGGGTTGTTGATGACGAATTTGTTGTACCCGATGATTCGCGCCCTGTATGGAGTAAGAATCCGGGAGGCATACGCCCCGGAGTTCGCATTTTCCGGTCGATTGGGAAGTCAGTTTCTCGGCCAAAATGGCTGGAACAACGGAGCCGGCGGGGACGGCGTGGAACTCCGTTTCGCTCTGACCGCGATCGCCGGAAGACATCGCATTTGCCAGTCCTTTCTCGGAGAAAAGGAACCTGTCGAACGCCGCGCGGTTGACCTGGTGCCGACACTGCGACAAACGGTCGGCGCCCTGTTCTCCGCGCTGGAATCAGACTTTCCTGTATGGAGTATTGTCAACGGTTCGCAGCCAGTCCCCACTACCGGAAAGGATCAGGAAGTTGTCCTGGAACCAATGCGGGTCAACCGGAAGCGGCTGCGCGAGATGTTCTCAACTGGAGTTGCCGAATTGCAGTCCGTCTTTCACTCAATTCTTTGTCCCTCTACCTTGGCAGAACTCCAGCGAATCGCCCATCTGGGAGAAGACGAGTTTCGTTACCCTGCGGATTTATGGGTGAAGACGGTTTACGAGTTTGCCGCAGCGTTTCAGAAATCGGTGATCAATCGGGATCACATTATTCAGGCTCTGGCCCCGCTGTTTCGCGGGAGAATGTTTACATTCCTCGTCGAGAACCGTAACGCTTCTGCCAGCGATGTCGAGAACAATATCGAAGACTTGTGCCTTGAATTCGAGCGATTGAAACCGTATCTACTGCAGATGTGGAAATCGAGAGAGTGAGGCAACTATGCGGGAAATGATTATCAGCGAACTGTCGCAGGCGCTGCACGAGCTTAAATGGGGTTTTGCCCACTACCTTCCTCGTCTCATCGTAATGCTGATCCTTGCCTTCACGGGCTGGGTAGTCGCATACATCGTAAAAATGGCTTTGCGCAGCATCCTGAGACTTATTAATTTCGACAAGCTTTCAGAAAACGCGGGCGCCTCTCAACTCCTCACCAAAGCTGCTCTGCCGTCAGCCACGGAGATGTTGAGCCGGTTCGCTTTCTGGGTGACGTGGCTCGGCTTCATTCTTCTGGGTGTCAGTGTGCTTGGGATTCTCGGCTTGCAAGAGCAGATCGCAAGATTCTTTCTCTTCCTGCCGCGTCTGTTTGTGGCGATGTTTACCATGTTTGTCGGACTGCTGGCAGCTAGCTTCTTCTCTCGGGCTGCTCTGCTAGCCGCAGTAAATGCGAATGTGCCATCGCCCCGGATTCTGAGTATGGCGATACGCAGTGTCATTATTGTTTTCGTCCTCTCGATTGTCTTTGAAGAACTGGGCTTGGCAGAACAGACGATGCTCGTAGCCTTTGGAATTGTCTTCGGCGCCCTGATGCTGGGACTGGCTCTGGCATTTGGCATCGGAGGCAAGTCTTTGGCGCAGAGTTTTCTGGAGAAGAAATTTGTCCGTGGGCAGAAGGAGGAAAACGAAGACGAACTGTCGCCGCTCTAACTTTCCTATTCGCTGAAACAATGTGCGTTTCAGTGTTATGGCGCAACTGATAAAGCGCTGCCTCCGAGTTGAGGTTTTGCAGCTTTCATGAAAGCCAGATGCGAAGGTAATCAACGATCATACAGAAGCGTCAGCCCACGTAGTCGTTCCCTAATTTCCTTCGTCAGGTGCTTTGATTTGTAACGCCATTTCCAATTTCCGCTGAGCGTGCCAGGTAAATTCATTCGCGCGTCACTGCCAAGTCCCAATAAATCTTGCAATGGAATCATTGCGATGTTTGCTACGGACGCTAGAACCGCGCGAATGAATACCCAATTGACCGGCTCATTTTCAAACCCAAGGTATGCCCGGGTGAAATCGCGTTCCTTGCGAATGTCTTCTGTGCTTCGGGTGCTCTCTCCTACTCCCGAACTGGTCCACCATCCAACTGTGGTGTCATTGTCGTGTCCGCCGGTGTACGCGACAAGCTCGCGAGAATAATTGTGAGGACGGAAGCTTGGACCTTGCGGATCATTTCCGAATGCAAACTGGAGCAGGCTCATGCCGGGAAACCCAAACTGCTGGCGAATAGCTTCGACCTCGGGAGTAATTACTCCGAGGTTTTCAGCAACAAATGGCAAGTTTTTCAATTCACCTTGTAAGGTCTGGAAAAACTCCGCACCGGGACCTTTGATCCATTTGCCTTCGCTCGCTGTGCGGGCGGTTGCCGGAATTTCCCAGTAAGCCTCGAAACCGCGAAAGTGATCGAGACGTACAAGATCAAACAGTTTCAGTGATGCGCGGAAGCGGTCAATCCACCACTGGTGGCCGGAATTTGCAGATACATCCCAGCGGTACAAAGGGTTCCCCCAAAGCTGACCGGTCGCACTGAAATAGTCGGGTGGCACGCCTGCTACGGCGGTGGGTCGCCCCAGCTCGTCCAACCGAAACAACTCCGGATGAGCCCAAACGTCTGCGCTGTCGTGAGCAACGTAGATTGGGACATCGCCCATGATGCTTACCCCACAGCGACCGCAGTGAGTTTTTAGCCGCTCCCATTGCCGGAAGAATTCGAACTGGACAAACTTGTGAGTCTCAATCTCGCGTGACAACTTATCGTGCCACTCGTTCAGCGCGGAAGAATCCCTTTGTCGTATTCCCGGTTCCCAATGCACCCAGGCGGCGCCGTTGTAGACTCTCTTGCACGCTATGAATAGCGCGTAATCATTGAGCCAATCGCGATTGTTTTGGCAGAAAGAGTCGAAAGCGCCGCGGTCACTCTGAGCACGATCCGCAAAAAACGCCTGAGCGGCCCTGCAAAGCAATTCTTCTTTGAAGTCGATGACACGGCCGTAGGCGATCTGCTCCTCAGGAAAACTCGGCGCATTGGTCAGATCTTGCGCGGACAAAAGACCTTGCTCCAGCAGTTCGGTGAGATCGATCAGCAAGGGATTGCCTGCGAATGCCGAGAAGCACTGGTAAGGAGAATCGCCGTAGCCCGTGGGACTTAATGGCAAGACTTGCCAGATTTTTTGTCCTGACTCGCCAAGAAAATCCACGAAATCGCGAGCGGATGCGCCGAGATCGCCAATGCCGTGGCCACCAGGAAGCGATGTGACGTGAAGAAGGATTCCACTACAGCGAGGGAAGATCACGCGATTAACTTATGCCTCTGAGGGTGGCCATGCAATAGCTTGCAGCTCTCTTGAAAAAAATTCAATTTGTTTCACGCATTAAAAAAAGCAACCGGAAACTCCTCAAATAATTCACTAGCCATCAGACAGGGTTTACCATTCTCGCTCCTGGATGTCACTCGCTTCTGAGTGAGAACGTTATTCCAAGAGGATGGGGAATCCGTGGGCAACATGAGCCTGGTATCTCCCCACTCGAATTCATTCTTCCCTTTCGCGGGGAGGTGGGAACTCCATCTTGGAACCGCTGCCAGCGCCCACGACGTCGCCTGTCTCCGGCCAAATGCAACAAGATTACGGGAGCAGGCTCCGGTTGCTTGCATTGACAGGAATTCTCCGGCGCGGAACAGAGCTTCGTGATCGCGCCGGAAGCGAAGGGCTTTCCCGATCAGAAACAACTTGATTCGTCCATCATGCCAGTGCTCCGTTAGGTCACGCAATGCCTGGACGGAGTCGGCAGCCTCTGCATGCGTGATGCTCTCCAGCGCAGCAGCTCGCTTCGCAAAGTTGATCGGGCCGCGGTTGTCGGGATCAACCAGTCGCAGGTCCCATAATTCCGAGCCCTGGTAGAAATCCGGTACACCGGGCGAGGCAATCTTCAGCAGCGTCTGCGAGAGGCCATTAATCATCCCGAAGTACGCCACCTTCTTCTGAAACCGACGGAAGCCTTGAAGGAACTCGTGATTGGTTTCCGAGGAAAGAATTCTGCCGACAAATTTCAAAAGTGCATCTTCGTGTTGTTGATTTGGTCGCGTCCAACGGGTGTTTACCATGGCTTCGCGAGTGGCTTTGATGAGATGGCTCTGAATCCTTTCCTGCAGGGTCGCACAACTTTCTTGCTCAAGGGGCCAAACGCCAAGAAGCGTCTGATATAAAAAGTATTCTTCATTGCTGTCGGGGACAGCATGACCGCCGACCAGTTCCTTGTGCTGGGCGTTCTGTCTCGCCCACAGTTCCAAGTGATCCCGCCACTCAGATGGCATTTCCGAAAGCGCGT
>WNGK01009077.1_pt1 | contig 10254 bp, 9 predicted proteins | sample 5400601 | NCBI WGS metagenome assembly WNGK01 (sample SAMN13153376, study PRJNA577476) | soil metagenome | isolation source: 60 cm soil or saprolite under Garry oak tree replicate 1 | place: USA:California | collected 2016-06-15 | reverse complement strand
CGCCGGGCAGGCCGGTGCCCATGACCTTGGCCGCCCGGACCAGCACCGCCGTCTTCCAGTCCCCTTCGGCGCCGAATCCGTAGCCGTCCGCCATCAGCCGCTGCACCGCCAGGCCGGGCAACTGCTTCAGCCCGCCCAGGTCCTCGAAGTTGGTCGTGAAGGCCCCGAATCCGCCGGCGTCGAGGAAGGACCGGAGCCCGAGCTCGATCGCGGCACCGTCGCGCAGCGACTGATGGCGCTCCTTTCCGCGCTGGAGCTCGGGCGCGACGTCATAGGTGTCCTCGTACTCCTCCACCAGCGCGTCGACGTCCGCCGGGGCAGCGGCGTCCACCGCGGCCACCAGGTCGTTGACGCCCCAGGTGTTGACCTGGACGCCGAAGACGGCTTCCGCCTCGGTCTTGTCGCCTTCGGTGACGGCCACGTACCGCATGTTGTCGCCGAACCGCGCCAGCCGGAGCGACCGCGTCGCCGCCCACCCGGCCGCCGCCCGGGTCCAGGTCGCCACCTGCTCGACGACCCGTGGATCACTGACGTGCCCCGCGACGGTCTTACGCGGCACGGACAGCCTGGTCAGCACGTAGCCGAACTCCCGGTCGCCGTGCGCGGCCTGGTTCAGGTTCATGAAGTCGAAATCGATCGTCGCCCACGGCAGCGCGACGTTGGCCTGCGTGTGCAGGTGCAGCAGCGGCTTGTCCAGGGCGCTGAGCCCTGCGATCCACATCTTCGCCGGGCTGAACGTGTGCATCCACGCCACCAGACCGACCACCCGGTCGTCGGCGTTCGCCTCCAGGACGGTCCTGCGGATCGCATCGTGATCGACCAGGACCGGCTTCCAGACGAGTTTGACCCGGATCGCCGGGGCTTCGGAGAGCATGGCGGCGATACCGCGCGACTGCTCCGCCACCCGGCGGAGCGTCTCCTCCCCGTACAGATGCTGGCTTCCCGTCAGGAACCAGACCTCGAAGTCGTCCTGGGCGGTCGGTGCGGTCATCAGCGCTGTGCTCCTTGGCCGGCTTGAGGGTTTCCGTAGTACGCGTCCGGTCCGTGCTTGCGGCGGAAATGGCGTTCGAGCAGATACGGCGGGGCATCGGCGTGCGGGTTCAGCGCCAGCGTCTGGATGGCCATCTGCGCGACCGCCTCGCAGATGATCGCGTTCTTCAGCGACGCTCCGGCATCCTCACCCCACACGAACGGGCCATGGTTGGCCACCAGGGCACCGGGAACCTCCGCCGGGTCGTCGCGATGAGAATCGAACTCCTCGACGATGACCTGGCCGGTGTTGTACTCGTAGTCCGTGGCGCACTCAGCCTCGGTGAGATCCCGCGTACAGCGGATCGGCCCGTTGAAGGCGTCGGCGTGGGTGGTACCGAGTACCGGGATGTCGCGCTTAGCCTGCGCGAATGCGACCGCGGAGGGGGAGTGGGTGTGGGTGATGCCGCCGACGCCGCCAAACGCGAGGTAGAGCCTGCGGTGGGTTTCGCTGTCGACGGAGGGTCTCAGGTGCCCGTCCACTACCCGCCCGTCCTCGAGGTCGACCACGACGAGCTGCCCGGCGGTCAGGTCGTCGTAGGACACGCCCGAGGGCTTGATGACATAGACGCCGGCGTCGCGGTCGATGCCGCTGACGTTGCCCCACGTCAGGGTGGCGAGCCGCGCGCGCGGGATCGCCTGGTTGGCGCGGAGCACCTCGTCGCGGAGCACGGCTGTTACCGACCTGTTCATGCCGTCCTCCCGGACAGGGCACGGTCCCTGATCGCCCGCAGCCGGTACATGGCCTTGTTCTCGCCCCGGCCGAAGTAGTCGTGCAGCCGCACGTACTCCGCGTACAGCTCGTCGTACACGTCCGCACGGACGGGATCGGGCTGGTACACGTCCCGCCGCTCGCGCCCCATCACCGCCGCCGCGGCCGGCACGTCCGGGTAGGCACCCGCGGCGACCGCCGCGTGGATGGCCGAACCGAGGGCCGGCCCCTGCCCGGACCCGATCACGCTGAGCGGGCGCCGGGTGACGTCCGCGTAGATCTGCATGAGCGGTGCGCTCTTGATCAGGCCGCCCGCCACCACCAGGTCGGTCACTGGCACGCCGGAGTCGCGGAACGTATCCATGATCATCCGGGTGCCGAACGCGGTCGACTCCAGCAGCGCCCGGTAGATCTCCGGCGTGGTGGTGGCCAGCGTCAGGCCCACGATCGCGCCGGACAGCCTGCCGTCTACCAGGACCGAACGGTTGCCGCCCTCCCAGTCCAGCGCGACGAGCCCGTGGCCGCCGGCCGGCAGCGCGCCCGCCTTCTCGTCCAGCAGCTGCTGCACCGGCACGCCCCGCCGGCTGGCCTCCCCGGCGAACTCGCCCGGCACCGCGTTGGCCGTGAACCAGGCGAAGATGTCGCCCACCCCGCTCTGCCCGGCCTCGTACCCCCACAGCCCGGCCACGATGCCGCCGTCGACCACCCCGCACATGCCGGGCACCTCGGCCAGCTCGGCGCCATTCATAACATGGCAGGTCGAGGTGCCCATGATCGCCACCATCTTGCCCGGCGCGACCGGGCCGGCCGCGGGCACGGTGACGTGTGCGTCCACGTTGCCGATGGCCACCGCGATGCCCTCGGGCAGGCCGGTCAGCGCGGCCGCGGCCGCGGTCAGCCGGCCGGCCCGCGCGCCCAGCGGGGAGACCGGGTGGGCGAGCTTGTCCTGCGCGAACGAAGCGAAGCGCGGGTCCAGCGCGGCCAGGTACTCCCGGGAGGGGTAGGCCCCGTCCTGGTAAATGCCCTTGTACCCGGCCGTGCACGCGTTCCTGGTCTCGGTGCCGCACAGCTGCCAGATGATCCAGTCGGCGGCCTCGATCCAGCGGCCGGCACGCTGGTACATCTCGGGGTCCTCGTCCAGTAGCTGCAGCGCCTTGGCGAACTGCCACTCCGAGGAGATCTTGCCGCCGTAGCGGTTGATCCACTTCTCGCCCCGCTCGTGCGCGACCGCGTTGATCCGGTCCGCGTGCGGCTGGGCGGCGTGGTGCTTCCACAGCTTGGGGTAGGCGTGCGGGCGCCCGGCCAGCCCGGGCAGCTGGCACAGCGGCGTGCCGTCGGCCAGCACCGGCATGCAGGTGGACGCGGTGAAGTCGGTGGCGATGCCGATCACCTGGGCCGGGTCGATTCCCGCGTCCCTGACCGCGGCCGGGACCGCCTTGCCCAGCGCGCGGGTGTAGTCGGCCGGGTCCTGCAGGGCCCAGTCCGGCGGCAGTTCGCCGTGCCCGTCCAGCGAGCGGTCGATCACGCCGCGCGAGTACTCGCTGACGGCGGTGCCCGCCTCGGCGCCGTCACGCACCCGCACCACCAGGGCCCGGGCCGACAGCGTGCCGAAGTCCACGCCGATCACGTAGGCATCATCGCCCACGCCCTTGTTAGCGCTAACATCCATCTGTCCGCCTTATCGTACATTCTTTGCACTGTATTCTTGCCGCCCCCGGCCAGCCTCAACCGACCGCCCCGGCTATTACGGCCGGTACGACCATTGCGGCAGGTGCAGCCGCCCCGGCCGGCACGGCCGGTACCGCCGGCGCGGACGGCCCGGCCATCGTCAACCGGGGCCGGCGGCGCTCGCCCGGACGATCAGCTCGGGTGCCACTCGCACCCTGCGCCCGGCCGGGATGGCCCCGGACATCCGGTCGACCAGCGTACTCAGCGCCTGCCGGCCAAGTACGCCGAAGTCCTGCCGCACGGTAGTCAGCGGCGGCAGGTAGTACCCAGCCTCGGGCACGTCGTCGAATCCGATGACGCTGATGTCGCCGGGCACCCGCAGGCCCCGCTCGGTGAGCGCCCGGATGACGCCGAGCGCCATCGTGTCGTTGCCGCAGAAGACGGCGCTCGGGCCCGGCTCGCCGGCGGCCAGCCGGCTGCCCAGCTCGTAGCCTGAGCGAGCGGACCAGTCGCCGGCCAGCACGGCGGGCTCGGGCGCGCCCGCCTCGCGCAGCGCCTGCCGCCAGCCGTCCACGCGTTCCTTGGCGTCCAGGCAGGACAGCGGCCCGGCGACGTGATAAACGGTCGCGTGCCCCAGGCCGAGCAGATGGCGGGTCGCCGCCGCGGCCCCGGCTGCGTTGTCGATAGCCACCGAGGTCACCGAGGCGCGGGTACCACAGCCCACCGCCACCAGCGGTACCTCGGGCGGCACATGCGCGAGGGCGGCCACCGCGGTGTCCACCGTCGCGATGACGATGATGCCCTCGATGCCCTGGCCGAGGAACCGGTCCACTGCGTCCAGCATCGACCGCCGGTCCAGGGCAGGCAGGCTGACCACCGAGACGAAGTACGCGTCGTGCGCCGCCCGCTCGAACCCGTAGAGCATGGAGGTGGGGCCGTAGAGCATGGTATCGGTGGTGATCACGCCGAGCGTGTGGGTGCGCCGGGTGACCAGCGTCCTGGCCGCGGCGTTCGGCCGGTAAGCGAGCTCGCGGATGGCGGCGAGCACCCTCTCCCGGGTCAGTGGGCGAACGTTCGGGTGCTCATTCAGCACGCGCGAGACGGTCTGGTGCGACACCCCGGCCAGCCGGGCCACGTCGGCCATCACCGGCGGCCGGGACAGGTTGCCCGCCGTAGCTGGCGCCCTCACCCGGCTCCTCGCCTTCTCACCCGGTGACGACGTCACGCCGTGCCTCCCTCTGCCGCCCGCGCCGCGGAGCTCTTCGGTCAGCCGGTGCCGACGTTAGCGTTAACGTCTGTGCAGGTCGAGTGGCGGTCCTGGCATCTCGGCGCCCCCGACAGCGACATGCACCTGTTCCGCGCCGCCCGGATTCCCTGTACCTCAGAGTAGCCGTCGCGCGCCCAGGGCGGTAGCCCAGGGCACCGCGGCAGGCGGTGTCCCAGGAGGTCAGGACGGGGGCAGGGCCGGGCCAGTGCCCGGGCAGGGCAGGGCCGGGGCCCGGGAAGGGCAGGGTGCGGTCAGGACTTGCTGCGGCCCGACGCGCCGTCCCGCAGGTCACGTAGGGCTTCCTTGGCCTTGCGGCCGGCCTCGCTCTCGCGCAGGTCCTTGATGGCGTCCTTGGCAGCGTCACGGGCCTTGCCGACCGCCTCGCTGTCCCGCAGGTCCTTGATGGCCTCCTTGGCCTTCCGCCCGGCGTCGCCCTCGCGCAGGTCCTTAACGGCGTCCTTGGCCTTGCGCCCCGCGTCGCTGTCCTTCAGGTCGCGTAGGGCCGACTCGGCCCGGCGTCCTGCGTCGCTGGTGCGCACGTCCTGCAGCGCTTCCCGCGCCTTGCGGGCCGCGTCGCCGCCCTGGGCGCCACGCAGCCAGGCGAGCAGCCGGGCCCACCAGTTCCGGGCCTGTCGTTCGATCTCGCTCATCGCGGCTTCTCCTTCACTCAACCTAGAAACAAGATATAACGCAAGTATAAGCTGCCGCCAGATGCCTCTACCCGGAGCGGGTGAGACAATGCCTGACGTGCGGCCTCAGCGCATCAGCGGGCACTCCCCGTACGAGCCGGTGTTCGGCTTCTCCCGCGCCCTGGTAGCGGGGGACCGCGTCCTGGTGGCCGGCACGGCCCCGGTGCCGGCGAGCGGCGGCCCGCCTCCGGAAGGACCGTACGCCCAGGCCAGGCTCTGCCTGGACCTGATCGGCGAGGCGCTGGCCAAGGCCGGAACCACCCTGGAACACGTGGTCCGCACCCGCATGTACCTGACCGCCGCTGAGCACTGGGAACAGGTCGCCCGCGCGCACGGCGAGGTCTTCGCCGAGGTCAGGCCCGCCGCCACCGCGGTGATCGTGGCCGGCCTCCTCGACCCCGCCTGGCTAGTCGAGATCGAAGCCGAAGCCCTGCTTCCCGGCTAACCTTCATGATCGCGAAGACTATTTAGCCCGGACGGATCCTTCGCGATCATGGCAGACGCGCTGTTTCGGAGCAGATTTCGATGATCGCGAAGGGTTTACTACCCTATACAGTAGTAAATCCTTCGCGATCATCGGAAATCCAACGCGGCCACTACGATCGCGAGGATTTACGCGCCGGATCCGGACATCCACTGCAGCAGTCTGTTGCCGGAGATGCCAGCGTGACGGGAGTTCGTATCGCGTCTATCGTGACCGTCACCTGCGGACCCCGGGCGCGGCGTGCTCAGGAGCCCGGGCGCGGCGTGCTCAGGAGCCCGGGCGCGGCGTGCTCAGGAGCCCGGGCGCGGCGTGCTCAGGACCTCGGCTGCGGCGGGCGGTCCGGGCGCGGTAGCCCGGCCAGGATCACGTCCACCACCTCGGCGATGAACTCGCCGGTCATCGGCAGGTGGCCGAGCAGCAGCCGGTGCTCGGCCGCACCGAAGAACAGGTCGAGCACCACGTCCCGGTCCACCGAAGCGGCGATCTCGCCGCGCGCGATGGCCCGGTCCAGCATGACCCGGTGCTGCTGGCGCAGCGGTTCGAGTACCCGGTCCCGCCAGGCCCCGCGCAGTTCCGGGTCGTGCTGCGCCTCGGCGATCAGCCCGGTCAGCATCGGCCCCATCGCCGTCTGGGTGACCGCCCGCACCCACGCGTGCAGGGCCGAGAGCAGGTCGCCGCGCAGCGTACCGGTGTCGGGCAGCGGCTGTTCCTCGCGGAACGAGTCGACGAACGCGTCCAGCGCGAGCAGGCCCTTGGACGGCCAGCGCCGGTAGATCGTCGTCTTGCCGACCCCGGCCCGGGCAGCTACCTCTTCGATCGACATCGCGGCCAGCCCTCGTTCGGCCAGCAGGTCCACGGTCGCGGTCAGGATGGCGCGGTCCGCCTCCTGGCTCCGCGGTCGCCCGCGCGGCGCGCCACCCCCGGCAGGAACGGCACCCCCGGCAGGAACGGCACCCCCGGCAGGAACGGCACCTCCGGCAGGCACGGCACCCGCCGCACCCCCCGGAATATCACTGCTCATCGCCTGGTTCTATCATGAGGGTATCCGAAACGATCCGTAACGTATCTGATTGGTATCATGCCCGTCACCGCGCCCTCTAGCCACCCCGAACCCAAGACCACGGCAACGCCCGCCGAAACACATCCCCGCCGCCAGCCGCTGCAGCTGGCCCTCATCCTCGTCGCCGCGTTTATGGTCGTCCTCGATTTCAGCATCGTGAACGTCGCGCTGCCGTCGATCGAGCGCGAACTTCATATGCCCGCCGATGCAGTCCAGTGGATCGTGACGGGATACGCCGTCTCGTTCGGCGGCCTTCTTATTCTTGGCGGCCGGGCCGCTGACCTGCTCGGCCGGCGCCGCATGTTCGTCATCGGCCTGGTCGCATTCGCCATCGCCAGCCTGGCCGGCGGGCTCGCCCAGGACCCCGTGCTGCTGATCGCGGCGCGCGTCGTGCAGGGCGCGGGCGCCGCCATCGTCGCCCCGGCCGCGCTGTCCCTCATCACCACCGGCTTCCCCGAGGGCGCCGAACGTACCCGGGCTATCGGTCTCTACGGCGCCGTCTCGAGTGTCGGCTTCGTGTCCGGCCAGGTCCTCGGCGGGGTGCTCGTGCAGTTCACCAGCTGGCGTGCGGTATTCCTGGTCAACGTCCCGGTCGGCCTGATCGCCGCCGCCCTGTCCCCGGCCGTCCTCGGCCGCAGGGACCAGGTGGCACAGAAAAAGAACAAGATCCGGCTGGACGTCCGCGGCGCGCTGCTGATCACCGGCGCGGTCACCCTCGTCGTCTTCGCGGTCTCCCAGGGCGTCGTGCTCGGCTGGACCTCGCCGCTGGTCATCGCGGCCATCGTGGTCGCCGCCGCAGCCACCGCCGTCTTCATGAAGGCGGAAACCCGGCATCCGCAACCGCTCATCCGACCGTCACTGCTGCACCGCAAGGGCCTGCGGGACGGTACCACGCTGGCCTTCCTGCTCGGGCTCTGGAACGGCGGGGAGATGCTGGTGCTCTCCCTGTACCTGCAGCAGGTGCTGCACGAGTCGCCGCTGCTCACCGGTCTGATCATCGCCCCGCAGGGCGTGGTCGGGTTCGCCGCGGGCGTGATCGGCCCGCGGCTGGCGGGCAAGATCGGCGTCCGGCGGCTGCTGGTGCTGACCGCTGCCTGCGCGGCGGCCGGCTTCCTGGTGCTGACCCAGCTGCCCGCGGCCGGCTACAGCCCGGTCCTGTTCGTGGTCACGCTGATCGGCTTCGGCACCGCGGGCACCGCGCTCGGCTCGACCGTGCTGGCCAGCCGCGGCATGGCCGACGCCGACCAGGGCCTGGTCGGCGGCATGATCAATACCAGCCGCCAGATCGGCGCCGCGGTAGGCGCGGCCCTGCTGCCGGCCGTGGCGGTGAGCGTCAGCGGCGGCATCGGGGTCTCCGGCGACCGCGCCGCGATGTTCGCCGCCGCGCTGGCCGCGCTGGCCGCCACCGCCGTGGCCTGGCGGGCCGCGAGGCCGGTCCCGGCCCGCGCCGCTAGCTGACCATGGGGGCCGAACGGGCCTGGTTAGCCGCCCGCCCTCAGCTCGTATGCTGCAGCGTGTACCGAACCGTCTGCAGCCGGATCTGCCCGTCCCGGAAGATGAAGGTGTCGATCCCGTCCTCGACCTTGGTCGCGGCGGCCGTCGCGGTCCACTCCAGGAAGAGCACGTCGCCGTCGTAGATCTGCGTCGGCAGCGCCCAGTCCGCGTTGGGCACGTCGGCCAGCAGCCTGGTGAACGCCTCGCGGATGCCGTCCTTGCCCCGCTTAATTCCAGCCGGGGTGATGAAGACCGCGTCGTCGGAGTAGTCCTCGACGATCCCGTCCAGGTCACCGGCTCCCAGGGCCTCGGCGTGGTGCTGGAAGACTTCCTGCGGGCTGCGCGTCATCGCACTCCTCCTTCACGGCGTGATCGTTGTCGTCTTACCTTAGTCTCATGGGTTTCGAGCACATCGGCGTGGAGCGCTCCGGCGACTTCGCCACGATCACGATGAACCGGCCACAGCGCCGCAACGCCCTGTCCCTTGCGCACATGCGCGAGCTGATCACGGCGTTCGGCGAGCTGGGGAACAGCGACGCGCTGGGTATCGTGCTGGCGGGCAACGGCCCGGTGTTCAGCGCCGGGCATGACTTCGCCGACATGGCCGGCGCGGACCTGCCGTACATGCGGGCGCTGCTGACCACCTGCACCGATCTGATGACACTGATCCAGCAGGTGCCCCAGCCGGTGGTGGCGCGGGTGCACGGGCTGGCCACCGCGGCGGGATGCCAGCTGGTGGCCACCGCCGATCTGGCCGTGGCCAGCGAGAACGCGGGCTTCGCCGCGCCCGGCGGCAAGGGCGGCTGGTTCTGCCACACCCCGATGGTGGCCATCGCCAGGAACGTGGGCCGCAAGCGGGCCGCCGAGCTCGCCATGTCCGGTGATGTCATCGACGCGCGCACCGCGCTCGACTGGGGCCTGGTCAACCGGGTGGTGCCCGCAGACCAGCTCGACTCCGCGGTGCAGGATCTGCTCGACCGGGTCACCAGGGGATCGGCCGACAGCAAGGGCATCGGCAAGCAGGCGCTGTACGCCCAGATCGACCTGGACCAGCCCAAGGCGTACGCCTACGCCGTCGAGGTCATGGCGGCGACCAGCCTGCTGCCCGACGCGCAGGAAGGGATGCGGGCCTTCCTGGAGAAGCGCAAGCCGAACTGGAACCGTGGCCGTTCCTAGACCTTCTCCCAGACCGAGACGTGCTGGCGGCTGTCGCCGGTGAACGGCGCCCGGTTCCAGTCCTCCCACCGGTCGCGCAGCCGCATCCCGGCTAGCTGCGCCATCAGGTCGAGCTCGGACGGCCACACGTACCGGAACGGGATCGACCGGTACTCGCCGCGGCCGCCGGTGACCGTGATGTAGTTCGAGCTCATCGCCTGGGTAGCCGTGTCGTAGAGGTCGAACGCCCAGCGCGTCGGGGTCACCTGCCACGGCACCACGTTCTGCCCGGGCGGCAGCCGGCGCAGCTCGGGGACTCCGACCTCGATGACGAAGCAGCCGCCGGGCGCCAGGTGCGCCGCGGCGTTGCGGAAGCAGGCCACCTGGGCGTCCTGCGTGGTCAGGTTCTCGATCGTGTTGAACACCAGGTACGCCAGGGCGAACGTGCCGTCCATCGTGGTGGTGGCGAAGTCGCCGATGGCGACCGGGATAGTCTGTCCGCCGGGCTTGGCCCGCAGCCGGGCCACCATGGCCCGGGACAGGTCGATGCCGTGCACCTCGACGCCGCGGCGGGCCAGCGGCAGCGCGATCCGGCCGGTCCCGATGCCGAACTCCAGCGCCCGCCCGCCGCCCGCCAGCCCGGCGAGCACCTCCGCCACCGTGTCCGTGAAGGCAAGATCGAACATGCCGTCGGCC
>WNGK01021158.1_pt1 | contig 10255 bp, 9 predicted proteins | sample 5400601 | NCBI WGS metagenome assembly WNGK01 (sample SAMN13153376, study PRJNA577476) | soil metagenome | isolation source: 60 cm soil or saprolite under Garry oak tree replicate 1 | place: USA:California | collected 2016-06-15 | reverse complement strand
TCCCGTTGATTGTTGAATGCCTTAGAGCTTGAAAGGTAGGCGGACAAAGCCTTCGCCGGCTCCTTGCCTCCGATCACCACGCCCTCCTTCGCCACCGGCCCAAGCAATTCACTGGCGGGCGCTCTTGCGCCTTTTGCCTTGAGATACTTTGCCGCCGCCGCGTCGATGCGCGCGGTCTTTGTTGTCAACACCCGCTCTTCGTGAACGCGCTTTACAAATTCGGCCGGATTAACGGGATGACCACCCGACGAAAGCCGGAGCGTAGGAATGCCCCGATACAGCGCTACAACCTGCTTTGCGAGTTGCAGCTTTTGATAAGCCGGCGTCTCTGCCAGTTCAGCCTCAAGTCGCTGAACTTCTGCCTCCGCCGCTCTCAACATGTCCGAATCAGCCATGACAACTCCTCAAAATGCGCTTTCTTGTCTGACATTCTGAGCCGCGCGTCAAGGGCGGCCTCAGATAGGTCAGAAAGAGGACGTTTTCTCAGGGGCCGGGTCAGGTGGGGGAACGAACTTTCAAGAAGATCGTGAAGGCTTCTCGGGTAGTTTTTCTATTTCCATTTGGGAGAAGTGCTCTGCAAGCACCCGGCCGGCGGGCGACGCGAAACCGCTCGTGAGGGCTTGGCCGCTCAGCCTTCGCCCTTCGGTTTGGCCCTTGGCAGTCTGACCCACCGCCGCGCGGCTATCTCGGCTTCGCCTTGAGCCCTCTACAAGCCGGCGGAAACGCGAGTAGAAAAACGGCCCCAGCGTAGGGGGAACGCTGAGGCCGCCTAGGAGCCTGTCTGGATAGTCGCTGTTCAATTCTGGGCGAGTCAGATTCAATCTTGGGCCATGAGCAAGTATTTTCGCCCCTGGAATATCGATCAGACGCTGCTTCTGCCGCCGAGTGTGCAGGATTTCGTGCCGAAAGGCCATGTCGCGCGGTTTATCGTTGAACTGGTGCGGGAGAGCCTCGATCTCAAGGAGATCATGGGCAGCTATGCGAGCGGGCTTGGGCAGCCGCCGTTTGACCCGCGGATGATGGTGGCGCTTCTGCTGCACGGCTATGCCAGCGGGCTGTATTCGTCGCGGCGGATCGCGAAGGCCTGCCGGGAGCGGAATGATTTTGTGATGATTGTGGCGCTCGACCCGCCGGACTTCCGGACCATCAGCGACTTCCGCAAGCGACATTTGAAGGCGCTCGGCGCGCTGTTCCTGCAGGTTCTGAAGCTGTGCGAGACGGCAGGGCTGGTCAAACTCGGCCATGTCGCGCTGGATGGCACGAAGATCAAGGCGAACGCCTCGAAACATAAAGCGATGAGTTACGAACGCATGAAGAAACGCGAGGCGGAATTGAAAGCCGAGGTGGCTCGGATGCTGGCGGCGGCGGAGGCTGCGGACGCCGAGGAGGACGAGACCTTCGGCAAAGACAAACGCGGCGACGAGATGCCGGATTGGGCCGGCGACAAGCAGAAGCGGCTGGCGAAGATCCAGCAGGCGATGGCAGCACTGGAGGCGGACGCCAAGCTGGCGGCAGAGGAAGAGCGGCGGATCGAGGCCGAAAAGGAACAGCAGCGTCAGGCCGAAGGCCGCAAGAAGCCGGGTAAACCGGCGGCGCCGCCATCGGAGGAGCCCAATCCCAAGGCGCAACGCAACTTCACCGATCCGGAAAGCCGCATCATGAAGTCGAAGGATGGCTTCGTGCAGGCCTATAATGCCCAGGCCGCCGTCGACGCCGGCGCCCAGATCATCGTCGCGCACGACCTGACGCAGTGCGGCAGCGACCAGGGCCAGTTGGTGCCCTTGATCGAGGCCATCGAGACCAATCTCGGCCGCAAGCCGGAGCAGGCCTCAGCGGACTCCGGCTACTGCAGCGAATCCAATCTCGAAGGGCTCGAAGCACACGGTATCGACGGCTATGTCGCGCCCGGACGTGCCAAGCACCCAACCGCCGAGAACGGAAAAATCGGCGGACCGCTGACCCAACAGATGCGAAAGAAGATCGACGATGGCGGCTTCGAAACGCCCTACCGATTGCGAAAGCAAGTGGTGGAACCGGTGTTCGGACAGATCAAACAGGCGCGCGGATTCCGCCAGTTCCTGTTGCGGGGCGTCGAGAAAGTGCGCGCCGAATGGGCCATGATCTGCACCGCCCACAATCTCCTGAAGCTGTTCATCCTCGCAAAGGCCGCCTGAGGCGGCTACTTTGAAACAAATAACCGTCGCGATGCCTATCTGGACGGGCTCCTAGATCCTTTCTCGACACGGCCTCCAGCGCATCGCGCGCGTGGAAGTAGTCGGTCATGATGCGATTGACCTCGGCCACATTGCGCTCGCCCACGCGCCCGAGCGCGCGCATCAGCTCAACCACCTCACTATCGCCGGCCAGCCGGTACAGCACGTGCTTGCCGCGACGCTCGGTATCGACGAGGCGCGCGCGCCGCAGGATCTGCAGGTGACGCGACGTGTTGGCGAAGCTTAGGTTGGCCCGCGCGGACAGCTCCTCGACGCTACGCATGCCCTGGGCAACATGCTCCAGCAGTTCCAGCCTGTGGGCGTGGCCGAGCGCCTGGGCCACTTCAGCCAAGGCGGCAAAAATCGCTTGTTTCGGTCCGGTGCTTGACACGGCTCTCCCTCAGTGAAACATTCAGTAGAATGATTGAATGTATTTACCTCGGGTAAGTCGGGAGTGCAAGTCATGATTATCCGCCAATTCCTGCATCAAGAGCCCGTTGGCATCTCATACCTGTTCGGCTGCGGTGGACGCGCTGCCGGCGCTGTTGTTGATCCGGTTGGCGAGATCGAGCCTTACATGCGTGCCGCAGAAGCTGCCGGCATGCGCATCCATTTCGTCATCGACACCCACGTTCATGCAGACCATCTCTCTGCGGGACGACGGCTCGCCAAGGCAGCCGGCGCAGAATACGTGCTCGCGGCGCATGCGCGGGTTTCGTTTCCATTCCGAGGAGCCCTCGACGAAGAAGTGCTTCCGCTCGGCAACGTCGCTGCCAAGGTGCTGCATACGCCAGGCCACACGCCGGAACACATCTGCATCCTTGTGAGCGATCGCACCCGGGGCGATGAGCCTTGGTTCGTGCTGACCGGACACACTTTGATGGTCGGCGACCTCGGCCGCACGGAGCTCGCAATCAGCGCCGAACGAGGAGCGATGGACCTGTTCCAGAGTGCGCGCCGACTGAAAGCGCTGCCGGACTTTGTGGAGGTGCTGCCCGGAGCTTATGCCGGCTCGGTCTGCGGTCGTCGCCTAAGCGGAAAGCCGTGGTCCACCATCGGTTTCGAGAAGCGGCACAACGAAGCGTTCGGGATCAGGGACGAAGCAGAGTTCATCCGCTTCATGCTCGCTGATATTCCGCCGGCGCCAGCCGAGGCAGCCGCAATGAGGGCCGCAAACGCCGGCGCGACCGCCGCGGCAGCCTGACCGATGAGCGAACCGTCGAGTCCACAGTCGGCAGGCTCGCGTGTCCGGCTCGGGCTCAAGGAGAACTGGCGGCAGTTTGCGCTGCTCGTCCTGATCAATGCCTTTGTCGGCGGAATGGTTGGGATCGAACGAACGGTTGTGCCGCTGATCGGATCGAAGGAGTTCGGCATTACCTCGACGACGCTCGTCGTCTCCTTCATCGTCAGCTTCGGCGTCGTCAAGGCCCTTGCCAATCTTATCTCAGGCCAGCTCGCCGACACCTGGGGCCGGAAGCGCGTTCTGGTCCTTGGCTGGCTTTTCGGGCTGCCCGTCCCCTTCATGATCATATGGGCCCCGAGTTGGGGATGGATCGTTGCGGCCAATGCGCTGCTCGGCATCAATCAGGGGCTTGCCTGGTCGATGACGGTGATCATGAAGGTCGATCTGGTCGGGCCGAAGTCGCGCGGTCTTGCCGTCGGCCTCAACGAGTTCGCCGGCTATCTCGCCGTTGGCGTCACGGCATTTCTCACCGGTTATCTCGCCTCTCGATACAGTCTTCGACCAGTGCCGATCTATCTAGGTGTCGGCTATGCGGTCCTGGGGGCCTTGCTGTCGATCATGCTCGTCCGCGACACACGTGATCACGTTCGGCTCGAAGCCGCTGCGCATTCTCAGCAATCGGATTCGATGAGCTTCCGGGAAATCTTCGCGCTCACGTCGTTCCGCGACCGTAATCTGTTCGCGGCATCGCAAGCTGGCCTCGTCAATAACCTCAACGACGGCATGAGCTGGGGCATCTTCCCGCTGTTCTTTGCCTCCTTCGGCCTCGGCGTCGAGCGCATCGGCATTCTCAAGGCGATCTATCCTGCGACATGGGGAATTCTACAGATCGCCACCGGTCCACTCAGCGATCGCTGGGGCCGCAAGGGTCTGATCGTCGCCGGCATGTGGATTCAGTCGGCCGGCCTGTTCCTTACCGCCGCAACGCGCCAGTTCGAATGGTGGCTTGTCGGCAGTCTTCTGCTCGGACTAGGAACAGCGATGGTGTACCCGAGCCTGATAGCGGCTGTCTCCGACGCCTCGCATCCGACGTGGCGCGCGCGCTCGCTCAGCGTCTACCGGTTCTGGCGAGACCTCGGCTACGCGATCGGCGCACTGTCGGCGGGCATCATCGCCGATTTGTTCGGGATGGCCTGGGCGATCGGCATTATCGGCGCGCTCACCTTTTTATCGGGAATCATCGTTGCGGCAGTCATGACAAGCACGGGTGGGAGAGAACCATGAGCGACATCTACTCTGGACGCTGCCTTTGCGGCGCTGTGCGCTTCGAGGCAACCGGCAAGCCCAAGTGGATGCGTTGGTGTCACTGCGAAAGCTGCCGGCGGCATAGCGGAGCGCCAGCAAACGCTTTTGTTTCATTCGAGAATGACGCGGTCACGATGACGGAGGGCAGCATTACGAAATACAATTCCTCACCGGGCGTTGAGCGCGGCTTCTGCGCGCGGTGCGGTTCAACGCTCACCTGTGCTAATGTTGGCCTTCCGACCGAGACACACTATTACGTCGGGGCCTTCGAACGAGCAGCGGAGCTAAAACCCACAGGCGAATTCTTCGCCGGTGAGCGCCTTCCCTGGGTGCATCTCCAGGACGAAAGCTCGGCAATATGAAGGCCGTGGAGAAGCCGCGTCATGAAAACCCTCAATGATCCGCTCTACCGCACCGAACGCATCTATCTCGACTACAATGCCAGCACACCGATCGATCCCGCGGTCGCCTTGGCTATGGAGCCGTTTCTGCATGATCACTACGGCAATCCATCAAGCGGCCATTGGGCGTCGTTCGACGCAAAGGCGGCGCTTGAGACAGCTCGTGGTCAGGTCGCCGAACTGCTTGGCTGCAACGGTGAGGAAATCGTCTTTACCAGCGGCGGCAGCGAGGCCAATAACCTTGCCCTTAAGGGCGCGTTCTTCGCACTTCGCTACAAGGGCGATCACGTCATCACTACGCGGATCGAACATCCAGCAATCATTGAACCATGTCGGTTTCTTGAACGCCTGGGCGCGCGGATAACTTATCTGCCGGTGGACAAATCCGGGCGCGTCGATCCCGATGATTTAAGGCAAGCCATCACGCCGCGCACGATCCTCATCAGCATCATGCATGCCAATAACGAGATTGGCACTATCCAGCCGATTGAGGAGTGCGCGCGCATCGCCCGCGAACGTGGTGTCCTCTTCCATACTGACGCCGCTCAATCGGTCGGCAAGATTGCGACTGACGTGAACGGGCTCGGCGTCGATCTGCTCTCGATCGCCGGGCACAAGCTTTACGCGCCCAAAGGTGTCGGCGCCCTGTTCGTACGCCGTGGCGCGCAACTCGAGCCGATCATTCACGGGGCCGGACACGAGAGCGGGCGGCGCGCCGGAACCGAGAGCGCAATGCTCGCGGTCGGTCTCGGCAAGGCTTGCGAGTTGGCGCGCGATCTAGCGTCAATGGACGGGGTGCGGGTCTTGCGCGACCACTTCTGGCTTGAACTACAGTCGCGGTTCGGCAATCGCATCGCCCTCAACGGACACCCCGCGCATCGTCTGCCGAATACGCTCAATGTTTCTTTTATCAATTGCATTGGCGCGGAGATATTGAACGGGCTGGACGGCGTTGCGGCCTCAACAGGCTCAGCGTGCCATTCCGGGCGCATCGAGCTATCGCCCGTGCTTGAGGCGATGGGCATCACGCCGGAAGTAGGAATGGGTGCGATCCGCTTCAGCCTTGGGCGCGGAACGACGCGCGAAGGCGCATAAGCACTACAATGCCGCGTCCGCCTTCAAACCCGAAAATCTGTTGCGCGAAGCACGCCGCCAGAAAAACCTTCCGGAAGCCCCCGTTCCCGAAATCTGCATTCTCGATCCCGATGGGGACATCGTTCGATATCTATGCAACGCTGGATTGGCCGACCGTCACCCCGGTTGGGCTTGCTACCACACCGATCTCTATGTCTTTCGTGAAGGCGGGCATGAATATGGTATCCTTGGCTGCATTGTCGGAGCCGCGTTTGCGGTCCTCGTCGCGGAGGAGCTGTTCGCGTCGGGCTGCCGGTTTCTGGTGAGCATGACCTCTTCCGGCCAAATTCTCCCCGTGCAAGCGCCACCGTATTTCGTTGTCATTGAGCGTGCGCTGCGCGACGAAGGGACCAGCTACCACTACCTGCCGCCTTCCGATTACAGCGAAGCAGCTTTGCATCTGACGCAAATGGCGAGAGAAGCGCTAACTGCTGCGGGAATTCCGATCCAGTCCGGGGCGACATGGACCACAGATGCTCCATTCCGCGAAACGGAGAAGGCGATCGACGCGGCAAAGAACGCCGGCATTCTTGCAGTCGAGATGGAGGCGGCAGCGCTCTACGCTTTTGCGAGGGCTCGCGATTGCTCGGTGCTTTGCTTTGCACACGTAACCAACCAGATGGGCCGGATCGAGGGAGACTTTGAAAAAGGCCTCGCGGACGGAGCCGAGGAATCGCTCAAGGTCATAGCCTTGGCTGCGGCGGGTTGGAGAGCGGAGGGGAACGACAATGAATTTCTATGAGCATTGGATACTACCGCCCATTCTCGATTTAATCATGCGGCAGGAGCACCTCACGAAGTATCGTCGCGCAGTGGTCGCCGGTGCCCATGGGCGCGTGCTCGAAATCGGGGTGGGTTCAGGGCTGAACTTTCCGCTGTATGGCAAACAGGTCGAACTAGTCTACGGGATCGATCCTTCGCCCAGATTGCTGGCAATCGCGCGTCGGCGTGCCGCAGCATCAGGGGTACCTGTTGAACTTCTTCAGTGCTCAGCGACCGCGATCCCGCTTGCGGACAACGCCGTTGATGCTGTCGTGATGACCTGGACTCTCTGTTCGATTCCGGATCCGCTGGCCGCGTTGCGCGAGATTCGGAGGGTGCTCAAACCAAACGGCAATCTCTGCTTTGTCGAACACGGACTTTCGCCTGAGCCAAGCATTGAACACTGGCAGCACCGGATCACTCCGGCGTGGCGTCGCATGGCAGGAGGTTGCCATTTGGACCGTAAGATAGATGAACTCATCCGTCTCGCTGGCTTCGACCTGACGAACCTACAAGTGGAATACGCGCCAGGCCCGCGCACCATGTCCTATATGTATCAGGGGTGCGCCTGCCGTACCCATTCCGAGGGCATAGCGCCTGCCAATTAATGCACTCTTCGCGCGTGTCCACCGTGATAACGTGATATCTCGACGCTGGCACTTTGGCGGGCACGCGGAAGGCGGGTTCATTCGCCGCTTCGCTTGAGATGCACCTTAGGCGATGGTGCAGGTGGGCGTGGCGCGATCAGGCTTTGGCGGTGGCGACATCCTCCAGCCCACGATTGCGCGGCTCCACTCCCCAGGCCCACACCACCACGATCTGAACGACCACAAGGCCGATCATCAGCCAGACCACGCCTGGCAGTTGGTAGGACGCCATCAGGGCGCCGACGATGAAGGGCGAGACCACGGTCGCGCCTCGACCGAACGTGTTGCAGATGCCATTGGCGCGCAGCCTGATTTCGGTCGGGAACAGTTCCGGCGTATAGACGCCGAACAGGATCGCGGTCTGCACATAGATCGCGACGATCAGTACGAAGCCGACGCTGAGCACGATCGCCGGATCGGACGCCGCGCTGAAGCGGGCATAGATGTAGCCGCTGACGATGGTTACGATCGACGCACCGATGATGCTCGCGCGCCGCCCGATCGCGTCGGACAGATAGGCGCCGACCGCGCAGCCGACCAGCGACGCGACCGACAGCACCAGCGTATAGGCGAGCGAATTGGCGATGGTCAGCCCCTGGCGCAGGAAGAACTGCGGCAGGAAGATCACAAAGCCGAAGATCAATGTATTGATCGTAATCAGTACCCAGGAGCCTACGATCAAGCGTTGCAGCAGCGGCGGCCTCAGCATGTCGGATGCGGCGACCTGGGCGACCTGAGCCGGCACCACCACCGGCGGCAGTGTCCCGCCGCCGCCGCCGGATTCCCGTTCGATCGCCTGCATCAAGGATTCGGCCTCCGCGGTGCGGCCTTGCGATTCAAGCCAGCGCGGCGATTCCGGAAGATTCTTGCGCAGATACCAGACGACGAGTGAGCCGACGCCGGCAATGATGAACATCGGACGCCATCCCCAAGCTGGGATGATCAGATAGCCGAGTAAGGCGGTCACCGGGAACCCGGCCACCACCAGGAACGCCATCATCGACAGCCAGCGCCCGCGCGTTTTCGGCGGAACGAATTCTGTCAGCGTCGAATAGCCGACGACGATTTCGGCGCCGAGGCCGAGGCCCTGCATGAAGCGGCAGGCGATGAGTTGATTCATATCCTGCGCGAAGGCCGCCGCCAGCGATGCCAGCCCGAAAATCAGCAAATTGATCTGATAGGTGAACCTGCGCCCGAACTTGTCGCCGACAAATCCGGTGATCAGCGCACCCAGCGTCATGCCGACAAAGGTCAGCGAGATGAATTGCAGGTTTTGCGGAGCGGTCGAGAATTTGGTTTGGATCGCCGACGCCAGCACGCCACCGGCGATATAGAGATCGTATCCGTCGAAAAACATTCCAGCGCCGACCAGCCAGAAAATCCGGTAGTGAAACGATGAGATCGGGAGCCGGTCGAGACGTGCGCCGGCGTTTACTGCAAGAGCCATATCAAGTTTCCCCCTTTGATATTGATGCGGCGCCGGTCTTCTCTGGACGCGGTATGGCCGCTGGTCATTTGCCTTATTGGTGGAGCGTGATCTTTTCCGAAAACCGGTACCCACCCCGCATCAAGTGCGGGGCAGGCTTTTTCGGGATCATGCTCTGAGAAAAAGAAAGCGCCCCGAAAATCGGGGCGCTCCACCTCTCGGATTGCGGACTGTCGGTTACGCCGCCTTCTTGGCGTCGATCACCTTGGCCGAGCTGGCGCCGATCGGGATCGTCCGCGGCTTCATGGCTTCGGGGATCTCGCGCACGAGGTCGACATGGAGCAGCCCATTCTCCAGGGCCGCGCCCTTGACCACGACGTGGTCGGCGAGTTGGAAGCGGCGCTCGAACGCCCGGGCCGCGATGCCCTGATAAAGCACCTCGCCGTCCTTCTCGTTGTGCTTGGCCTGTTTCTCGCCGCGGATGCTCAGGGTGTTTTCCTTGACCTCGATCGACAGTTCGGACTCGGCGAAGCCGGCTACAGCGACGGTAATGCGATAAGCGTTCTCGCCGGTGCGCTCGATGTTGTAGGGCGGGTAGCTGGGCGCCGACTCGAAGCCGGTTGCCTGATCGAGCAGCGAGAACAGCCGGTCGAAGCCGACGGTCGAACGATAGAGGGGAGTGAGATCGAATGTACGCATGGCATATCCTCCTGTGAGCGACATGCGGCGGTCCACCGTGTGGTCGGACCCCGGTTGCGCGCAGCCTGATGGCCTGCGCAATGAAGATGTAGGAAGGGGAAGTTTGCCGTGCAAGAGACGCCCGAATCGCAGGTCCTGGTTGGTGAACGGCCCGTTGAGCCCCCTCCCGCGGCTGCCGTAACGCGCGCCTCCTCGCCGCCCGCGCGGCCGATGGAGCTGCTCTCGATTCCCGCCAATCCTGCGCCGGACGGGGCGACCGTCGGCATGCTGCGGACACCGGACGGCGTGGGCATAAGGTTCGCGCGCTGGGAGCCGCCACCGGGCCGCAAGGGAACGCTGTGCGTTTTTCCCGGCCGGGCCGAGTTCATCGAGAAGTATTTCGAGGTGGTCAACGACGCGCGCGAGCGCGGCTTCGCGGTCGCGATGATCGATTGGCGCGGCCAGGGCCTCTCCCAGCGCGCGCTCGGCGACCGCAACAAAGGCTA
>WNGK01009075.1_pt1 | contig 10255 bp, 11 predicted proteins | sample 5400601 | NCBI WGS metagenome assembly WNGK01 (sample SAMN13153376, study PRJNA577476) | soil metagenome | isolation source: 60 cm soil or saprolite under Garry oak tree replicate 1 | place: USA:California | collected 2016-06-15 | reverse complement strand
ACCAGGATTCGCAACGCGCCTCGGTACCAGAGGCCGACCCGTTACCATCTCCGGCATCTCAGGCGCAAAGACGCCGCGCCCCGCCGAAGGCAAGCCTGCCCTCGACGGGGAGCGCGCACGAATTGCGAGCGGGCCGAATACGGCCCTTCACGCAGGATTACTGCTTCTGGCCGCCGGAAGTCCCGCCGGAGGATCCGCTCATTCCACCGCCGCTCGAACCGCCGGTCGACGACTTCTCGCCGCCCTGACCGCGGCCGGTCGTGGCGCCCGACGTGCCGCCGGACTTGGTGGTGGTGCTGGCCCCGGTGCTCGTGCCGGACTTGGTGCTCGTCGAACCGCGGACCGAGGTCTCGCCGCGCGTGGTCGTGCCGGAACGGACTGTCGTGCGGGTGGACACGCCTTCGTGGACCCGCACGCGATGGCCGCGGCGGATGACGACGTCGGCCTCGACCCCGACCCCACCATGGCAACCATGCGTCCAGCGGTGCTCCCATCGATGCCAATGCCGGTACGACCGGCAGTGTACGAGCGCCGAGGTGTCCATCGCCTCGGTCGCCACCCGCACGCCGGCGGGCGAGGTAGATGTCATGGCATTGGCGCCGGGCGTGCCGAGGAAGCCGACGGCGACGCCGGCCACCGCAGCGAAGATGAAAGAAGATGCGCGCATGCTTTCCTCCAGAGGTCACTAAACCCTCCCCGATCAACAACGCCGTTCTCGGCTTCCATGTTCCTTCGCGGCGCGCGAGCGCCGTGGGTCTCCGCGCCAAATCGTTAAGACCGATCGTGAGATGAACGGCTGTTCAGCTTGTTTGCCCGCCGCGCCGCCTTCCTCCTAATTGACGACTCACAAACTGGCCGCCGCCGTCAGCATCACTCCATCCTGAGAAATTGCTTCACCGCCGCGACGGTGCGGGCCGGGTCCTCCTCCTCCGGTGCGTGGCCGAGGTCCTCGAAGATCGCCAGCGTGCTGCCTTGGATTTCGCGATGGAAGCGCTCGGCATCATCGGGCGGAATCAGGCGGTCGCGGCCGCCCCACAGGACGAGCGTCGGCAACTTCAGCTCCGGGATGCGCTCGGCGAGAATGCCGGTCCGCCGTTGCCTCGCGCGCTCGAGCAGTGCCCGGCGGTTGCCCGCGCGCTGCGTGAGCTCGACGGAGCGATCGATCTGCTCCTGCGTGACCTTGCTGGGATCGCCGTAGATGCTGCGAAAGCCCTGCTCGACCAGGCTGCGCGGCAGAATGTGTTCGAGCAGCGCGGCGACGAGCGGAAACCGCGCAAGCCGCGCCAGCCGGAACCCGAACGGAAGGGAAGTCGCGTGCGGGGGATAGCCGCCGGCGTCGACCAGGATGAGTTTTTCGACCCGCGCGGGATGCGCCAGCGCCGCGCGCCAGGCGATCGCCCCGCCGAGCGAATTGCCGCCGAGCACGCAGCGCTGCACGCCGAGCTTGTCCAGCACGGCGAGCACGAGGCGCACGTCGTCGTCGAGCGAATAGATGTTGTCCGGCGACGGGCCGGTGAGGCCGTATCCGGCGAGGTCGTACCGGATGACGCGCCGCTGCGCTTTGAGCGCCTGCGCCCAGCCTTCCCAGGCGTGGAGCGAGGATCCGGTGCCGTGCAGCAGCACGATCGGGCTTGCGTCCTCGCGCGGCCCCTCGTCGCGCAGGTGCACCTTCATGCCGAGCACATCGACGAAGGTCGAGGGCGGCGACGCCCAGCGCGCGAGCTCCTCGACGCTCTTCTCCGGCGCCCAATTCGCTGCGATGAAGACGGCGATGCCGAGCACAAGGACGGCGAGGATGCCACCGATGATGACGAGCGCTGTCACGACTGCGTTCCGCATGGTTTCGCCGAGATGATCGCTCAATTCGTAGGCCAGGCAAAATCGGCATCGGTCAAGGGCACCGACCGCCGGATTCGTTGACGATTTGCCCAGTACACAGGAGAACAAGGACCCTGCAGGCTGCAACCCTGGGAGCATTCCGCGCGTTGATTCATGTTTGGTTTCAGGGCCTTCGTGCGAGGCCCACGCGTGCTGGTGCAGCACGTCTCGAGGAACCGGCAATGAATGATGTGGAGCAGATCATCAGCGGTCTCGGCGATGCGGCGCGCGCGATCGGCGCCGAGGTCGCTTCGATCTCGTTTCTCGTCCAGCTGGCGCTGATCCTGCTCGCGGCTGCCGCCGCCGCGATGATCGCCGCGCTCGTTCGCAGGCGCGTCGATCTCGTCGAGCTGACCATGGGCTGGCCGTCGTTCCTGCGGCTCTTCACGCGCGCGATCGCGGCCAATGTCGGCGTGATCGCCTTCGTCGGCATATTGGCGCTCATCCAGGTGGCGATGCTGGCACTCACCCTGCCGGCCGCCAGCTATCTGCTCGGCATCGTGGGCAAGCTCGCCACCGCGTGGGTCGCCATCCATGTGATCGCCGGCCTCATCCGCAACCGCCTGATCTTCCGTATCCTTGCCGTCTCCGCCTGGACCATCGCGGCGTTGAGCATTCTCGGGCTGCTTGGTCCGACCGCGGATGCGCTCGATTCCGTTGCCGTCGTCATCGGCAATTTGCGCGTCACGCCGCTGCTCGTGCTCAAGACCATCCTGCTGCTCATCCTGGCGGTGTGGGCGGCCTCCGCGCTGAGCGGTTTTCTCGAGCGCCGCGTGCACGGCGCGTCGGATCTGACGCCGTCGTTCCAGGTCCTGATCGGAAAGCTGGTCCGGCTCACGCTCATGACGCTGGCGATCCTGATCGTGGTGCGATCGACCGGGATCGATCTCTCGGCGCTTGCGATCTTCACCGGGGCGCTCGGCGTCGGCGTCGGGTTCGGCCTGCAGAAGATCGTGTCGAATTTCGTCAGCGGGATCATCCTGCTGGTGGACAAGTCGATCAAGCCCGGCGACGTCATCACGGTCGGCGAGAGCTACGGCTGGGTCAATGCGATGAACACCCGCTGCATCGCGGTCATCACCCGCGACGGGCGCGAGGTGCTCATCCCGAACGAGGACCTCGTCACGCAGCGCGTGATCAACTGGTCCTATACCAAGGAAGAAATCCGCCTCGACGTGCCGTTCGGGGTCGACGTCGCGAGCGATCCGCACCAGGTGCGGCGGGTCGCGGTCGAGGCGGCGGCCGCGGCGCCGCGGGTGCTGGCGGAGCCGGCGCCGGTCTGCCATTTCGTTGCGTTCGGCTCGAAGTCGCTGGATTTCATGCTCCGGTTCTGGATCGACGATCCGGTCGCGGGGATAACGAACGTGCGCGGGCTCGTGCTGCTGGCGCTGTGGGACGCGTTCAAGCGCGAGGGAATCGAGATTCCCTCGCCGATCCAGGACGTGCGCCTCGCCGATCCGGCCCGCGCCGCGCCCGACCACCGCGAGCCGGATCGCTCGATCGTGCCGCGCGATCAGCCGGCCTGACGGCGAGGGGTGGGCCGCTACGGTAGTGTGCGTCCTCGACCTGGGAAGTGGGCCAAACCCAGACTCGGCGGTCCCCGGCGCGAGCGGCACGAAATCCGGCCGTCGGCGGACCCCGCTACGCGGGCTTGACATATCATCAACAGTGTAGTTGAATATCAACTAACTGGTTGATGATAAGGCGCTGGCTCCATGGGAAACCCGTCGCATCTGCGCGTGGTCGGGCAGACGCCGTCCCGGGATGACGAGCAGCACACACTGAGCTTGGTGTTTGCCGCGCTCTCGGACCCGGTGCGGCGCGAGATTCTCGACCGGCTCGACGGGCAGGACCTGCTGGTGTCGGAGACTGCCGCGCATTTCGACATTTCGCTCCAAGCCGTGTCGCGCCACATTCAGGTCCTGGTGCGCGCCGGATTGGTGACGCAGGAGCGCACCGGCCGCATCAGCCGCTGCCGTTTGGACGCGGGGCCGATCTACGGCGCGGCCGTCTGGCTCAACCGCTACAGCAAATACTGGCAGGCTCAGTTCGATCTCCTGGCGGCCTCGCTGCAAGAGATCGAACGCGAGAAATCCGCAACCGCGCGCAAGGCGGGCCGAAGCAGGCCGGCCAAGCCGGCGTTGCCCCGGAGACGCAGCCGATCCGTCAAATCGCAACGGGAGAAGTGAGCATGAACGAGCATCAAGTCGTCACGCCCGAACACTGGCTGGAGGCGCGCAAGCGGCTTCTCGCCAAGGAAAAGCAATTCACGCGGCTGCGCGATGAGCTGAGCCAGGCGCGACGCGAGCTGCCGTGGGTGCGCGTCGCCAAGGAATATCGCTTCGAGGGCCCGCAAGGCAGCGAGACGCTCGCGCAGCTGTTCGCCGGCCGCAGCCAGCTTGTCGTCTATCATTTCATGTTCGCCCCGGACTGGGACGTCGGTTGCAAGAGCTGCTCGTTCTGGGCCGACAATTTCGAGCGCAACGTCGTGCATCTTGGGGCGCGCGACGTGACGCTGATCGCAATCTCGCGGGCGCCGTTGGCGAAGATCGAAGCCTTCCGCAAACGTATGGGCTGGACCTTCAAGTGGGTCTCGTCCGAAAACACCGACTTCAATTTCGATTATCACGTGTCGTTCACCCCGGAAGCGCTGGCGAACGGCGAAATCTTTTACAATTATGCCTGGTCCAAATCCTCGGTCCCGGAGCAGCCGGGCATCAGCGTGTTCTACCGGGACGCAAGCGGCGCGATCTTTCACACCTATTCCTGCTACGGCCGCGGTCTCGACATGATGAACGTGGCCTATCAGTACCTGGATCTCGTTCCGATGGGACGCAACGAGGCGGACCAGGGACCCAATCCGCAGGCCTGGGTGCGCCATCGCGACAATTACGGCAGCTGAATTTCGAGCATCGGAGCAGAAGGATGAACTATCGTCAAACGACCCGGCAGCTCAGCGAGTATCGGCGTCAGATCACCGAGATTCGCGAGAAAATGCGCAACGCGCAGGCATCGATCGAGCCCGAGGAGGTGCGCGACTACGAACTCACAACCCCGCAGGGGAAGGTTCGGCTCTCCGCCTTGTTCGGCGACAAGGACACGCTGTTCGTCATCCACAACATGGGCACCGGGTGCCCGAATTGCACGATGTGGGCCGACGGTTTCAACGGCGTATTCGAGCACTTGCGCGATCGTGCCGCCTTCGTCGTGTCCTCGCCCGACCCGCCCGACAAACAGCAGAGCTTCGCCGCTTCCCGCGGCTGGAAGTTCCCCATGGTCTCGCACCACGGCACGACCTTCGCCGACGATATGGGCTATGTGCGCAACGGCGGCGCGATGCCGGGCGTCTCGGTATTCAAGCGCAGGGGCGACAAAATCCTGCGAGTGGCGGACACCGCCTTCACCCACGGCGACGATTTCTGCAGCGTCTGGCACCTGCTGGATCTCATTCCGGAAGGCGCCGCAGGTTGGCAGCCGAAGTTCCGCTACGCGAGCTGATGTAGAATGGGCAAGACTTGCGCCAGCGAAAGCGGGGGGCGCACACGCGCGCCGCGCCCACCCTACATTGCCGATGCCGGCCTGCGAGAGCGGAACGTCATTGAATCTGATCTGGCGAACGCGAAGGCCGTAGACGCGCGAAGCTGATCTCGCTATGGGGAAGGTCGAACGGGGGATGCTGATGCGCAGTCCGCGGTGCGTCGCGACAATGGCGCTCGTCGCCTTGTCGATCCTGCTTTGGCGCGGCGCCGTGCATTCCGCATGGGGCGAGATCGCCGGCGCTTCCCCGGTTCGAACGGACCGCTCGAGCTGCAACCGCGCGGCATTCCTCGTCATCGTGGACGTGGGACACACCGTCGAACGGCACGGCGTGCTGAGTGCCCGCGGCGCGACCGAATATATGTTCAACCTCCGCCTTGCGAACCAGATCGAGCAGATGCTGGTGGCTGCCGGATTCGGCAAGACCGTCGAGCTGATCACGGCCGCGCCGCCGCCTCGCGGGCTCCTCGAGCGCGCCGCGCGCGCGAACAGCCTGGGGGCCGATCTCTTCCTTTCGATCCATCATGACGGCGTCCCGGATCCCTTCGTGGAGAGATGGGAGTACGACGGCCGCGAGCACGCTTTCAGCGACCGCTTCAAGGGCCATTCCATTTTCATCTCGAATGACAATGGGGATCCCAGGGGCAGCCTGCGCTTCGGCAGGCTTCTCGGCAATCAGCTCAAAGCGCGCGGCCTGCAGTACACGCCGCATTACACGGAAAAATTCATGGGAAGCCGGCAGCGAAAGCTGGTCGACGCCGAGGCCGGAGTTTACCGCTACGAACAGCTGATCGTGCTCCGGAAGACCCGGATGCCCGCCGTCCTGCTCGAGGCCGGCTCGATCGTCAATCGCGACGAGGAATTGCTGCTGGAATCTCCGGAGCGCCAGGCGGCGATCGCCGCGGCGGTCACCGGCGCCGTCGAGGTGTTCTGCGCGGCGCGGGCGCCGCGCAAGCCAGTCCGACTTCCGCGACGCCCGGGCGTTTGACCTGTGGGATTCCCTCCCCCCGCGAAGCGGTGGGGAGGGTGGCGAGGTGCGAAGTACCGAGCCGGGTGGGGGGTCGAGCCTATGCGGCTTCCTGCTTCTGCTGCAGCTCGGCGTCCTTCGCCATGGTCCGCTTCAACGCCGGGCGCTCGTTCAGGCGGGCGAGGTAGGCCGCGAACTCCGGCCGCTCCGGGATGAGCTTGAAGATCGTGCCCCAGCGCAGCCCCGAGCCGATCACCACGTCGGCGGCGGTGAATTGCTCGCCCATCAGATAGGGCCGCGCCGCGGCCGCCGCCTTGGCCAGCACGTCGATGACCGTTTCGAACTCGCCGAAGCCGAGCGCCGCGCGCGGCGCCGCCTCCTTGCGCGGATAGGCGCGCTCCCAGATCGCCGGCTCGACGCAGCTGGGACCGAAGAACAGCCATTTCAGGTAGACACCGCGCTTCGGGTTGCCGATCGGCACGTTGAGCTTGGCGCGCGGGAATTCGTCGGCGAGATACGCGCAGATCGCCGACGCCTCGGTGATGACGACGTCGCGGTGGCGCAGCGCCGGCACCTTGCCCATCGGATTGACGGCGAGGTAGTCGGGCCGGCGGTTCTCGCCCTTCTTGAAGCTCACGAGTTGGATGTCGTAGGGCTCGCCGACCTCCTCGAGCATCCAGTGCACGATCGAGGAGCGCGACGGCGCGGCGTGATAGAGCGTGAGGTCTGCCATGGGTGAACTCTCCGGGGTTGGGGCTTCGTAGAGGTGGGTTTGACTTTATCGAGGCCGCGCGCTCTAGCCCCCAATTGCGGCAATGACGTGGGGGAGCTACCCGCCGGCGGAGGTCCTGCGGCGGACCTCGGGAAGCACGTTGCGGCCGATGAGTTCGATCGAGGCCAGAATGGCGTCCTGGCCCATGCCCGGCCAGCTCACCCGCATGGCGACCTGCGTGATGCCGGCGCGATGCTGTGCCAGGAGCGCGTCCGTGACTTGCGCGGGTGTGCCGATCGCGAAGCGGTCTTTCGCCAAGCGGCGCAATTGCTCCTCGGGCGCGCCGTCGCGCTTCTCCGCGACGCCCCCGAGCTCCCACGCCGCATAGGATGCGTATTTCTCGAGCAGATACGGCGCGACGCGGCGAAACGCGGTCTCCTCGTCGGACGCGCACGCAACCTCGTAGAGACGGCAGATGTGCTCCTGCATTGGCAGCTTGGCGGCGCTCCGCGCGGAGCGGTAGAGCGCCATCTGCTCGGAGAGTTTTTCCATCGTCGGCGTCGGCACGAGCAGCCAGCCGTCGCCGATGCGCGCCGCGCGCTGGATCGCTGGCTCCGCCTGGGCGCCGATCAGGATCGGCGGGCGCGATTGCAGCGGGCGCGGCCGGATGCTGGCGTCGGAGAATTGCCAGTGCCGCCCCTGATGGGTGACGCGGTCCTCGGTCCACAGCCGCCGGATGATCTCGACACCCTCGGTCAGCCGGCTCACCCGCTCGCCCATCGGCACGCCGAACGCGGCGAATTCTTCCGGCCGATAGCCGAGCCCGACCCCGAGCAGGAATTTTCCGCCGGTGACGAGATCGAGGAAGGCGCCGACCTCCGCGAGCTCCACCGGATTGTGCAGCGGCAACAGCGTCACGTGAGTGCCGAGCGTGAGCCCTTCGGCCTCGGCCGCGATCCGCACGAGCAGCGGCAGCTGCGGGAAATAGTGGAAGCCCGGCACGAGGTGGTGCTCGCCGGCCCAGATCGAATCGAAGCCGAGCGTGCGGACGAGCCGCGCCTGCTCCAGCGTCTCGGCAAGCCGCCGGGCCGGATCGTCGCGCTCGCGATGCTGCGAGTTGAGGTAGATGCCGAGCTTCATTTTCGGTCTCTGCGTCGGGTCCGCTGCAGCAATTGACTAAGGCCTGAACTCATGAGCGAGGATCGATAGAAGCCCAGCGATGCGCCGTTTTGGGCCAATATCTGCCTTTCGTCTGCCGTCGGGGAAGGTCGCATAAGTGCCAAAGGCGGACCTTGCCGGCAAGCTCGATCAGTTGAGGGAATACTAGGGAGGACGTAACTGCGCGCCGTCGAGTGGGGGCAAATCAGGACTTAAGTATGTTAGGGCTTTCGATAACTTTGCTGCCACACCACCTTCACCCGAGGTTCGCCTGGAGTGGTGGATTCCCAGCAACGCGTCATCCGCCACTGCGATTATTATAGCACCGGCTGAACCTGGTCCGGTTGAGCAGTTGTTTTCGAAGTCGTTTCGGTTGCCAAGCTCTTGGTGATTTCACATGTTCGAAGTTGAACAGAGAGGTCGGGGAGCGCCAATGCAAAGTACACGCGCTCTCCAAGCAAAGGATCTCTGACGCGCGTCCGATCGAGAAAAGCGTCTAGTCGGGCAGCAGAATCGACCTGCAGCAGCGCCAATTTTGACTCATCTGCCAGCTTTATTACTCGCAACGGAAAAGTGCTCTTCTCTGTTTTGAATTCGATGCTCCTCTCAGAGGTCGTTCTGCCGCTTGGACCAGTGATGCAGAAACTGGCCGTCACTACGTGCTGCGGACTGATACCTACGCCCGTGCAGACAAAGGCCCCTTCAGTGGAGGAGCGTACATTGATACTACCTGTCGCTCGCAAGGCTCGACCAGCGGATTCTTGGGAAGGCGTGCTAATCGAGGGAAGGCTTTCGTCGCTCAGCCGAGCGATCTTCCCATCCGGGTCGCTCACAAATCCTGCGGCAACGAAGAACTTCAGGTTCCTAATCGCATCGGCCCTGGAAGAAGTCTTAATTGCCTCGAGGATTAGCGACGTCTCGAACTTCTTACGCTCAAGAGATTCAGTGGCAAGCTGTTTGCTCCTTTCAAGATCAAGATTGCCCTTCGCCTTAAGTTCTTCGATTTGTAGCGAAGTCAGTGATTTTCCGATTTCGATGCTTTGCGACGACCATGCAGTAATCAATGCGCCAGCCACGCCGCTAACGAGAGCTATAGCCGCGCCAGCTACTGTAGCTTGAGCCGCGGAAAGTCCGGTCCGCTTGGCCTCGGCCTCCTTGATGGCCATGTCGCGACGTCGAATCTCGGCGTCGAGCTCAAACTTGCGCTCTTCAAGTTGAACCGAGTCGCGTTGCACTGGCATCGTGGCACCACGGCTAACCTAGGTTCACACCCTGCAGGACACGAGCGGCAGTGTAGCTTAGCTCTGGCATAAAAGTCAGCAGTGCCGAGCAACCTGACGGCCACCAACTTGAGCGCTAGTGAGGTTCGGCACGCCGAGGTTCCGCTAATGGGATGGTCCGGCCGTGCTTTGCCCCACCGGCGAGCGAACCTTGCCAGGGGCGCCAAAGTCAAGGAGCACGCCATGTCTCAGCACTTCAGCACGACGATCGCCGTGATCGGAATCGATATCGGTAAGAACTCGTTCCATGTTGTGGGTCTTGATCAACGCGGTGCCATTTGGGATCTATTTTGTGACCGGTTGCACGAGGTAGATCATTTCTTCTCGATCGAGATGCCCTTCTCGCCGATGTTGATGTCGATGCCGGTGGTCTTCTTGCGCTCTTGTTGGAGTTGATAGCCGAGCACAATGACGGCGACGACGAGCGCGCCGAGGATCAGGAACAGGATGCGGTCGCGGGTCATGGCTTCCTCGCTCTCGTCAGCCTGAGGTGCGAGCCGTCGCAGACGGCGAGCCTCGAAGGCCGCGCTCATTCTTCGAAGCGATTTCCCTGCATCCTTCGAGGGCCGCGCTGCGCGCGGCCACCTCAGGATGACGGGAACAAATATCAGCTGCACCCCGTGGTGCTGCCGCAGGTGTCGCATTTCATGCAGGTGCCGTTGCGCACCAAGGTGAAATTCCCGCATTCGCCGCAGGCTTCGCCTTCGTAGCCCTTGGCCTTGG